>ERZ778019.471-NODE-471-length-76098-cov-12.902095_pt1 | contig 76098 bp, 83 predicted proteins | sample MGYA00375749_ERZ778019 | MGnify/ENA primary metagenome ERZ778019 (study PRJEB29350, sample SAMN05389821) | bioreactor metagenome | isolation source: Ammonium sulfate bioreactor | place: South Africa: University of Cape Town | collected 2014-03-17 ... | reverse complement strand
AACAACAACAACAACAGCTAACATTCCATTCATAAAAGAACAAAAAAAAAACTCAAGAGAAAAGAAAAGTCGAACGATGTTTTGTTCTATCAGCTTGTATTTTTTTTCTCTTTTATTACATCAACATGAATAATAAGATTGATTAGAAACGTCCTGACACAATTATATATAATTATCAAATATTCAATAAGAATTAACTAGTCTCTATTTATTGCTAAAGATTTTTGTCTCTCTCTTGTTTTCTTTATAGGAATATCCCTGATTGAATTAGGAATAAGTGCTATTTATTTTTCACGGCTATTTCCTTCTACCGATGTCCTTGTTAAGAACAGAAGAAGAAACAGAAGAATATGTCGATGGAAAGAAAGAAGAACAAGAACAAGAAGAAACGAAGAATCTAATTCATTTGATATGCGGGATAAGACCTAAGCAAAAGCAATGATATCATAGCATCTTATTTCTCTTTTTAGCTTTTTATTGCTTCATTTCTATTTTTTCTTCTGATGATGGGCCCAGTTCGACTAATGGTTGTTCTTTCTCTCCACTTTATGGATCATAGGAGACAAGACCGGTGTCGAGCTGTTGTTATTTCTGATGTTACTGCGATCGTTCCCTTATCATATAAATATGTTAATCAGGCGCGGGGGAGAAACGGGGTACTGTTTAAACAATGTTAGTTAGTGCCGATGGTTCTATGATTCTACCGAATGGTGCTGATTACATTGTGATAATCGAAGAAAAAAATAAAAGAAGTTCCTCGTTTTTTTTTCTTCTCTTTTTTTTGTTCTGATTTGTCTTATTCTCTATTATCTATTATTTACTGAAAATATGTTTCTTATTCACAATATTTTTGTATTATCGACCGTTGACAGAAAAATCTAAACTGTAATAGAATCAGTCGAATGTTCGACGACTAATGCTCATAGGTTTGTTTATTTATTTCGATTTGTTAATTTTTTTTTTGTTTAATCATTAGACAAGGAGAGAGAGAGCAGGAGACAAAAATACAGTTTCGAAGACTAATCGTCTATATATGATAGATATGTAAACAAATGAAACAAGAAAAAAAAATTTTTTTTTGCCTAACATTCCGTTTGTCGTCAAGAAAATTAGACACAACGTTAATTGACTTTCTCTTTAATACGTATTTTTTTTCCAGAAATAAGCAAGACACATACACATACACATACAAGAAAACAAAAAAGAAAATCCATTCATTAACTATTATTTTGTATATATTGGAACTAATGTGTTAACTTCCAACGTATTGTTGTTTATCGTAAATGATTTTATAATATTTATTAATGGAAACGAATACGAGCAATTTAACAATTAGCAGCAGTAGTACAAGTCTAGCTGGTTCATGTTCAGGTGAACGTTATTGGTTTGCATTTCTTTTTTCAAGTTTAGCAACATTTTTTATTGGTGTTATTGCCATACTTATATGGCGTTGTGGAGCATTGATTTACAAACGTGGACCAACAATTACATCTCGTTCAAAACGTTCAACTGCCAATTCAAATAAACAAGAAACAACACCGTACGGATTCGATCCAATAAATGAACGTAATTGGGCAACAATTGTCAAAGAATATGCAGCTAAATTGATATCAGGTCAACAAACTCCAGGCAAAATTCTTGTACGTAGATAAAGATGAAGCGATGAATAATTGATTTATCACATGTCTTTTTTTTTAGGTAATTACGGTCGTGGTTTTGAGTTTAGCATCATTGATTATTTATTTTTACGATGTTAGCACACAGTAAAAGAAAACTGAAATAAAAAATAATTGTGTGTTTTTTGTTTTGTGTTTTACGTAGACCGATTGAATCATGTCAATTATGGTCACAAAGTTTATCACAACAGATCGATTTAGTTTTTAATATATTTTTTCTCTTCTACTTTTTTCTTCGAGTAAGAAATATAAAGAAAATGAAATCTTCGAAGGACAAACAAAAATCTGATTGACATTTGTTTAGTTTGTTGCTGCACAAGATAAACTCCGTTTTTGGTGTCTAGATATTCATTCATGGGTAGATTTTTTTACTATTCCACCCTCGTTTACTGCTATTGTTCTTGGACGTAATTGGATTGGTATGTGAAATAAATTTGGAAAGATAATCAACATAAATTATTTTCATTCACAGGCATGAGATTTTTTCGTATAGCACGAATTTTAAATATTCCTGATATTCTACAATTTCTACATATACTTCGTAGTAGTAATTCAATTCGGTTGACACGCATGTTCTGTCTATTATTTACGGTTTGGTTGTCAGCTGCTGGTTTTGTTCATTTAGTAAGTTGAACTAAAAACAATAACAACATTTATTTTTCAATTGTTCAGATTGAAAATTCCGGAGATTTCTTCAATAATTATGCCAATTCACAGCCGATTACTTATTTTCAATGTGTCTATTTTTTGATCGTTACAATCAGGTAAATGATAGAATTCATTGATATTCAAATGAATTCTGTCATTTATTTTTCGTCTTCGTTCGTTTTCTTTAGTACGGTTGGCTACGGCGATTTCCATCTAAGAACAGTTCGTAGTAGTTAGTAATAAATGAATGCATGCGTGTCTATGAATGCGATCGAATACATGAATATAATTTTCATTTAGATTATAATCATGTGCAAACAATGTTTAAACATCTATTTATTTTCTGTAGACGATCGGTCAATGTTTTATAATATTTTTCATCGCAATTGGTCTCGCATTATTTGCACGAGCTATACCAGAATTATCTGAGATGTTATCGAATAAGAAAAAGTACGGTGGATATTATCGATTAGAAAATGGGAAAAAGTAATAGAAAAAAAAAGAAACAAAAAAAAGAAAAGATAAATATTCATATTGTTACAGATTTGTACTTGTCTGTGGACATATTACATTTACATCAATGGAAAATTTTCTCAAAGATTTTCTACATGAAGATCGAGTTAGTTCAGATAGTTTCTACGATGCTGATGTTCTCATTGTTGATAAGTAAATGAAAAATAGATAATATTTTCATCAATAATGAACATCGAATGATTTGATTGTAGGAAAACTACCGTTGATTTCGAATTTCAAGCATTGCTAAAACGTCATTTTACACGTGTCATGTATTTCGATGCGACAGTTATGGATCCGGTTGATTTAGATCGAGTTAAAGTACTAAAAATAGAAATTATTTTTCAAAAGCAAAATCATTCTTTGTCTAGTTGAAACAATCAGAAGCTGTTTTAATCTTAGCAAATAAAGATGCAATCGATCCCGATGGTGAAGATGCGAGTAACATCATGCGAGTGATCAGTATTAAAAATTATCATTCAGACGCAAAGATTATCGTACAACTTCTACAATATCATAATAAAGTACGATGAGTTGTGTTCGTTGAATTTGGTTTGATTTTTGTCTCGATTATTTTAGATGCATTTAATGAATATACCAGCATGGAATAATAATACAGATGAAGCTGTTTGTATAGCTGGTAGAAGAATAAATGAATGGATTTATGTATTTGTTTGTTTGTTTTGTTTGAATAGAATTGAAATTAGGTTTAATTGCTGAAAGTTGTCTCAATCCGGGATTTTCAACTATGATCGCGAATATATTTGCAATGCGTTCAGATACTGAAGTAGGTGAATTCAAGTGAAAAGAAAACAAATTTTGATGAAATATGTTTATTTCAGGTCGCTGGAAAATTAACTGAACATGTAAATTTCGTTTTTGTTTTAAATTAAATTTAAATGTTCGTTTTCCTAATCAGGGCTCACTTGATCCAAGTTACTGGCTGAAACATTATCTTCGTGGTGCTTCACTTGAAATGTACACTGAAACTCTATCGAACTATTTCGTTCATGATCTAAAAAATTTCAGTGAAGCTGCTCGGTAAGACAAAAACTATTTCGATTGAAAACAACGTTTTCGTTTTTTTTGTTTGTTGCAGATTTTGTCTTGTTGAATTGGATATTTTACTTTTTGCGATTGAAGTTTGCGAAGAAAATGGTCAACGACGTTTAGCAATTAATCCAGATCGAACATCGAAATACTATCGAATTGCTAAACGAACACGGGGATTTTTCTTAGCTGGAAGTTCCGAAGAAGCATCGAGGTTTGTGATTCCAAAATAAATGACTTGTCGTTTTATTTCTTCTTCAGAGCTCGTTATTATTGTCGTCATTGTCATTTCGATCAACGACCAGAAACAATTCATAAATGTGTGCACTATCGTATCGAAGGTAATTGCTATGATTCGTCTTTGTTCTAGTTAATTTTTCTGTCTCGTATTAAATTAGATTCATCTGCTGGAAATAAAACTCGTAAGTAATTGAAAGGTTAATGAAGATTAAATAATTAGGACATATTCTTTTTACTTTTGACAGGACGTGAAATGTCACGACCAAGATCGGAAAGCATAACGACGTATGTTGAATAACATGAAAATTTCTCGTTTTTGAAAATTTCTATCTTTCAGTTTTACACACGCATTCGATTATCAACCAGCCAAACCGTTCTGTTTCGATACAACTGGAATGTTCTATTGGTGTCCAACACAAACAATCGAACAACAAACAATCGTAAAAATTCGAATTCTATTTGATAATAAATTCTTTCGTCTAGGATATTCGAGTGAAATGTGAATTAACAAATCATGTTATTTGCTGTATATTTGCTGAAGAATCATCGCCAGTTATTGGCCTACGTAGTTTTGTTATGCCATTACGTGCATCGAATTTCGATGAAAACGAATTAAAACCAATTGTTCTAATTGGTAGTACAGCATTTTTGAAGAAAGAATGGCGACATATTTGTAATTTTCCTAAAGTTTATCTTGTCGATGTAAATATTAAGAAAAAAAAACAAGTCTTTTCTGTTTCAATTGTTTTCTCAATTGTCTTATAGGGTTCGCCAAATGATCGTGCAACACTGCGTGCAATTAATATACATCTATGTGACATGTGTGTGATATTATCATCACCAACGACACATCAAGATCAACGGCAAGATCGATATTTAACAGATAAAGCAGCGATACTTTGTTCATTAAATATTAAAGCAATGAGTTTCGATACGGAATGTACAACGTCAGATAGACGTTCAGGAACATCAATTCCATTAATAACCGAACTTAGTTTGTAATCGAAAAAGACAACAGAAAATGAATATTCTCTCTTTAGAAAATGATACCAACGTCGTATTTCTTGATCAAGACGATGAAGACGATCCAAATACGGAACTTTATATGACACAGCCATTTGCGTGTGGAACGTCATTTGCCATTAGTGTTCTCGATTCATTAATGAGTGCAACGTATTTTAATGAGAATGCCTTGACTATTCTTCGAGGTTTTTTGCATTTTAAGAGCAAAAATAGAATTTTATTCGATTTTATTTTTAGCATTAATAACTGGTGGTGCAACACCGGAGTTAGAAAAAATTCTTGCCGAAGGTGCTGGTATGACGCAAGGTTCGAATTCCAAAGAAGTGCTAAATAATCGACGACGGCCACGTGTCGTTCTATTACCAATCGAAAATTTACTCACAGAAGAAATGCTTAATCAAAATAAAGATAAAGACACATCATCGATTAAGATCAGTTCATTTTGGGAAGATGTTCGTTGAATTTTCTTTTGAAATTGTTCACATTGCTTTCGATGTGATTTAGGAGCCAACATACGGAGATTTATTTGTAAATTTATTAATTCATCGAGATTGGCTTTGTCTCGGACTTTATCGTCTACGCGATAATGCGAGTACTCGTCCAATAACTCAGTCAATGAAACGTGTGGTTATATGTAGTCCACCGAGAACATTTCCTTTACTTCGAACTGATTTAGTAATAATCATTGTTGTAGAAAAAAAACGAAACTAATTATTCATTTTGATTGTTCAAGGTTTATGTGATACAACAATTTCAACCGAAATATAATCCGTCGATGAATACCGCCACAGAATCACAACGAACTTCGGAGAAAAAAAATCTCATCGAAGTGATACCTCAACCACTCAATGCTGTGACACAAATGCCATATACAGTTGTTACAAAAGTGACTCCCATAGGTAATGACAAAGATTCAAAAAAGTCATAGAAATAAAAAAAAAGAGACAAGAACAAATTGGATTTTTATTTTGTGTTTTGTTCTATTTTCGAAATAAAAATTAAGAACATGAGCATTGCTCAAAATCGATTCATTGTTTGACTAACTGATGTCTTTCACATATGCGCGGCTATTGAAGAAAGAAGAAATAAAGGTGCTTAATGGTACGTTACGGACAAAGTATAGGTGTCATCATGATTGAATTAATGAGTGAGAACCGCCCAATTTTTTATTTCTCTCATTGATTTTCTTGTAAAGAAACCTGGTCGTGGACGATCAAACAAGCACAGTAGAAAGCAATCAAGCACAGCCATCATTGACTTTCGCTTTTCTTTATTGAAGTGTCTAATCGACACTGATGAGGATCAGAAAATGAGTTTTCGTATGTATTGCATGGCAAAGTCAGCCCGATTTCCGGCGCACGCTAGCCATTATTCGACTATCTTCGGCTCAATTTCCGACACACGCGCGTTTTTTTTTCTATTTTTGTTAACGTTTTTCTTCGTCTTCGTTGATGAGGTACAAAATGAAAATTTTCGTGATATCCATTTGAAATCATCAGAACATCGTTCACTCGATGACAGTTTCAACAACGACAAATCATTATCGGTAGTCTTGTCGTCTTTCCTTTTTTCTTTCGAATAACAAAGAAATGAGTAACAGTAGTGGTCAACAGAGTGAGACGGCGTTTGAAGAAACATATGCGGCTGGTGCTGATTGTTGCGCCAGTGAACCGACACGAAGAGCAATATTTCAACTTCACACACACTTATACGTGTATAGAAAAAAAAAGAACTCGACAAGAGAAAAAGAGAAAAATGACTATTAAAGAAAACGAAATGCAATCTCGACCGATCGGACATCTGGTGCAAATAAGGCAACTAGAAACTCCTGATGATTGGTAGTTATTCTTAGAAGATAAATCCTAATTTTCGTTAAAATTCTATATATGAGAACGAAAATTCTGTTTTTGAATAAATTTTCGAGATAAACATGAGAACGAAGATGGTTCAACGCCTTTATCTATCACTGGGATATTTTGATTCGCATATTCTTTTCTTGATTTGATAAAAAAATATTTTAGTTTAACACATTAGATGTGTGAGAAGAGCGTGTCATGTGAGTTGCACCAACTCAATTCATTTTCAACCTATTTTCTCTTCTCTCTTCAGTTTTCATCCAATAAAAACTCAATGCGATCAACCAATGAGAATTTCTCTCGACTTTTTCTTCTCTTTCTGTTTCTCTCGTTCTCTCCTATTTCTGTGCACGTAAAAAACGAAGATCATTTTATTCCATCTATCAAATCAAGTGACATCATCACTGAAAAGCATCAAGCAACTAAAGATGAAAAGCAAATTGTATGTTCCAGGCGTCGGTAAGTCGAATTGATCTTACATCATGATGAGTTTTTAATAAACAATTTCATGTATCTAGGTCAAGCAGGAGTTAATCAACTCGGCGGAGTTTTTGTTAATGGTCGACCATTGCCAGATCATGTTCGTCGACAAATAGTCGAGTTGGCATTAGTTGGTATTCGACCGTGTGATATATCGAGAAAATTACTTGTTTCACATGGTTGTGTTTCGAAAATTTTAACAAGATTCTATGAAACAGGTTCGATTCGACCAGGATCAATTCATGGATCGAGTGGACGACATTCAAAAGTAAATTTCTAGCGAAAAGAAGAAACAAATTTTTTGTCATATAGAAAGTTCTCTTTCACCAGAAAACTTATAGTCCTCGAATGGAGTCAAACAAATGTCAAGTATGTTATTATTCTTGATCTCACATATTTTCAAAAAAAACTATTTCCTTCTCTCGACAAATAATAGAATGTTCCAACTTCATCACCAACATCGAAATCTTCGGACAGCAGTACAGAAAAATCTTCCTCAACTGGGTAAGTTGACATTCTTTTTTCGATAAACAGGAACTTCATTTATTTTATCTTTTTTTTTCTTAAGACTGAATCGACAATTTCCAACTAGTCCCGAGCATTTTCCGCCGAGCCTCTATCCTTCATCACGCTATTTTGCCTTTCACCATCAAAGTCAATTTTTCTTCCAACGTCAGCCGGTACCGGCGCCCCCACATCCACCGTCGAACGACACGGATGAATGCGACGATGTTGATGATGATGATGTCGATGACGACGATGAAGATGATAATAGTTCGATTTTATCCGTCGAAACGAAACCAACTTCATCGTCACTTGTCAAGCATTCAATTGAAAATATTCTTTCGAATAAAGTTACCAGTAAAAATAAAAGACCATTTTCATCGTTTACGATTTGTACGTAGAAATATTCTCTTTCGAAAAACACAAATTCATTCTCATTTTTAGCAGCAAATAATGAACAACCAACAAATAAAATTCAAAAAATCATTGCATGTTAATATGAACATATTTCTTTTCGTTTTTTTTTCTTTCTTCTTTCTCATTTATTGTGCTTTATTCTATACATTTGTCTTCTTTTTTCTTGTTTTTGTTTCTATGGCTGTATGTGTGTGTATTCAAAACAAAACAGTATACCTAATAAAAAAAAGCAAACTGCAACGTGAGTTCATCGAATTCGTTGATTGATAATTAAAGTGATTAGTATACAGATTTGACTTTCGTTATTTCGTCTCACGCAAATGACAAATAACTTTGTGGGGGGAGGAGTGCTCTCCAATTAAGTTATGCCTTCGTGCGAGTGCCACCTCGATGTACATACGTGTCGATGTTGATCGCAATCAGTACTCTGATGACGTGATAGTGAGGCAACTAACTGCTTGAGACAATTAGAAACAAGTATGGATATAGGAAAAGACCACTTGCTGATCAAGTGTCAACGGAGATGGACATGCACGAGACATCGACACATATTTTTGATTATCAGATTGATCAATGTTATAAGAAAAAGAAAAGATTTATTTAACTTTTATAAAGGTTTGAAAGTGTTAAATATAATTATATGAATAAATAAAAAGAAAGGCAATGGTTAGAAGTCAATCTAGGTAAAAAGAGAAGAAAATAAAAGCGAATGAAAGTATTTTTTTCTTCTTCTTCTTGTTGTTGTTATCTTGTTTGAGATTACAAGAAATGAGGATTAAAAATGTGTTTATACAAGAATAACAGGAGAGAAAAGGTAAATGTTTGAAGAAGAAGAAGAAAACAAATTGTGTCACTGTAAAAAGTGTTCTTTTAATTGAAAGACAATGATGAACGTTTTTCTAGAAAAGAAAAATCAAAATGATATGATTTCGAAAGAAAATCTACTTGTCTTCAAACAGTGATGAGACCTCGAGGATGAGAAAACGAAACTGATGTAACCGAACTTTTTTCGGGTCCAATCATTGTAAATGTCCGACGAATGCCCATAACTTTATCCGAATCGATAAATAACGAATTATTTTTAATGGCTAAATCTTGTTCTAATGTTGATTTTGTTCGTAATAAATGTTGAATGGCATTTTCTTGTTGTCGTAATTTACCATGAAGATCAGCAATGCCTGCATGAAGATCATGAACTTCTTGAATTAATCTAGATGAACAAGAAAAACAAAGAATATTGAAGAGATGAACAAACGAATTGACCCGACCTGTGCATGGCTGAATCTCGGCATGCTTCGACGTTAGGTCGTCGTGTACGTGTTTCAAGACGTGTTTGAGCAACTTGCAAGAATGCTTCTTTATCGGCGATAGTTTTTTTCAAAAATTCAATATTTTGCTCAACATCAAAGATTTCTTGAAGAATCTAAACAAACGAAAAACTTCATGAAACCATTTTCGACTAATTCTGCAAACCTTTTCCAAATGTGCTTGAATCTTATTTTTCGCTACTTGTTCTTCTTGTACCCGATTTTCCAATGAAATATTCACATGATTCCATTGTGACCACATATCATTATTGCTTGTTGCCATTAGTTGATTACTTGAATTAAGTAATTCATCGGATTGAGAAATTTCACTCAACGCACGACGAATATTTTCTTCTGTGTAACGTGCCCATGTTTCCGGTACAGAAACTCTGAAAAAGAAGAAGAAGAAAAAATAGATCAAATCACATCGTTATGTTGTTGTTTACGTATTGTCAACATATTGGATTCCTTCGTAGAAATTGATTCCACGAGATGTTGTTTTGATATTATGAGCAGCTGAATCGAGTACACGAGCACGGAATTTATCTTGAGAATCGCGTTCTAATTCGTGTAATGCCGCACGATTGAGTCTAAATATTAAAAAAAAAAACTAATAATCAAGATTGATTCTTTCTTTTTGAGACGCATACGCATTTTGAGTGTTGAGTTGTTCGAGCATTAGTCGAAGTTTTTGCTGTGTTAGTTTAATCGTATCAATTTCCTAATAGAATATTTCTTTTTTTAGTCAACAAAAAAGACAACTTGTTTTTTTTTCTTTCTCATACTCGGATAAGTTCTCGTTCGACGTTGTCATGAACGAGATCAATACCTTGTCGTTTTTCACGTTCGTAGAGATTTTCTTGTGCAATGCGTAATGGTTTTTCAGTTTCCGATAATAATCGTTCGACTTCTCGTCGTTTAAATTCGACATCATCGATTTTGCGTTTGAGTTTATTTTTCGTTTTGTCTAATTCATTTTTCCAATATTCAATGTCATTGATACGTTCACCTAAACGTTTCGATGATTCGGCATTGTTCTTGAATGCTTGTTCATCTTTTTCACGAGCTAAACGTATGGCATCGCTACGTAAACGTTCAGCTGCTGCACGAATCTTATCCGAAGCTAGATAATTTGTCATTTGTGCATTGTGCCAATCTTTAGGCGTATAACGTGTGTAAAGTGCTTGACGTGCCGATGGAAATATTGGTGGAACTTTAACGCTATCAATGTTATTTAAATAGTTCGATGAACTAAATGGTTGTGCGGTTGATAAACTTAAAGGTTGAGTTTGTTCGATTTGTGCTGTACGATAGTATGTTGATGGACGCCATGATAATGAAACAGATCGAGTTAAGAGACCCGAATATGGTGGAGCTGATGATGTTCGAGTATCAAACGAAGCGATTGATGGTAGCCGACGAATAGGCTGAGTTTGACGACCAAAACTAGTATATTCACCTGTTGAAGTTGAGCCCATGAAACTCATTGTTGAAATATTATTTTCAGACTATGACTTCTAAGAAAAAGAGACTTTTGAATTTCTTATGAAGTAAACATTTTTTTAAAAACTATTGACTCTATTTAATGATTTATGTGTTAAATATAAGAAAACTTAGATGTTTTATTTAATGTGTTTAGCAGTTGAATACCTGCGTGTGTATTGGATAGAGTATATGCGTTCGTTCGTTCGTTCGTTCGGCAGACAGCTGAGTGAAATAGAAGAATGAATTGACACAAAAGAAATCTTAGTCAAGGTGTGAAAAATTCTTTCTCTCATTTTTCTTCTATTTTACTTTTATTCTTTTTTTTCTTCTTCTCATATTGTCGTTGCGTTACCTGTAAGCACATATGTGCTTTCGTTGTCAACTCAACTCAATTCATTGATGTCCGTCGACAATGACTGTTGTTTTTGCTACTGTTGATCCACGTCGGCACAAGAAACACTCATATTATTAAGCTATTTTTTTTCTCTTTCTCGATTTATTTTTTTTCTAACCTTAAAAATTCTCTATAAATGAAAAAAGAAGAAATCAAAGAGAAACTCATTTTATTTTGCACCCTCACCCTCTCAAACAACTATTTAGACAATGAGCACAAGCACACCTTGAAAGATTTTCTTTTTCCTTCTCTTTCATAATAAAAATCAATTAAAGAAGGAGAAGAAGAAAAAGAATTTCATTTCCGATTTGTTTCAACGTTCTCCAACAAAAATACGAGACTATTGACGTCGAATCGACATTTTAAACCGAAAGTAAAATCAAAATTCAGTACAACAAGTTCGGAGAAAGAGAGAGAGAGAGAGCGAGGTAAATCGTCTCTTAATGACAGTAATAAATGATTCTTTCTTTTCTTTTTTTTGCCTCGTTTCGAATAGAAACAAAATCATTTTCCTTTCAAGCAAAAACAACAATACTTTTACCAAGAATTTTATTTATTCAGAATGAGAGTAATGTCGCATATTTTTTCGTTGAACAAGATATTTAAAAAACAAGAAAAAAAAAGATAATATTTTCAAAATGACTTGAAGGCGTATTTGAAACACTTATATTTCAACAAGTAAATCAAATGAAATTCATGTACTTAAATCGAAAGGATTTCAAGTGCAGATAATGGATGTTTTTCAAGTGAAACAGATGATTCGTTCATTTTTAAATGTTGTCTGTATATCTATGTATATATATTTTTTATTTTGTATACAAAAAAAGAGCGGAAACATCGTCTTATCACAATCATATACAGCATTTACGAAACAAAAAGCATACGTACTAACTGAAAAGTCCGAATAATATTAATAAATAGAAAAAGAAACAGAACTAATTAGACGAACAAAAAACAGATAACGTCTAATTAGATTTTCAAAGGAAAAATAGTTGATGGAATGGCGTAAATAGAGAGATAGACAGATGAAAAAAAGTATAAACGGAAATGGTTAGTAAAAAAATGATAGAAACGATCAATCACCGGTTTCAGGTTTGTTTTGTTTTTGTTACTTCGCGATACCAAGCAGCTACATCAACAGATTCTTCACTTGATTTAAGAAAAAATGGATGCTGCATCAATGGACCATATTTCGGTCGCTGATGATAATCTTTAATCAAACTAAGCAAAGAAAAATAAATTGTTTTTACAGAATTGATTTAGTTTCATACCAAGAATCAACAAATGAGCGAAATTCGGTTGAGAATTGTTGATCATCAGGTAGTTTTGGACTGTCTTCAATCACAACACGCGACATAACATCAAAATCATTTGTACAATGTGAGTAAGGATGAACAGTAGTGGCAAGTTCGATCTAAACAAATCACAAAATTTCTTCGAAGAAAATCAAATGAACTTTTTGTTTTTCTTTACGAGTGAAATTCCTAAGCTCCATATATCCGCTCGAATGTCATAATTAGGCTTTCCAAAAGTCGTCGGATTGATTCGTTCAGGAGACATATACGCTGCACAACCAGCATTACGTGATTTTGCAAGTGAATCAATCAACACACCGCTTATACCAAAATCACATAGTTTTATATTTCCTTGCTCGTCAATTAATACGTTCGATGGTTTAACATCTGCACAAAAAACGAAACATGAATTCATTTTTTTAGATAACATAAGATGATTTTCAAACCTCGATGCATAATTCCGTGTTTTTCTTTGAGATAATTCAATGCCATCACAGTCTATTTATCGATGGCAAATAAAATGAATTGAATTAGAATTTCGAAAATTTACGGAGTACGCAAGTTTGCCAAGAATTGGTTCGGGTATAGGCTGACGAATTGATTTCAAAAGTTTATCAAAACAAGATGACATCAATTCCATACATATCAAAACTTCACTCTAAATAATTCCACAACTCTGAAATCATTTTTCACATATCAAGATTTTCTTACAATACGAATAAAATAACCCAAACAACGAACAATATATGGAAAATTGAAACTTTTAACAAGCACATCTATATCCATGATTATGCGTTTGTTATCTTCCTCGGATGCTGTGCGTTGCATAATCTAACAAATACCAGAATTCGTTTTTTTTTCTTTTGAATTATTATTTGCCGAATTCGAAATGTTACTTTAACAGCTAGTAGAGTATTGGTTGGTTTGTGTTCCATTTTATAAACGTAACCACATGAACCAGAACCAAGTAGATCTCCTTTGACAATATCTTTTTCTTCGATTTTTTGTTGCTAATGAAATAGAATCAATGAGATTATGAAGAATATTTTCACCATTTCAATGAAATATACTTCTCCATTGATATGAAATAAACCGGAATTTTGAATAACTTCTTGATATTTAGCTCGTGTGAGTTCACTGAAAATAAAAAACATAAATGATTGATTTCTATTTTTCGAATTTAACCTAGTGAGATCTGTAGATGATGATAATGATGGAATAGGGAGATTAATTTTTGGACGTATTGCTGATGAACTACCGAATTCAGCTAGAAGAAAGATAGATTAACAAATCGTTCATAAAAATGACGGATATTTACTGCCTAATGATTTCGGTAATTTTCTATTTGCATTCGAATCTTGATTAGATCGTCCCGAATTTGTCATTAGTGAATTGATACGCGTTTCAAGCAATTCAACTTTAGTTGCTATACTTGGTGAATCATTGTCTGATGATGTCGTTGAAGATGAAGGTGTAGGTGATGTAGTTGGCATTTGTATTTTGTATTTTGACTTCTTCACCCAATCTTTCTTCTTTCCTTTCGTTCTTTTTATACACACACACCTTCAATGCAATATCAAGTTTTATATTTCAACGTGTGGGCGTCAAACGAGCGAACGAACAAGCAACGCTATGATTCGTAGAGTTGTTTGACAATGATTGTAGCGCAAAATGATGGTCTCTAGAGGTCACAATCTTTATTTCTATTCGTTAGATTTGCTAAGCATCGAGCAAATTTCAATAATCTCATCATCCCACGTATTTATTCTGCACAACGTTACTTAAAGAAAGAGAAAAAAAGAAAGAATTTCGTTCTTTTTATTGCTTCTTTACAAATGGTAAGAGCAAACATGTGAATCATTGTGTTCTTTTTCTTGTTTGTATCGGTTTGAACAACAAACGATTGTCGAATGATGATTTAATCGAGTGGAAATATATCAGTTGTGACTTTTTTTCTGATAAATTTTTCATGACTTCCACTATTTGCGTAATGATAACGAGAAAAAGAAGAAAATATTTACTGCGCAAAAAGAGAAAAGAACAAGAATGAGACAAGGCCTTTGATTATCAAAGAAATATGTGAATCACATGATTCGTTTGGCATTTTTTCTAACATTTTACTTTCTAAATCCATTCATTTATCTTATACTATTTTATTAAATTCGATAAAACATTCCCGTTGTTTTTTAAAGGTGTGAGTTAAACTATCCAAATTTTCATGGCTGAAAATTGTATTGTCATCGAACACGGAGCTTTACTGGTAAGACATTCCAACTAAACAAATAGTTCATAATATTTATTTCGTCTTCTTTTTCTAATCTCACAGGAAGTGAATCATAAACGTACTCGTCGTGATAGTTACCATCGAATAAGTAAGTTGATATTGAATTTACAAATTGAAATCCAATCGAAATTTCAGATTCCGAACAAATCTATCGAACGTTCTTTTCAACTCACACATGTTACGATTGTATGCCAAAGAGTGGTAAAGTTCTTGTACTCGATGCATCACTTTCAATTCGTAAGGCATTTTTTGCATTGGTTTTTAATAATGTTCGATCTGCACTCGTTTGGAATGCATCGACATCATCAAATATTGGTCTGATAACAATCAGTGATTTTATAAATATGTTAATTGCTGCCTATGATTCGAAATGGGTAAAGATGCGTGATTAACTTTTGCTTTTTTGGTTTCTTTCTTTGTTCGTATGAGTTCGATTAGAGTAATCGATTGGAAAATCGATATGACGAACTTATTTTTCTTCTTCTTCTCCTCACATCTATATATAATATATTCAATCGGAAATAATTGTATTCTAGGGATCGTTTGCAAGTATTTTGTTTTTATTCTTTAGAATACTTTAGATACTCTCGAAACATCATCGATATTAGAATGGAAACAGGAATTACAGAAAAAGAATCTCAATAGTAATCGTACAATAAATGCAAAAATCATTCAACTAAGTCCACAGAATAGGTATATTTAATTGATTGTTTGTTCATACAATATTGACTCGTTGATTTTCAGTCTCTTCAGCGCTATTCAAACATTAATCGAACATAAAATTCATCGAATACCAGTTATCGATCCTGTCACTCATGATTATCTGTTCTTAATCACTCATAAACGCATATTAAAATTTCTCTATTTATATGTACGAGGAAAAAAACAGATAAAAATTTGTACTCAACGAAAAATATTTTTTTCAATTCGATTAGATCTATGATCTCCCTCAACCACATTTCATGCAGCAAACATTAGAAGAACTAAAACTTGGTAGTTTTCGTAATATTGTCATGGTAAATAAAAACTACTAAGGAGTCGATTATAATCAATTTGTCTTAGATTGATCTACAAACCAAATTAATAGATGTTCTTCGTATATTTCAAACAACACGTATATCAGCTTTGCCTGTTGTTGATAGTGAAAAACGTTTGTGCAGTCTATACTCTAAATTTGATATTATGGTAAAACAAAACAATCGATATTTTCCTTTTTTTTCTGTTTTTTGTCTAATCGAACATCTTTTTGATTAGCATCTCGCAGCAACAAGTACATATGCAAATCTTGATGTTCCCTTGTGCGATATTCTTCATACAATTCACGATCAGAATACATACACTCTTGCAACATGTAAAATGAACGATCAATTATTTGAATTAATGGATAAATTCGTCACTCGAGAGGTAAACACAAGACCGACTATTTTATCATTGATTGTTTTCTATTGTTAGTTTCTTCTATTCTTAAAGAACAAAGAGAATATTCGCTTTGTTTTCTCTTTTCTTCTCTACATAGATAATTATCATGCAAAGAATATTTTATTTTTCGATTTAGGTTCATCGTTTAATAATTGTAAATGATAATCAACATATTCTTGGCATTCTTTCCATGTCTGATCTCATGAAATATCTGATTTCATCATTCGAAAGTAAATCATTGATTTTATTTTGTTGTTTTCCTATTATCGAACATTAATTGTTTAGAAATCGATCCAACCCGGACGTCAAATACTGGAATGGCTTTTGAGAATGAATCGATAGATACTTAAGAACATTCTTTTTTCTAATCAAGCGTTGATTGTGCGTCTTTCTTTCGAGAGCAGAGAATGTTTTGCTGGAGTTCTCGTTTTTTTCTTTTCTTCTTGACTCCAAATTTGCACGATATTCATTTGTTTGTTTTCTTTTCGAGACAAATTCTTTTATTTTTCTCGCACGATTAAATGAAGATAATCGTTGTGTTTCTTTTTCTTCTTTGGTTTCGTAGCAATTCCAAATACATTTTTTGTGTTCGGTTTTTTTTTATTAAGGAAAAAAAAAGCTCATGTCAAATAATAATATATTATTCGCTCAATACAACCAACTTATTCGTTTTTCCTTTGAGACCTAATCATTCTCGCACTTAGTCGATGTCATAGTTCTGTTCTTTTCCTTTCTCTTTCCTTTTCTCCTAATAAGGTTCTATTTATAATATATATATATATATATTTTTTTTTTGCCTCTTTTTTTTCTTCTTCTCATACATACGATGACAAAAAAAAAAAATCTCAGAAAGAGAAAAAAAAGAATCGAGTAACATATATGTGTGCCTACTATCGATCGCATTCGTTTAGAGAAACTACGTCGATTTGTTGATATGATACTGAAAATCGAACGAGTTGCTTTGCACCTGATTCCCGTATATTTTATTTTTTCTGTTTCACTTTAGAAAGAAAAAATTTACCAATCATCAAGAACGAATAATTACGACGAACATGGGTGATTCAATGCTGACGCCATCGATTGAATACGATTATTTAATCAAATTTTTGGCATTAGGCGATTCAGGCGTTGGTATGTATTCAATTTGATTATCAAATTTATGGTTTATATGTTGTGTGTTTTGTTTTTCTACAGGCAAAACAACATTTTTATATCAATATACCGACGGACAATTCAATCCAAAATTTATTTCGACAGTTGGCATTGATTTTCGAGAGAAACGAGTCGTCTACAAGCCTAAAATTCCACCCAATGCTAAATCATATCGAATTCATTTACAACTCTGGGACACAGTGAGTAAACTAAGAAAAAAACAAAACACCAATTAGAATCTCTTCTATTTTTAGGCAGGACAAGAACGGTATAACATGAAAATCGTTTTTATTTTGTTATTAAGTTGTTTTTTTCTGGTTTAGTTTTCGAAGTTTAACAACTGCATTCTTTCGAGATGCCATGGGTTTTATACTCATGTTCGATCTTACCAATGAACAATCGTTTATCAACGTTCGAAATTGGCTCACACAATTGCAATGCCATGCTTATTGTGAAGATCCCGATGTGATACTCGTAGGCAATAAAGCTGACCGAGAAGATGCTCGTGTTGTATCGCAAACTCGTGCAAAAGAATTAGCCGATAAATACTCTCTACCTTACATTGAAACAAGTGCGTTTACGGCACAAAATGTTAAAGAAACAATTGAAACTTTATTAGAAAAAGTTATGTGGAGAATGGAGAAAACGATTGGTATGTGAAAATAAAATCTTCTTATTAGTTTTATTAGTCACGAGAAGTGTAAAAGTCCCTATCGTCAAGTTTTGTTAATTCTTCTTAAGTCTAAGTTAATCCCTTTCTAGCTGAATCGAAATTACATAAGTAGAAATTTGATTAAATGATGATAATGATTTTCTTTTGTTTAAATAATATCTATCTAAGCATAAGATTAAACGAGTTCCGTTTGAGGAAAAAAATTCTAACGGCGATTTATTTATTTGTTCTTTTTTATAGATAAATCAATCTTTCCAGTTCGACAACCGGCAATGCCACCAACCAAAGAGGAATCATCATGTGCCTGTTAAAAAGACTCATTTTATTATTATGCAATTGTGAAAATATCGAGCAATAGGAATCTCTTTTCCGTTTTGTTGTTTTCTTTTCTCTCTCTTTTACTTCTGATAATAATCGATCTATTTCGACAAATTTTAGCCTCATGTTTTCCGACTTTATATAACGAATATTTATGTTTTAATTTGCTCTTTTTGTATAATCGAAATTTAAATAGAAAATAATCGAATTAATAACAATAACAATAATAATAAACCGAATGAATCAAGGTCAAATGCATCGAAATATTGATTTAACAAGCATGAATAACAAAAGTCGAGTGCTTGTGTATTAATCGTAAAACTTAAGTCTGTAAATTGTAAGAAAAACGAAAACTCTTAAGGTTTTCTATTTTATACGATTATTTTCGAATAATACGAATGTTGATTCATTAGTTTTTTTTCTTTTCAAAACTATTGATTTATCGTATAAGACAAATCATCATAAAAATATGCCCAGGTAAGCAAAAAGCTCTGATTTGTCCGTATTTTTCATGTTCTGGATTGAAAATACATGCTTAATGCATGATTGCTTTTTGTTTTCGTAGATACAAGCCAATTGCGTGATTAATTAGTTCGTTAATTTTTTCTACATGATCAATGATTTTATGACAGCGCTCTTACCTTAAAAATATGCTTGAATAATTTTTTGATGAAGGACATTCTATTGATTGAATCCAGTCATTGACTGTTTTTCTGCTTACTTTATATCTGTTTGAAGTAAACTTCATTATCCAAACGAAACGATTAAAGTATGAGTGAAGATAATTTTCAAACTCTCTTAGATGGCATCGATACAGGCAAAAGTACAGTACTTGATGTCTGTAAAAAGTATAATGAACAAGAAACCTTGCCAGTTATAACAGATGAACAATTTACTGAACATTCGTTTTTTACAAAACATTTACCAACTGAATTAAGCAAGATTCTTGCATCCTGGGTGTCCGAAGGAAAGTTAACCGATGATGAAAAAGAAATCTTTCAAGTTTGTGCACAACTTTTATTTAAATTAACAAAATCAGTACCAAAAGCTAGACAATGGCTTAGTCAACAAGCTGAATTAATTGAGGCAGCAAGTAAATGTCTCAATGAAATCGCATCCCATGGTTATTACATAGCTGTTGACAATGTCGAAGATCCAAATTTAGAATCGTTCGATTGTCTTATTCAAGCATTTAAAAATGCATCATGCTATCAAGCGCAATTAATGGATTTACTTGTTAAAATAGTGACATCAGGTTTTTATACTGATGCTCTTCAAGGTGTCAATGAAACGAGTAAATCATCTCCAACAATAACAGAACGTTTTCTTCTTGTTACATGTCCTGATTATATACTTCAACCTGAAAATGTCAAAGATTATTGTTTACAAATTGTCAATAAAACGCTCTATAGTTATGATGATGTTTTCAATGTTTTACTTTCTCAAATAGCCAATTGGACTCCGCCACTTATCTTAGCGTTAACTTATCCTATGCAATTTATTTTAACGGTCATTCGAAAATTAACATTCGAACAACGAAAATATATTTTTCCTGTTCCGCTGGAAATACTTCTCAATAAATCAACACATGATCCGAATATAGGTGAAGCTGGTCCATTATTGATTTCGACAGCACTATCGTTATTAATCGAAATTACACGGTCCGACAAGGATCTAGCCAATGAATTGAAAAATAAATCAGCAAAGAAATCGGATTTACTCAAAGTTTTAAATGCGTTGGCAAAAGATACGGAAAATGAAAAAATACATTTGAAAGCCTTGGCATTAAAATCATTATTGGTACCCGAAGATGATTTTTTCAAAGAACATAAACCAGAAGATGTAATCAAATTATTCTTGGGCATTTTTGATCAAGCACTTCATCAAGAAAAAGAGAGAGAGGTCGATGATGCTCTACGTAGTATCAAAGGTACAAACAATTATTTTTGTTCTCTTGAATTCAAGAAAAGTCAAACAATATATTTCTTTTCTATTTAAGATTTTATGCAAAATGATGATATTAAACAAGAAATGGTCAAACAAAATGGCCTAACACCATTGTTGCAATGTGCACAAGACGCTGAAGATGATCCGTTAGTGTTAGAAATTGTTTATGCAATGACATTTAATGCAGAAGCGAAGGCAAAAATGAACGAAAATAACGATTTTGTTGAGTCTTTGGAATTATTGAAAAGTTCGGAAAATAAAAAATTGGCTAAAATAGCACATGGAATCGTTTGGAAATTAGGTGCAGAAGAAAAGTTTCAAAGTCGAGGCACAACATCGAGTAAAAAGCCCGCCAAAAAATCTGCTGAAAATCCTGATGACCAATCTGACGAAAAGTCTGAGGAAAAGCCTGACGAAAAATCTGACGAAAAATCTGACGAAAAGCCAGATGATGATGAAAGATATGATATGATGATATCGTACTGCTGGGCACAGAAAGAACTTTGTCATAAAATCAATGATCGATTAGAAAAAGATGGATTTAATGTTTGGTTAGATCGTGATGAGATGCATGGATCAATCATTGAAAGTATGGCTAATGCAATCGAAAAGTCACGATTCGTACTTATTTGTATGTCGAGTAATTACAAAAATAGTATTAATTGCAAAGCTGAAGCTGAATATGCGTACAATAGAAAAAGCAAAATTATTCCGCTTATTGTCGAGCCAAAATATGTTGCTGATGGATGGTTAGGATTCTTATCCGGTTCGAAAATCTATGTCGAATTTGCTGATAAAGAAGACGAAGAATTTGAAACTGCATATCAATTATTAATGAACGAATTAGAACGAAATGGTTTACATGAATCAGAGGATGGCGAATCAAAGACAGCAGCGCCTGCAACAACTAGCGAAACAAAATCTGAAGACGAAACCAAAGAGGATGCCAAGAAGGAAGATGAAAAAGAGACGAAAGAGGATTCGAAGAAAGAGACTAAAGACGATTCGAAGAAAGACCCTGAAGAAAGATCCGAAAAAGATGAAGAGCCACCTCCTGTTCTGACAAAAGGATATTTGACTGCTGGAATAGTACCTGCCTGGACCAATCTGAATGTCAATGAGTTCTTAAATAATAATGAACTCGATGAGATGAAACCAATTTGTGAGCAAATGGATGGAGAAACACTTGCTCAATTCTATGAAACATGTTTAACAATGCCAGACAGAATGTATCAATTAATTAATAATCCAAAAGAAAAACAACCTGTTTCGTTGAATACATTTTTCAAATTGACTAGCAAGTTAAAACAATTCACACCACCACCGCAACCACGAGTTTTTTACTTTCAATATTACCCACCTGCACCAAAATCATCAAAAGAAACCAATAAACAAAATTAACTCTTTTTTTAGTTTCTGAATCTCAATAAAATAAGAATAGCATTTTATTTTGACAGTTATTTTTTTGTCACTGATTTATGAAAAATAACTCATCTCATCGGTTCTCTTCCGATCGATCGTTAGATATGCACGGTTTGAATTATGTGTCTACTTTCATAGAATAAAAAATAGTTTAGTGTTTTTTTCTTCTTGTTTTCATTCTGTTCGAATGAAGAATTTCGAACGAATATTAATCCGATAGCAAAAACAGTTAATCTTTTCGACGTTTTCTCATCAAATTGGTAACTTTATACTGTAAAAAACTACTCTCCTTTCATTTCGTAGAAGTTTGTAATCAATTCTAGAAAAAAAATGAAATATTTCGACGATATATAAGGATTCAATTTATGAAAATAGCGATCAAATCTTATAAATGTCATTTCTCGTTTTTTTAATTTAAACTTGACAGTGCTGTTTACTAAATAGCAAGACACTTGAAGATTACTCTTAAAGTATTGACTTTATCGCTAGACGAGGATTAAAAGTACACCTGAAAAAGGTAATAATAAATCGAATCTCTCTTTTTCAATGTCCAATAGTTACGTGTCGACGACATCTATCCATGGAATACATCTTTCAATTCCATCGTAATGATTGGAATGACCAGTCAAGCACTATGAGTTTACCTTTATCCCCTTGACGTGTCTGATAATTTCTCTGAGCTAACGAGTCATTATGCCTGTCGTATTCATATTGAAATTCTTCTTTTTTGTTGGACAATGTTTGCATTGTTTTTTTATAGCATGTCTGTAAATTTACAAGTCAACAGCTGTTCACAATTCATTTATTCTTTTCATCTTGTTCAATCAAAATTAACCTGAAGATTTCGATGGCATCAGTTGTATTTATAAGAGAAACAATGAATGATTGACATTACTCTTTTTTTTTTACAACATTACATCATATTTGAGAAATAGAGGTGTCACATATACGCACACATACATATAGTTTGTTATTGTTACTAAATCTTTTCCTAGGGCTTTAGTTCGTCCGTTTGTGCAGATCTTTTTACGTGTGTATATGCATATATGTACGTGTGTGATGTTTTTGTTTGGTTCTAATGTGCGCTTGTAATTGATCGACACGAGAAGAGAGTAACGTTGTACAATCTAACATCTTAGCGTGCATACTAAGCTAGAAGAGAGAATGAAAAGAGAAAGAGAAAAAAGAGAGAAAGAGAAAGAGAGAGAGAACTAAAAAGTAGTTAAATTCCCTTCATCTGCTCTTTCTCTTTCTTCTTCTATGTCTCGTACCAATATTGAATGAACGTGTAAGAGTGCAGAGCTATAGAATAGGTAAAAAAATAACGATAAAGCGATGGTAGTGGATTCAAGCTTTCTTTTTATTGCTATTATTACTGTCCGCTACTACCATCATGTCTACTAACATGAGTGAGTTCAAATAAATTGCGCTTCAGATCAAATGGCAGACAGATATATATATATATGATGTCTATAGGTGGTCAAAATACTTGTTTGTCTTTCACGTTTTTTTTCTTTTCATTTTCTAGATTCACGTGCATGACGTTTAGAAAAGAATGAGTGAGTCTGACAGTAGTGCTGGATTAGATCTCGATCCAGCTTTTGCAACAATTCCAAAGAATAAATCATGTCTATGTATTTGGCGTGTCGAGGTTTGTTCTTTATTGAAATAAAAATACAAAAAAAGGCTTCCTACGAAAATATTCTTTATTTGTAATCAGAATTTTAAATTAGTTGCTGTACCACGTGAATCACATGGAACATTTTTCAAAGGTGATGCTTACGTTATCTATCATGCTGAAGAAATAAAGAAATCGACAAATTCATCATCAACATCGTCGTCAGCTGTTGTTCAACATATTCACTTTTGGATTGGCTCAGAAGCCACACAAGATGAAGCCGGTGTTGCTGCTTATAAAACAGTTGAATTAGGTAGGACTATAGTTTTATTAATTAAAAATAACGACAGACAAAAGAGAAAGAGAGAGAGAGAGAAAGGAAAAACACCTACGAGTTGTTGTTTTTCGATCTTCGCTTTCCTCCTCAATGAAATATTAACATCTGTCTTAGCTCTCGTATGTTATTTTTCATTTCTATCACTGTTAGATGTTGATTTACTGTTGAGCAAATACAAATCGAGGAGAACAAAAAAATAAAAAATTCTGATATCAAAATCAAATATCATACATTTACTTTTGTGAAGAACACTTTGATCTATCGAAGTGTTATTCTTCTTTCTCTTTTCAAAATAAATACGAGATAACTAATTTTGATTTCTAAATACATTCAGTCTGCTGATTTATTGACAAAAAAATACTACTTTTGTGTCCCGAAGAAATTTTCTTTTATCAAATCAAACAATACATTGTAGACTCTTATCAAACACATATAATTAACTCGTCGTATATTAGTTTCTTTTTCTTACTCGATGAATACTTCGAAAGAATACAAAACTTTCAAAAAAAAATCTCGTACAAATTAATTCTATTCCCTGCAGTTCTATTCTAATGATTCATTGAAAATTCTGTCAAGTATATATGACTACTTAGTCGTGTACTTTTTATTATTATTATTCTTTCAAAGAAAAATCACGTTATTCTCAGATAAAAAAAGCCTGTAATCAAATGTTAAACAGGAAAATATATGAACGCGACTTTTATCAAGTTGAAAACTATGTCAATAAAAAACAACGTCAGATCGACTAAAATTGATTATTTTTCTTTTGATGAAACAATAAAATCATCTGTCGAATTTAGATGATTATCTTTCGGGCAATGCCGTTCAACATCGAGAAGTACAAGGCAATGAAAGTGAACGTTTTCTATCTTATTTTAAATCACGTGGCGGTGTCACATATCGGCAAGGTGGTATTGCATCTGGCTTTCATCGACATCAATCAACAAGTGAACCACGTCTATTTCGTTTGAAAGGTCGTCATACTGTTCGACTCTTTGAAATGACTTCGATCGATTGGTCGAATATATCTCGTGGTGATGTTTATTTATTAGATTTAAATGAAGTTATTTTTGTATGGAATGGTGCAAAATCGAATAAATACGAACGTTTACAAGCTATGCAACGTGCCAAACAGTTACGTGATGAACGTGGAAAAGCGAATATTGTTATTATTGAAGATGGTGAAGAAACAAAAATGAGTAAAGATGAATTGAAATTATTCGAAAGTAAATTACCATTGAGAGATAAAAATAACAAATTAAATACGAATGAAACTATCGATGAAAACGATGATGACAAACGATTAGACGGAACAAATATTAAATTGTATCGATGTTCAGACGAAAGTGGCACATTGAAAGTTACAGAGAAAAAAGCGGGTCCTTTGTTTAAAACCGATCTTGAAAGTGAAGTTAGTTGTTAAAGAATCAATTTCATATTTATACGTATATATATATTCATGTGTTTTTATGTAGGATGCTTATATCATCGATAACGGTGTTTACGGTATATGGGTGTGGGTTGGTCGACGATCGAATCCTAAGGAAAGACGTGAAGCTATGCGTAATGCTCTTGTAAGTCAGATGAAAAAGAAACGAGAAGACTTTGATGTTCAATCGAGCGTTGCTGATCGCTCAATCAGTTTGACATTTCTTCAAGCAAAATAAATTGAACTTAGACGAAATTGTTGTCTAACATTAACATGATAAATGATCGTTTTCTTGTTCTCTAGGGTTTTCTGCAGAAAAAAGGCTATCCAAAAACAACAAAAGTCTGTCGAGTCATCGACGGAGCTGAACCTATGGAATTCATCGCTCTATTCCAAATTTGGACAGATCCAAATGCTCAAAAAGGTCTTGGAAAAGTTTATACTAAAGGACAAATTGGTACGAAGATGATTTGACTTTTTGAAGAAAGAAAAAGAAAACATTTTATTTTATGTTGTCTAGCGAAAATAACGTCAACACAATTCGATGCTACAACAATGCATTCTCAGCCTCAACTAGCCGCTGCAACACAAATGCCAGACGATGGCTCAGGCAAAAAAGAAATCTATCGTATCGATCAATTCAAAATGGTTCCCTATCCAGAATCAATGCACGGCATATTCTTTGCTGGTGATTCATTCGTTATTCAATATACATACAGTGATCAACAACGTTCTTATGTTCTCATTTATTTTTGGCTTGGACATCATTCAAGTCAAGATGAACAAGCAGCTGCCGCTCTTGGTGCTGTTGAATTAGACAAGAAAATCAATGGTATTGGAACAATTATTCGAGTTGTTCAGGACAAAGAACCGTTACATTTTATGGCCATGTTTCACGGACATATGATTGTGTTTAAAGTAGATCGATTCAGGAACCGAAATTGAGAATTCAATGTTTTGTTTTTATAATTTCGATTAGCATGGTAAACGAAGTGGTTTTCGAAATTTACAATATCAAGATGAAAATAGCAATGAAAATGAAGATACATATCTGCTTCAAGTTCGTGGCGTATCGAAATATGATACGAAAGCTGTGCAAGTAAAATCTTCTACTTATCGAAATCGATTGTATTGAAAATCAAATCTCCTTTTCTGTTATTCGAAGGTTGATCTACGTGCTTCAACATTGAATTCGAATGATTGTTTTGTTCTATTTACGCCGGAATCGGTTTACATTTGGTGTGGCAAAGGTTCAACAGGTGACGAACGTGAAATGTCGAAAGTTGTTGCAAGTTCAAAAACAAAGTAAAAATTCAAAAATCTGCAAATAAAATCAAACATTAATCATGTTCTCTTCGTTCGAATTTAGAGAACCAATTATGGTCTTTGAAGGTCAAGAAAAGGATGAATTTTGGAAACATTTTCCATATGGAAAAGAACCTTATGCATCGGATAAACGTCTTGCTGATCAAACATTAACACAATCCAATGAACATCCTGTTCGACTTTATGAAATTTCAAATGCAACAGGTCGTACAATCGCAACTGAAATACCTAATTTTACACAAGTAAGAACTTTCGATTCGTATCTAGAAAAGAATGAACTATTTCTCTATTTTTCCATCGAATCTATTCAAGGTCGATCTCGATGAAGATGACGTGATGTTACTCGATGCATGGACAAGTATATTTCTTTGGATTGGCAAAAGTAAATTGACATCGTTCTGCTTTCAAGAACAACACTCTTCAAATGAATTGTTTGTTTTTAGATGCAAATAAAACAGAAATGAAAGATGCCGAACGTATTGCTTATGATTATTTACGTACGGATCCGAGTCATCGTGATCCCGACACACCCATCATCAAAACCAAACAAATGCATGAACCCATACATTTCATTGGGTTTTTCGGTCCTTGGGATCGAGATTATTGGACAGTAAACGAATTGTTTATAAAGAAAATAACATAATGTTTGTTGTTGTTGTTGTTTTACTTTAGTCAAAATCATCGTATGAAAATACAAAATCTCAAATACAATCAAACAATCGTCCGGAAATCTACGCCGAGCTTATTCGAGATAAACCAGTGAGAAAGTTTTTTTTTTCTTGAGGAAGTACAGAAAAAAGAAATTCAATTGTCTATCTTTAGAAACAAATTATTTCAAGTCGAATAACAGTAAATAAATATTCATATGAAGTTCTGCTTAAGCCAGCTGATCAATTACCCGAAGACGTCAATCCTGAACTACGAGAGGTATTTAGCAAAATGTTTTTGTCCTACTTCTTTCATTGTTGACATGTTCTGAATGTTCTCGAGAAAAACGAAGAAATATCTAACTGAAGTAAGCAAACAAAAACAACTCTTAATCAGTTCTTAATATTTTCTCATTGAATTCATCCAAATCAGTGTAATTGTAATTCTAACGGATAATTTTTACAGATGACAGATGTCAAAATAATAATTTCAGAACAACAATTTTCTTAAAATTCCTATTTATTGATAATTAATATTTAAAAATGAGAAAGTAATAAAGTTTCACAAACTTTCTTTTTTTCTTTTCAAGGTCAAATAGAGAGAAGGCAAACTTTTATTAATATACATATATGAAATAAAAGAAAGCTACACTTTGATACGTCTGTGTAGCTGTTTTATACATAAACAAAAACAAACTGTTTTATTGACTTGTATCTGTCATACTCTTTACCTTGATAATATAACGACGTAATAGAATCGACAAGCATTACTTTTCTTTCTTTCATCTCATTAACTCGACTAAATCCATTAAAAAAACGCAAAATTTTCTTTTGTATCAAAGGGCAAAAAAAATATTGTTCCTTTATTTTTACTTTCTTTATTTACAGATTCATCTAAGTGATGAAGAATTTTTGCAACGATTCAAAATGACCTACGCCGAGTATGCATCAAAACCTGCTTGGAGACAAAAAGAACTCAAAAAAATGGCCAAATTATTTTGATTATTAACTTGATTTTGTTTTTCACTGCTTCGTTTTCTTTTCTCTCTTTTTTGTGTTCGTTTTTATGTGTCATATAAAAATAAAATATATATCTATACCTACATACGTATTTATTTGTTCAAAAAATGAATCATTGACTGTATTGAAACGATTTTCTTGTCTTGTTAAACAAAAGAAAACATAAAGACGTCGTAATTATATAATTAGCTTGAGAAAAAGAAACGACCTCTTGAAAAACTATGTGAAGGTCACAAGTACTACTAACCTTTTTTTTCGTTTAAGCGCTGCTTTTGCGTTCTGCAAGTTTTTGAAAAAAATAAAACTTGACATCTATTATTCTCGCTTTTTCTTTCTGCTGCTTCTGCATCTCATCAATAAATGTCGCTCTTCGGTCGAATTGACGTCAGCAAATATTTTTTAGTGGGCTTCTCTCTTACTTTTTCTTTGTATTTATAAAAGAAAGAGAAAAAGAAAACTTCATGGCTTGATGATGATGGATGACAGCTTCTATTCGCATGCGTTATCTTTATTCGTTTCAAATATTTCGATAAAATAGATATTCGTCGGAGGACGACAACGACGACTGTTCCCCTCGTTTTGTTTTGTTTTCTTATCATAAAAGATGGTCGTCTTGCATTTATCTTCGCATTCCGATAGTTTTTTTATTATTATTATTTCTTTTAAAAATGCATGAGTAAATCAAATACATGCACGCATCCAAGCACGAGTGCGACGCATGCTCTGCGAAATTGAAATCAATGTACTCATATTACTTTCTCGTTTTATTTTCTATTCTTTTTTTGATAGAAGAAAAAAAAAAGTCAAAAGTTCTGTTTCTCGCGAATAAATGCTTGGAGAAAATTCAGTTATTTCTCAGTTATTATTATTAATCGAAAAGTTATTTAACATTGATTATTCGTTTTCATTTTAATTTAATTTTAGATTAAGCGTTGTTTCGTTCTTTGTGATTGCCGTCGATAAAATGTTTACATCGTTCGATAGTTTCGATGAAATCTCTATGGACGAACATTTGATTTCTTCGATGCCGACAAAGAAAAATAAGTCCGGCCTTAGCGTTTGTGCAATATGTGGAGCTAAACCGACAGGAATTAATTTCGATGTTCTAACAGTAAAATCAACAAACTCAATTCATTTTTCAATTAGGTTTTTTTTGTTTTTGTTTATTATTTAGTGTTCATCATGTAAAGCATTCTTCCGACGAAATGGTGTTAAACCATTGGTAGGTTCTCTTTACTAAAATCAAATCGAAAAAGAAAAGAAAAAAAAAACGTTTTTGTTGTTTTACGTTTTTTCTTTTCTGTTTTCATATCTGATAAGGAAATCTTACGCGTCAATGTTTATTTTTAGCATCAATTCGTATGTCGTTTGTCAGGCAACTGTAGTGTTGATGAACGTTCCCGTCGGCAATGTACAGCATGTCGATTACAAAAATGTTTTGCTATGGGAATGGTGAAAGAACGTATTCGAACAGATGAACAAAATCAACGTCATCGAGTTCTAGTCGAAGAAAATCGACGATTAAAACTGAAGAAATTTCAACGACAACAAGAACAGAATCGTTTAGTATGTTCAAAGAAACAAAATTGTAATTCGAAAAATAAACAAACAATTTTTGTCTTTCAGAAATTTCTCGAAGAACGTCGTCATCATCCAACTTTACATTCATCATCCGTATCCTCTGTCTCATCATCATCATCATCATCATCGTCATCATCGTCATCGATTTGCTCACTATCGTTCAATCGGCTAAACAACATCGATTTCATTTTGGATTTATTCGTTGAAAATATTCAAGATATTCTTCCATTGAATTGCCATTTAACATTTGATCATGACCTAACACAAGTTCTCAATGATTTCTGTACGCCAATAACATGTTTAATAACATTTCTCAAGCAATTACAACAATTTCAACGATTACCTATTGATGATCGATTATTATTATTGAAAAATAATATGAAAATACTCTTGCCAATCATAATACGTTTATTCAATACGATATTCAACGTACAAATCTCGATGAAACAATCGGGCTTATACAATATTAATGAAAAAATATCGTATGCATGCTCGTTAATTGCCTATAATATTCCTGATGATAATAAATTGTTAACATTATTTTTTGTTGTTATTCTTTTTTGTCCATGTTTATTAACAACTGATGTTCTCTGTGATGCTGGCCAAATGAATTCTCATTCGGGACAATTGATTCAAAATGCATACGATGAATATACTCAATTATTGTGGTTATATTTACTTGAAAAATCTCTCGATAATGAACAGCAAGCTACATTGAATTATATGAAAATAATAACGACGTTACTTCAAATACAAAATCTAATGAGTGAAGTCTATTCTATAGTTCAATGTTCTGTTCAGATCGATCGTTTACATATGATGATGCAATCGATATTACATTTATCATAACCGAAGAGAAGAAAATCCTTACTGACAAAAACAGAATCTATCGATTTTGTCAATTGTTGTTTTTTTAGATTTGTTTTTCTTTCGTTCTTTAGTGATTGATGATGATTTTCGAAAAAAAAATATCGTCTATTCCCTATTTTATGATGTAAATGTATATAATATATATGTATACAAGCAAACAACTTGTTATGTTAGTTAAATAAAATTCTCTTATTCATAAAAGAAATTGCATTTATTTCAGTTTTTTCAAAAAACAAAATAATCGCATTGATTAATAAGTGCATTGTGGTGGTAGTGCGTTTTGATTGAAACGAAGTCCTTTTGCGCATGATTTTTGCTCGATTTTGAATGCTAGAAAATAGATTTCATAGATCGAAGAATTTGTTTTTCGTATTCACTTACATCCACCAGGTAGAAGTGTGCATGTAAAATATTTGCCTTGGTCGAACATAGTTTGATCAGGAAAAGAACCTGCTCTTTCACATTTAAAATAATCTAGCGAAGAAAAAAAATTCAGAAATTCGACTTCATGAAATCAATGAGTGTGGATATTTACTATTTTCACATCTAGCACCGTTATAACCAGGTTGACATTTACAATAAGCATGTCGAGTTGTACCAACAACATTTTCTACACAAGCACCATTGTTCGCACAGAAATTTGGCAAACAGGGACAAAGAGTGCCTGTAAATTAAAGAAAAAAATATATTTAAAAATGACTTCAAGAAGTAAATGTTACCATTCAATTCACAATATTCTCCCCAAGTTCCATATCGGCAGAGACAGACAGCTTCGTATGGTCCATTTGGATTTCGAATAGCACAAACGCCATTATTCTTACAAGTAATTCTTTCACACAGAGCATTCGCTTAAAAGCAAACAGATTGAGAAAAGAAACGAAAACGAACATAATTACTGTCTTGAGTGCCACAAATTGGTCCCGAAAAACCACTTGGACATTGGCAAAAACCATTCACGTATGCACCTCCATTTTGACAAACGGCTCCTGGACCAGCAGTTGATGCTGCTGTTGTTGTTGTTGTTGCTGGAGTTGTTACTGTTCCGGCTCGATCTTGAAAAAACAATAGCAAAAAAGTAAATAATATGAACAAATTCAAATAAGAACTAATCATATAAAATACCAACCGCAATTATAATCCGTTGTAGCATAACCGCCAGATGAATCTTCACAGAAACATGCATAAGCTGTGCCAAAATCGTCTGATTCAAGACACGTACGAAATCTTGCATCGTTTGTATTACACACAGGTGATACGTTATTGTTAGGTTCACAAAGTCCTAAAAGTACATAGTTCAATATCTCCTTTCTTTAAATCGGTTTCTCATACGACAGCGTCCACCCTCTACATATCGTGTACCACCTGGACATGTACAAATTACAGTACTAGCTGCCACATAGCAATTATATCCTCTTGCTGGTGTATAATGCCCGCCTAGCTGGCAAACACTGTTGCACTGAGCTAAAGTCAATGTATAAAAAAAATCAATAAAGTTTATTGTTTCAATCTTACGATCTAATTGAGCAGTTGAGTATAAAACAGCCGTGAAAATCAAAATAATAGTCAGTAGATTCATCATGGTTCGTTTATCGAAAAACGAATAATAACTCGTATTCCATTCAGTTGTAGTGTTTTTATATCTCGAAAATTTCTTAATCCTATATTTATTTATTATATTGTCAACACGTTTCGTATTACAGAATCTTTTTCTTCGTTCGTTGTTATTCGTTAAAAGCAGTGACTCTTCAAATCATTTTTCTTCCTTTCTTTCGGTAATTTTAGATTCGAATATCAACAAATTGTTTTTTTGTTGTGACAAAAAGTTCGGTTTTTAGTAAATATTATTGGAAATCCAATCGATTCATCGATCGAAAAAAAACCGTCACTGAATACTCTCATACTCTAAAAGGATTTCAAACTAATCAAATCATCACTTCCTTTCTTCTTCGTTTTTTTTTTCTATCAAAGTTCATCGAACAATTTTCATTTCAATATCTTAATAGTACTCACACATTGAAATGCATAAATTAACAGGGCAATTATACTTATTGGAATGAGCATTGGTTCAATCAAATGATATTAAATGACAGTTCAAGAATAAAGCTTTCTTATTAAATTTTAATTACCAATTTTTTTTTTGTTCGTTTCGAAATGATTCATGAAAATGTAATGTTCGATATTCGAAAGAAAGAAATTTATTAATAAAACAATAATCTAACTGTCAAGTGTTGATTTTGATTCTTTTTCAAAATTGATATTGATATTGACCTTTTGATTGCAATCTCAACACACTCGTTCTCTTTTTATTTGTTATGAAATAGTTATGCTCATTGATTTCCTTTTGATGAAACGCATCGATGGCAAACTAAACTAGAACATCGATAAGAAGAATGCCATTCTTCATCAACTCGTCACGAAGGAAGAGTTCATTCATTCTATACTCTTACTTTCTTTCCTTTTTCTTTTTGTTCTTGTTCTTGTTCTTCTTCTTTTTTTCTAGAAATAGTTCTCCTATTTTCTATGATCGTCCTCATGTTCACCAGTGCTCAACCATCATACTCATGTTCGCGTTCGTTGGCGCCCATCTCAAAAGAACAAGAACGCAAATAAAAAAAAGTCGAGAGAAAAGTTTACTTCTTTCTTTTTTCTTCTTACTTTCTTTTTCTCTCCCTCTCTCTCTTGTTTCATCGTGGCACCCATGTATAGTACCTTGTATTTCTATAGTGCAATAGTAATCTTTATACAATGATACTATTACGAACGAATAGAACAAGTGCGTGATCAACATTTAGCCAAATCAAGACAGTCAATATACGAATTCATCGTGTTGTTATTATTATTATATTTTCTTTTTTCCTCATGGATTTGTCAACATCAACATCGTTACAAAATATATTTCATAATAAAACGTCATTTGTTAAACATTTTTCATTTAGTAATTCATCTTTACTAATGAATACGAAACATAATTCGACAGGTAAATTAAACACAAAAACGAAGCAGAGAGGAGAAAAAGTGCGCTTAGATTACAAAAATCTTTTTTCGCTTGTTCTTTGTTTGAGTGAATGAATATATATTGCATTCGAGGACATTACCATCACACTACTCCTGGGATTAGGAAATAAAGTCGGTATGGTTATGACAGTTAATTGTCACATTGAGAGGGACAGATCAAGGTAGAAATGTTCAACATTAATCAGTCGAGACAGACGATTTCAAATTATACAAGAATTAAAATAGAAAGTCGACCTTTTTTTCCGCTCAAATTAGTCATCAACGATTATGAAAACACTTTTTTTTTTATTGAAGTGTTAGATTGATCATAAAAAAAAGAAGTATAAGTAATATTTGTGAAGTAGAAGCAAAGTTTTACGTTTTCTTTTTTAATAAAAATTTATCAAAAAGTAATCGATACTAAAAACTCGTGATTTACTCTATCGAGCAGAACACTAGAATGAATGATTACATCATCGGATAGGGAAAAAGAAATTGCTCAATATTGATTGTACAAAAGTTCGACAATTAGTTATTGTTAATCGACAAAATATTAAAGGAAATTATTCGAGAGAATCGTTTCTTCTTTCTTTTACTTTTTCCGCAATTGATGACATGCGACAGACTGTTTGAATGAATTAACCGCTAACAACGTACCAACTAAAAAAGAATATTTTAACATACACACACGTTTGCCCTTCTCTCGTCGGTTTCTTCTTTTCAGTTTAAGTTACATGCATAGCGATTGACTCATTTTTTTCCGTTGGCTTTTTCTTCTTTTCTTTCATCTCAAAAGATTTGTGTGCACCAGCTGTATGTATTTAAGATATCATGGACAAGTTCTTGGAAATAAATAACCAAACCGATAATCAAAGTGATAATTCTGATTTTGATATTATTGAATTAATCAATGAAACCAATGAAATTGATGCGGGTATTTTTTGTTCATTTTGATCTAATCAATAAATGAGTATTTATTCCTCATTTAAATCTCTTGTATCATCCTCCCTGTCGTTCATGTGTCCTTTTTCTAATCCATCGAAAATGATAGACAATGTACATAGCACGTACTCGATATAATTACTCACGTTGTACGATGTCGATTGACTATTGTACATAGATCGATAGATTCATAGTTTTTCTTTTTGTGTTTATTTTCCTATGTAAATATCCCTTTTTCTTAATGTGTTCAGACAGACATCGGTACAATCAGAATAGAAAGAAAAACGAGAGTAAACGTATTCGTAATGAATTTATATAAACGCTATGAATTGTCCGAGTTCTATTTTCTATTAGGTAGATAGTTTTGATTGATTTTCTTGAAATTTTCATTTCGTCTTCATTTTGATTTAGAACATGTTTTTCAAGAAACATCGTTAAGTGTTCTATCAACAGCTGATTTACTTCGCGAGAGACTTGCATTTATTACAGGTGGTATTTATCGCCAATCACCTATTTTGACATTTCCCGATAATCCCGAAATTGAATTAACACAAGAAAAATACAAAAAACTCGTTACCTATCTCACTCAAGTGCCAAGGTACGAATAAATGAACGAACAACTTATTATTATTATTATTTTCTTGTCTCGTTTCAGTGAAAACGAACGACAGTATGGTTTTGTTTTAATTATTGATCGTCGATCCGATCGATGGATGTCAGTCAAATCTATCATGACATATATCGAGGTGAATTCATGTAACTTAATTACTTCGGAGAGATTGAAGATGAACAGTTGTTTCTACATAGTTACATTCGAAGGATAAACACGTATCACTGATATCTAAGTCATAATATATATAGTAATTAGTAGTTATTTTCTTTTACGAAGAAAAAAAAAGAAAAGACGAACTTGGTATTTTCATTGACTCAAATATCATTCATTGACATACATATTCTCTACACTTAAGATAGTCAGGGAAATACTAATCAATATGTTGATAATGTCTACGAAGAGTGCTTTCTAATTTCTATGCTATTAACACTCTTTTCCGTTGGCTAGTACTCAGCATGAGATATGCATATTAGACTAGCATGATATTTATTATTAAACAGGCCTATACGAAGAAATTTATTTGCGTTTTTTTATTTCAAGGATTATTTTCCCTATACAATCCAATGTATTTATCTTCTTCGTCCGAATTCTTGGATGCAACGTGCTTTATCACGTATCACCATTCTCAATGAGATTAGTTGTTCACATCGTGTATGTTCACAATCATTATTTGTTCTAAACATTCATAAATATAATCCGAATTGATTTCAGTTGATTGTTTGTCGAACATTAGCTGAACTTCATGAACATTTCGATGCAAGTCAATTATCAAAAGATTTAGGCGGTCTGATTGATTTTCGTCTATTCGAATGGATTGAACAACGAGCTGTAAATAGACGATCGATATCAAATTTCATATGTTTTTATTCTTTGATTAGGCCATTGAAAAATTAACTCAATCTATACATGAATTAAGCGAAATGTTACTTGTCTTTATCAAACAATGCGATGAAGTCGAATTTCCAAATGCTGTTGATGCAACTCAACAATTACTTCTTCTACATTCAACACAAAAACTTGAACTTGAACAAGAATTACATCGAATTAAAACGTACGTCGTTGTTTTTGTCTTTTTCTGTTGTCATTCACATTTATTTGACGAATGAATGAGTTTATCAAAAAAAGAAAACGAAGAAGAACTTTTCTTGCCCGTTATTGCAACAAGTGCTATTCATCATATTCTTAAGTATATAGCCTGCGCAGACATTTGAAGTATTTATTGTGTGTTTGATGTGTACATATGTAAAGAAAGAGAGCAAGAGAGAACGAGAAAGAGAGAGAAAGAAAGAAAGAAGAAGACAAGGTGTACATACAATAATCTACTCTCGATGATGTTCTTTCGTTTGTCTTGCCAACTCGAAGAACATCATGTCTAGATGCTTTTTGTTGATTTTCTACATAGTTATTTTATTTTTATTGTATTATATTCTAGGTGGGGTCAATCACTCTTATGCATTATTCGCCAACAGAATAAAACATCATCATCATCATCATCATCGTCTCAATCTTATCCTTTAGTCAACGAAACTAATGATCAAAATGATCATATGCTTTCACCTGATCAAGCAGCACATGCACGAGCTTGTGCCAAGTAAGTGGTTTAATTAATAGACATTGTAAATAAAGAAATTCGAGGACATCGAGGTGTTGTTGTTGTTATTATTATTTTCTGAGATATGTCTCGTTTTTTCTTCTTTATATAGTGCATTAATACATATCGAGGATAGTGAAAGTGTTCTATCTCAATTTTGGTCATTACATCAAACACGCCTCCAACGTTGTCTTGCTCTACGACAATTCGAAGAGAATTTCAAAACATTTCAATGTCATTTCATTCAATTACTACACGAAATTAACCAATTACCTGATTTGAATACAAGTTTACATTTAGTCGATTGTGCTCGCATCGAAACAACGATACTCACGCCTCGAGAAGAAATCGATCAAACACTAAATCGAATCGATAATCTCTCCGAAAGCGCACAAGTAAAACCTTGAAGAATTTTTTCTGTTATCAGGACATATATCGACGTTTATATCTAGACAATGATCAGCCAAGCTAGTCTTTTGGCAAAGAACGGCCTTGATTTGATCATGGAACAAGAAAAACAGCAAATACCCAACTATGGAATCGACTCGATTGAACCGAAATGTCAAGAATTAGAAGAAATGAAACGAAAATTAAATGAACAAATCGATGAAAAACGACAAAATCTTAAATTTCTTCGAACGTATATCGATAAACTTGAATCTGTAAAAACTTTATCCTAAATTATTGAAACAGAACAAAAAAAAAAGAAATTCTTCTTCTTCTTCTGCGATCTAGATCAATGATTGGTGCACGCGTGGCAAAGATATGCTCGCTACACATCCAATTCATTTATCAAATGACAAAGCTATCCGTTCCTTAACTGAACTCGAACAATTTCTATCTGATCTATCGACAATTAATCTCAACGAATTACAAACAACCCTAACTCCCGAACCACTTCGTGTAAATATCCAATAATTTGATTTCTAAATGACTTCTATTTATGAAGGTGATGATTGATAAAGTCAGAGTGTCCTAATTTCTATTCAGGTCAGATAGTTTATTATTGTTGACTAAAGATACCATCGTTATTTCTTTTCAACATTTTTCCTTTTGGTGTTATTATTATCAAGCGATTTGTTTCTTTTTCTCTCTCGCTAGTCAATGATAGCTCAAGTCTTTAATCGTGTCGACGACGTTCGAGATTTATGTGAAAAACGTTGCGAACAACTTCGCCGTTTAGCATTACCAGTCAATCGGCCGATTCAACGTGTTCATCCATTGCATTCATTTCAACAGAATGAATCTCTCAATTTAATTGGTACAACAACATCGATTTTACATCAACAAATGAATGAACATTGTTGTTCACTAATTGACCTTGATTCAAATCTTTCATCTTCATCATCGTCATCAAATAATAACATAATGATCACTGAATTCAATCAAAATCAAGACGCTAAAATTGACAAAAAACAGAGGTAAAAAAGAAAGAATCTCATATCGATTTCTTTTTTCTTTTTTTTTTATAGACATGTCGTTGCCGAGCTCTTGGCAACAGAACAAGTTTATGTCGATGAATTACGTGTTATAATCGAAGTAAATATTTGTTCGAATTGATTGATTAGGAAAAAAGAAAGAATTGATTTATTATTTCTTCAGGGTTATATGATTAAATTTGATGAACCCGAACGATATCGTTATTTACCTCCGATTATTCTCCAAAATAAATCCGTTCTTTTTTCGAATCTTCCGGATATTTATACATTTCATGCAACGTAAAGCAAAACAAAGAAAATGAATGACAGTTTTGAAGATTATTTTTTGCAGATCCTTCCTTCGTGATCTCGAGAAAGTATCCGATGATCCTTCATTGATCAATACTTGTTCAATTGGCAGTGCGATTGCTGATTGTTTTATAAAACGAGTAGATAAATCAACGATAAAATCGAAAATTCTATTTGTTTTTTTTTTGTATTAAGAAATCAAATTTCAAATTGTATGAACAATACGTCGTTAATAAATCTCAATCAGAACGTGTTTGGGAGCAATATTGTTCTGGTCATGCATTCTTTACTGTAGAATTCTTCTTTTTTTTAAATCTTCTCCAGCATTTCTCATCTTTTATTTTCTTCAGAAAATCCAACAATCCCTTGGTCATCGTCTTCCACTTGATTCCTACTTACTCAAACCAATCCAACGAATCACACAATATCAACTATTACTCAAAGTAGATCAACAAATCTCGAATATACATATATTCATATTAAATATCTTCTTTTTCAAAACAACAAAAAAGGAAATGATCAAATACACTCGAGATGAACAAGAACGTTCACATTTACAAGAAGCGCTTCGTGTCATGTTGAATATACTCTCAAGTCTCAATGACGTCATGCATTCAACACAGATCATCGGCTATTCTGTATGCTGTCTTTTTTTTTCGTGCACAAAACTTATTGAAAAATGACGTCTTTTTTTTGCAGGAAAATTTGAGTACATTGGGACGAATACGATTGCGTGGTGAAAATTGTCTAGTATCGAAAGAAAAACGACGCGGAACAGTTTACACTCGAACGAAAACTTGCACACGAGATTTATTTCTCTTCGAAAAAGATCTTTTATTATGCAAGAAAAAAGAAGATCCTAATAGCAAATCGATTCAATATCAATTTAAAGAATTAATTAAAGTTTGTCATTTGAAAATGAATAAATAAATCAATACATTCATCGTTGATTTAGATCCCAGATATTGCTGTATGTACTCATCCGAAAAATAATCGAAATAAATTCGAATTGGTTCTCAAAGATTGGTCGTTTATTATTCACGTAAATCGAGCATATAATTTCAATTAAAAAAACATAAACAATCGATTTCATTTAGCTTTCGAATGTTTCATCAAATGGCGATAAAGTCGAAGATATCAGCGTACGTTGGATTGAAACAATAAAAACTTGTCTAAGTCAACAAAATGAACAACGTCGAGGTTTGCAATCCAATCATTTTTGTTGTTGTTGTGCATGCAAAGTTGATTTTGTTTTCTAGCGGAAATGAAACAACGAAGTGCATCGTTAGATCATTCAGCGTATTCACATCGTCGACATCTTCAACATCGTGCAACCGTAACCATTCGAACACCGTAAATAAAAGCGAATTTATCGAACGAATAAAAGCTCTAGTTGTTTTGATTTTCAGTGAATCCGATGATGAACAAGAGAATAACGAAGCAACGACACGAGCGCCGCTTATTGATTTAAATAAAATTAATATGAAAAAAAATCATAAACTAGTACGAAGAAATAGTTTTCTCTTTCAAATAAATCGATAGCTAAATGTTTTCTTTGTTTAGTTTTTCAATAATCACGTCGCACGATTATAAAAACGCAATTAATTCACATTCAGATAGACATATATATATGTACTTTTCATTTGTAATTGACTTATGAATAATCCGGTGAACAATAAACATCTTCTAGCTCGTTGTTTTTCAATGTATAGAAATTTGTCCATGTGTTTTTCTTTTCTAAATGAAATAAACTTCTCTGTTTTTTCGTTTTACATTCACTACTGAATTGCATCTCGATTAAACATATAGACTTACAAATTTGTTTCCAACTGTGCATTGTCTGCAAACGCTCTAGATACTTAGTAAATGTACTGAAGGAAATGACTTACATCTCTATGTCATACTGACACTTCCTTCTGTTCTACTGAATATGCCCGTGTTCGTCTCTCAAAGCTAAATTTAGATGATTTCCTATCCCTTCTTTTCAATTATAGCAAAATTTAACTCCAAGAAGTATTTAACTACAATTATATATACTAAGAATTTTTCATAATGCATTCGCTGATGTCATAGAATTATTTATAGAAATCTGATATTTTCTTTTTCATTTAACGTGTCAGTTTTAAATCGATGGCTTAATAAAACACAAAAATCGTTTTTTTGGTTAATGCGGACTTTTATGCTCTTAAAAGAAATCATAGAATGATTTAACACTATATTCAATGAGTTAGTTATTTTGAAAATAAGTTTCTATATTGTGCGACAAAAATTACTCAATGCCTCACCCTGGAAAAGCAGTTATGTCACAACAACTTTGCACGTAAACATCTCAACTTCAACTGAACGCACAGAATTGTCTTTTGGATTAACACCGGCGACAGTGTTGTTTTATCGCAAAGACAATATTTTTTATTTCTTTTTAAATATTTTGCCGAGTTTCATATGTTCTTGGCTTGCTACTATCAACCTATGAAAATTCAGTATACTGGACACTTTTTTCTCTACTTTAAATATATGACAAATCTAATTAAAACAGCATGTAGAAAGAGAAAAGGAATTTTAAACATTTTAGTATTAGGTCGTAATGTGAACAAATAATTACACATTTAGAAAAAGAAGACTGGATAAAGGGAAATCTCGAATGATGAATGCGTGTTATTTTTATTTTGTACTATTTTCTCGTCAAAGATTCAAAACAACCGGAGAACATTGTTTCCCCGCTTGTTTTTAAATGTAAGGTATCGTGATTGTCAATTATCAGACATAAATCATGCGCTAATATTCCTGTAATAATAGTGTAATGAATTATAATTAGGTGAGAAATAGTTCATTTTTTTGTAATAAAACTTATCATAAATTCAAAGAGGAGAGTAATTAATAATGCGATGCTTAGATGTCAGATTGGTACACATCTACAAATTTAAAATGAAGTAAAAGACGATTCTATAAGAAGTCTCTGCAGTAAGACTAGCTTGACAAAATATGGCCTTGGAACAAGTGTGATGCTTATTCTCTTACGATCTTTTTTCTGGTTGAGTGAGACAGATTAAAAACCCAGTTCAATCAACTAATGCGTAAATTACATTTGATCTGTTAAACCAAAAAATCATCAACTTGACAGTTCTTTCTTAGATAATTATCGAGATAAATAATTGTTTTAGTTACATGATGCTTAAACATCAAATAACAGAAATATTTAATGCAAAAGAGAATACATAATATACTTTTATTTTGAAAATGAAAGAATGAGAGCACTTTTTTTACTAGATTATTGTGAAGTTCGAGCAGCTTATTTTTTATAATTCTAGGAAATGCCGATTTAGCTCTCTTACGTTTATTTTGTACTTTATGTTAGTGCAAATTTTAGTAATTCATTCAGGCAAAACTTTTGCTAATCGACTAGATGAAAGAGCTTTAATGAAAATAGTTTTAAGCAAGCAATTTTTTAGAATTTGCCAACATTTTTTTTCTTCTTTTCTTCGGTTAAATGTTTGTTTCAGAACGACGTTCTTGAATCAATGAGTACGAATACTGAAAGTAATGAATTCCAACAAATTTCACACGACCGACCGTGTATCATCTGTGGCTCGAAATCTATTGGAACGAATTTCGGAGTAGTCACATGTTCCCCCTGCAAAGGTATTTTTTATCTGCATATTTGACCCAGATTTCACATTTTTCAAATTTAGCCTTTTTCCGTCGAAACGCCCGACGAAAAGAAGTAAACATTTTGTTATCAAATCTATTCATTGAGTTTTGTAATAAACTAGTTATTGGCAATTTCATGTCGACATCGTGAAATAAATATTTTCTTGCAAAACAATTCGAAAGAAAATGAGAAATTAATCGAACATATACAAATTCGTCGATGTTCATCATGTCGTTTACGTCGATGTTTCGAGGAAGGCATGAAAGAAGATCTAATTCGAACAGATGAACAAAACGAACGTTTTCGACAATTGGTCGATATCAATCGAAGACGCCGCAATATTTCGCATGAGCAAACATCAACAGTCCAACATGCATCAGCTCCTCGAGTATGATTTTTCAAAACTAATTTAGTTATTACTTTTCTCAGGAACATTATTGGAGCATACAAAACAGTAAATATACTCCGTAAACCATAATCAAAATCTTGCCAAAAATAAATTTTTACCTTTTCTAATGTCAGAGAAATCGAATTCATCTAATTAAACAAGAAGAAATATATATATATATACTTTTTTTTACTTTAATTTTTCTATAATTAACTTATTGAATTTAGTTGATGCCCATCAATGCTGATTTTTCTGATGAAATCGATTGGACACATTTATCGAATATTGTTTATGCATATGATAAACATTGTTTGAAAATGTTTTCTAGTAAACGTACAGAAATCGTATTTAATCCGAATTCACCGATTACTGAAGAACAAAAGAAACTACAACATCCAACAGGTCTTACAATGTGTGTTGTTCTCGGTGTTTCAGCATTTATGAAATCATTACCGGCATTCTATTCACTTCGACGAAACACTCGAAATTATCTATGTAAAACAAATATTCGACCATTGATTTTTCCGAATATACACGAACTCAATCAATCGTGTTATTCTGAAGCATGGCAGGTAGAATATATAAATCGTTTTCTTCCATTCAATCAGCAGAAATCATTGCTTTTTTCTCTCTTCTTAAAGACAGAAATATACGATGCAACTTGGAAGTTTATATGTGGTCCAGAATTATATGAACGTTTTACTCTTTGTGAAAATTTAGGTAAAAGTCTTTGGTTCAATGATCCGATTATAATACGTGTTTGGTTTGTCATTCTATTTTTTTCAACACCTCTTCATTACCGGTCCGATGGTCCAATAGTAACACCAGTACTCAAGAAAAAACAAATTGTTCTGCAAACACAAAATATCTACGCAGATCTTTTATGGAAATATTTAATTCATCGGTACGGTACACCAGATTGCTATCGAATATTTACCAATCTGGTTCGTGTTTATATTCAAATGCAAACCGTTGGTTTTAATATGTATTTGAAATTAAAAAGTGAGCAAGAATTGAAAACAACAAATGAGACTCTCGATAAATTGGTTACTAGTGGAATAAAACAAGAATAAATCAATAAACAGACAGATTCATTATCTTAATTTGTATTTGTAAGAAATGAATAAAATATGCTTTGTTGACGTGAAAAAAGACCATGATTTTTTCGCTTCATATCAACGTTATTTATCGAGCAAAATAACTCAGCTGTCTAAGTGGAAACTTTCTTTTAAGAAATAAAACGATCTATATATAGTATATGCAGACAGATGGTCAATTCATTTGTCAAGTTGTTTATATTTAGTCCATAATTTTCATCATTGTAATATCTGACAGGCACGCGCATTGTGATTAATAAATTATTCAAATTACCATTAGTGATTCATCGAACAGGTTTTAATCCCAAAAAGTATCTACTCACGTTCAAGTACGAACTATATTCGGGAGTATATTTACATTAGCAAAAGTTTCAAACTTCCTAGTATCTAATTATGCTTTTTCGAAATTAGGTACATAAGTATTTGCTACCAGACATATTCAAACGGAAGCAATTCCTTTTCATAGTCAATTTGATTTATTACATTTTCTTTCGTTTTAACCTTAAAATCACTTCAAAATTGAATGTACCTACCAGTCTATTTAAAAAAGAGAAACAAAACTATGAATTTGAGATATGATATTAAAAATAACAGCATAACTATTAATCGTGATAGAAACTAATGCGCAGTTTTCATTCGATTCTTTTTGTACTTGTATACTCGACGAATTTTTTCTGGAAATTTCTGCGTACATCGGTGCATTAAATTGAGGACATTGTTTTATAATAAAATAGAGAGAAAAGAGAAAATGATGATCGTAATGATGACGCAGAGAGAAAAACGCTAAAGAGAAACTAACGATTGAAGGACGTGTCATTTTCATTCGTCATGAAAAAAAAACACGCAGACGTAGTTTGCATGTGCTTGTGTATGTATTTCTTTTTCTCTTATATTTCAATAGAAAGAAGGAGAAAGAATATGTAAAAATTTGCTCGAAGATTTTTTTTTATTCATTCTCTGTAATATTTAGATGTGGGTACCCCACTAAAAGTAGTTCATTTCTTTTTGGTCGACAAATATAAATAAAAACAATGAAAACGACGACGACGTCGACGACGATGAAAATAAGAATATTTTCTCTTTTTTTCTGTTTTCACTTGAATCCAAAGAGTATATTTTATCATCCAACTACCTTGTAAAAGGTAGTTATTCACGTGTAAATACTGAATCATCATCGATCGTACGTAGGAACGACACTTATACATTGTTTTTTTGCCCAGTTTAATTATTTTGTAGGCGAATAAAGCAGGAAAACTGTCAGTGGATAATGAACGTAATGTTAAGAGAAACGTACTTTTGTCGATTTGTTTGTCCTTGCGCAGATAAAAGAGTACACAGTGTGAAGTGTAAGGAGAGAAAAAAAAGAGGAAAAAAAAGGGTCACGTTAGTTTAATGTCGAAGTATTCAAAATAGTATGCGCGAGCTGACGCAGATCTTTTTAAAAAATATTTAATTACGAACCCAGAAGCAGAGGAGGAAAAAACAGGCAAATTTATGAACAATAATTAACCTAAATTTCTTTTGAAAAATATCTCAGTTGAAAACAATTTTATTTGACTTTGACATTGCTTAGGAGAATATAAAAATCTATTAAATTAATTCGTCTATGTTTTGTTTTTCTCTTTTAGCATTTATTTATTTTCCTAAAACGATTAAGTGATTTTTATTTTGATTGTCAATCAAATTACTCGTCGAAAATGAATCCATCCGATTCAAGTTTTACTGATGAATCAATGGTATGAATGAACTAAAAGACCTGGAAAAAGAGAATCCGTAATTATTTCGATGAGAAAATGAGCTTTTCTTTTTAAACTATTAATTTCCTTTTAAACAACCTAGTCATGAGTTTTCTTTTTCTTTTTTTTCTGTTTTTATTTACTTGACATGCAGCAAGAAACAAGCATGACGAGCCATGATTCTCAAAAAACATCGTCTACACATCGTACATGTATTATATGCGGCATAAAAGCCATTGGAATCAATTTCGGTGCGCCGACATGTGCGCCATGCAAAGGTATTTGTCGTGTTCAGTACAAAACGTTTCTTCTTGAATAATTAATCGTTTTTTTTGTTTCTGAAAAGCGTTCTTTCGTCGTAATGCTCGACGTCAGGAGGTAGATTATTGAAATAGACAAATCCTTATCGATGTTTTTTTCTTCGTTTGATTTAGATTCTAAAAACTACATGTCATCATGCCGAAAAGAAAATAGCCGAAGAGAACAATAATGTAGTTATTGACGAAAAAACCAGTCGATATTTGCAAATTCGTCGTTGTACAACATGTCGTCTACGTCGTTGCTTTCAAGTCGGAATGAAAGAAGAATTAGTTCGAACCGAAGAAGAAAATCAACGACATAAACAATTAGTAACTACGAATCGAAAACGACGAGAATTATTAAGACAACACAAGAAAGATAATGATCATCATCATTCTCCACAGGTAATTCGATTTTGCTTTTGTTGGTTATGTCTTGCCTCAAGAAAAAAAATTCGGTTTTTTTTCGTAGTTAAAAATAGACACGAAAGAATCATTGTCAGCAATTGATTGGTGTCATTTATCGACGATTGTATCACTTTATGATAATTATGCTATGAAAACATTTGTTGAAGAACGTTCAAAGATTGTATTCGATGAAATCATAGAAAATGGTTGGCTCATCAAAAACTACATGATCGCACCGATGAGTATATCAATGTCATTGGCTCGCTTTCTAAAAGCCTTACCAACATTCCAAGCATTGTCTCGAAGTAACCAAACTTATTTATATAAAAATAATCTTCGAAGATTAATATTTCTTAATCTACATGAATTAAAACAATCCTGTTTCTTCGAGCCATGGCAGGTAAAGAACAATCAAGATGACGAATATTAAAAAAAAATTGACATTTATTTGTAAATTTCAGTTAGCTGCATATCAAAGTTGCTGGCAAATGATATGCGGACCTCAATTGTACGAAGATTTTCTATTTGCTGAATATATCGGTGAAAAATATCTTATTGCTGATCCTAATGTCACACGTCTTTGGATAGTTACATTAATATTTTCAACGTCACTTTTCTCATATTTCGATCCTAAAATATCGCAATTTAAACCGAAAAAGAAACAACCATTTTTAAATCTTCAAAATATTTACGCTACACTTCTATGGAAATATTTAGTACATCGACATGGTTGGCTTGAAGCCATACGTATTTATATGAATCTTGTTCATACATATCTACATCAAATACGAATTGGCACCAATATAAATATTCGTCTACGTACACATCAAGAACTTATTTTTGCACATGAAACATTAGATCAATTATCGTCATTAACTTTAAATGAAATTCAATCGTGATGATGTGTTTTTTTTTCTCAAAAGAAAACTCAAAAATATATTTGTCGTATTTTCTGATTTTTCAATATATTTTATGAAATATTGTAAAGAAAGAATTTCATATACATCGATTGTTGCTGCTCAAACGAAAAAACACGTTCGAATCACGCATGAATATATCGATAGTCGAATGCTAATTAATCGAAAGACATGTTTTGCATTGGATTTGTTTTTTCGTTGCACGGTTTCTTGTGTTTTTTTCTTCGTCATTTTTCGAGTAAGATTATTTTTGATTGGATGACAGTATTTATTCTGTTTCTTGCTCTCGTTTTTTTTTCTTTCTTCAAGCCATGTTTTTAGGAACAAGAGAGGATTTCTTTACTCAAAAACAACGCTTTCGACAGACAAAGTACGAAAAGAGAAGAAGAAAATAGAAAGAAAAAGATTGCACGCACGTCGCAAGGACAGAACGGTTAAATACGCGTATGGGTAGATGTACTTGACACATTATTTTCTTTTCATAGGTGGGAACAAAAGCGTTGTGTCTTGTTTTTTTCTTGTTGATAGGTTATCTACTGTGTAGAATTTATAAGAGAAAGGAAAAGAAGCTGGTGGTGAGGGAAATTAGAACTTAGGAAAGACCCCTTGATCGTATGAAGTCAAATTGACAAGTTAGGAAGCAAACAGTCGTTTTCAATTATAGACATGCCCGACATTTTTTTTGGTTAAAAGTAAATAAAAAATTTAGCTTTTCTTTTTTTCTTTCATTTTCTATTCGATGAAAAAAAGAAGGAACGTCGTTACATATTTACAGTTATGATTCATACGACTGAAGCAAAAAAAACAAAACCATTCTCTAAAGGTCATAGGTGCTAAAATTTTTTGTCGCGTCAAACAAACGACAGAGAACAACGTTTGAATTGGGTAGAACTGAAATTCCAGAAAGATTATAAAAAATAATTGAAATGCGTATTAAAAATGGAATGCATAGTGATAGAAGAAACTCTTCGACCTATTAATATCTGGAGTAATTTGAATACTCCCAAGTTTTTTTTCTATGAAAAGAAAGAAAAACAAAAAAAAATAGAATCGGTCAAAATGACGATTATTTACTTTCTAGTTTCTTTCTTTTTTCACATGTAGATATGAATTTATTAATAATTAATATTGAAAATTCTATTGGCGAATATTTTTATTCATTTTGATTGTGACACCAATTGTAAGTGCAAATGCATTGACGATAGAGATAATAATAGAAAAAAATGCACTTTGTTATTTTATCTAGGTAAAAAAAATGTCAATCGATAGTTTCAGCGAAAAACATTCGCTTAAACAACGAACATGGTTGTCAACACATGAATGTGCTGTTTGCGGTTCAAAAGCAATCGGAACCAATTTCGGCGCACCAACATGTGCGCCATGTAAAGGTAATTTTGAATTCAATAGTAAATAGATTTGCATTTTTACTTACTAATTGAATTTCCCAGCGTTTTTTCGACGAAATGCACGACGACAGGAAGTAAACGAACGAGATTGAATTTTAAAAGAAAGAAAACAAACATTTTGTTTTCAAGATTCTTCAATTGTCTTGTCAAATAGCCGATTCTGAACGAGTGATAAATGATTCGAACATCTGCCCGCAAATACGTCGATGTACGTCATGTCGTTTACGACGATGTTTCGAAATTGGAATGAAAGAAGAATTAGTTCGAACCGATGAAGAAAAACAACGATATAGGTTATTAATTGAATCCAATCGACAACGACGAAATGCAGTTCTTGAATCAAAACAAAGCATTTCTCAAGTTAGTTTTTTTAAAATTTTTTAAACGAAATCAAAATTCGAAATTGTTTACGTCTAGACAATTGTAAATTTCAATCATCATCTCGAAGAAAAAGATTGGAGATTTCTATCAAATATCGTTGCAGCTTATGAAAATTATTGTTTGAATATGTTTCGAGACAATCGACAACAAATATTTAACAATCCATTGAAATTCAATGATTCATCTGTAGCGAAAATCAATCATCATATGACCATACGTGTAAACAATATAACCGCACTACTAAAATTTCTCATATCTATTCCATCGATTCAATCGCTTCCATATCACGAACGATTGTTTCTCTCTCGACACAATGTTCGTCCATTGATATTCTTGAATTTACTTGAACTTGAGCAGACATGTTTTTCTGAATCTTGGCAGGTAATTTGTGTTATTATTATTGTTTTATGTATTGATTTTGTTGCTGTTTTTTTTTTCTTTTCAAAAACAAAAAGACAAATGTTGATAATGAAGCTGCCGAACATGTTTATGGTTCTGAACTTTTTCTCGAAACAAAACAAATAAGAAAACGTGCCGCATCAATTCTAGTTAATGATCCTGTTATTGCACGTCTTTGGCTATTGATTTTATTCTTTTCGAGTCCTTTATCATGTTTCTACGATGGAACATCAATCGAACAGCCGATTAAATCTAAATCAAATCTAATTAAAATACAAGATAGCTTCTGTAATCTACTATGGAGTTATTTACTCCATCGACACGGTCCGATTGATGCTGTTCGAATATTTTCGAATACAGTTCGTGTCTATCTTCAACTACAACGAACGTCTCGATCAATTAATCATCTCGTACGAACACGAACTGATTTGAAATCAATGAATCAATCGTTTAATCAAGCGATTCGACTTCAAAATCAATTATTCGAAGGAAAACCATTCAAATAATATCATTTTTCGATGATGTTTTGTAAATAGAAAGAGCTAGTGTTTCGTTTTGTGATGTTAAACTTATGTTTTTTTTTCTTTGATTTAATACAAATAAAAATCGGAATTATGTTTTACAATCTGACCAGAGAACAGTATGCTTATTCATCGTCGTTATCTTCATCATCGATACCGATGTCTTTCCAAAGAGAAAGAATAACCTAAATCGAAAATATTCGATGATGTTTTGTTTTTGTCTTCTTCTCGCAAACCTTCTCAGCAAAATCTTTTCGTTCGTCTCCAGTCAATTGATCGGCTTGTTCTAAAGAGAAGAACTTCGTTTTTTTTTCGTGATTATTTTTTGATTACCTTTGTATTTTTTCATTTGTTCAAAGATATTTTCCATTCCAAACGGATCGATATCTATAAAATAACGAAATATCCGATTTCTTTTCCCGTCAAGGTTCATATGTTACTATTTTAAGATCTCAAGTTGTGTTCTCGTTCTCGTTTTCTTTCTTTTCCTCTACTCGTTAGAACCGAATATGAGAACAATCAATGTTTCGATTTCAAATTTTCTTTTCTTTGTCTTGAAAAAACCCGCACACACACAAAGAAAAAAAAAGATAACAACAAACACTTACCATGATGGTTATTACTTGTCAGCGAAGAATCAATTTGTTCGTTCTTTTCAATCGATTGATTATTCATGTGAGAGGTTTCTTGATCAAAATTTAATTTCGTTTTTAATTGTGCAGCTAAATTACGATTGATTTCTCGACGATCTATGACAAAGAAATGATATGAATATAACATCGAATCTATTCGATTGGACTTCAACGGAATTAATATCAACAACGACCATCATCACAACAACAACAACAACAACAACAACCACAGCAGCAATCAATCCATTCTTTCGTTTATTGAATACAACCAAATATTCGTCTCATATTCGTTTAACATCAATTAAAAATACGCATTTCATTTTTCAATTGCCATACAATCGTTATATGCGTATGGTGGAATTAATCATACTAAGTCTAACATTACCTTTGTATGCAATTGTTTTTATCTTATTTATTGAACTTACGGTTCAACGTATTAGTTCGAATACGACTATATCAGGTGGTGGTACACGTAGTCGTAGTCAACGTCGTCGACAACGTATGAGAAGTTTAATTTGGACATCGAATTATTTACTTGTTGATTTTCTCGGTCTTCTCTATGAATTACTTTATATAATTATTCATTTATCTGGTGAATTAACACATAATTCATTTTTTGGGCAATTCTATTGTCAATTACAAATCTATTTACCATTGTATTTAACTGTTCTTATGGCATATAGTTTAACAGCAATATCGGTCTATCGTCGACGACATTTCATGAATTTAAACAGTCAAACAAATCGTTCGACAGGTGAAAATTTATTTTTAGTTTTAATCCTTTGGATTCTACCGATAATAACATCGATTATTCCGGCGTATTTGTTAGCATATTTTAATATTATACAAATAATTCAACATGAAACAACGAACGAATGTCAATTGTATTTTTCTGGATCGATTCGTGTCGCGATTTATATGTGTTATCGACTTGGAAATATTTTTCTTCTTCCATTATCCATTTCCTTTGCTTGTTATCTAACGATTTGCATCGATTTATTACGTATTCAACGACGTTTTAATCGAGATTTCACTCGACATATACATATTCGAAAGAATCTTATTCGTCAAATACTTTTTCTTTTCTTAAATTTCGCTGTATTCTGGATTCCAGCTGAGATCATAACACTTTCGACAAAAAATCGTCTTCTCAAAGATACAGTTCAAGTAACGAAATGTCTTAATATTCTTCTCGATCCATTGATTATAACCGGTTTTGATACGCGTTTTCAATCGGCTTTACATCAACTATTAACTCGTTGGCATTTAGAAGAATTCATTTGTGTTTTCAATCGAAATCGACAAGCTTCGTCATCATCAACAACAACAACAGCACTATTCAACCGAGCACGATCGAAAACAATCGCGCATTCTCAACGATCAAAACCGACAATTACTTGGAATGTATCCGAAAATGACAATCACATATCAACAATAGACGAACAACCAACGAGATCAATACGAAAACATCATCATTCCGTACATATACCCATGAGAAAATTTGTTAATCATCAAATGAAAGTTAATGTTTAAAATGTTTGTTTACCTTTTAAATTCATATTTGGCCATTGATGAACATGAAGTGTTTCAAGTAAACGTGGAATACCATAGACATCTCGACAGACTAACAAAGCAAACGAAATTCAATTCGAGAAATTTTTATTTCTTCTTTTTTTGTCTTATTTCGAACGTACGATGATTGCTTTCGGCAGCATTATCATCGTCGTTGTCGTCATCCTCCTCTTCCTCTGTTTCTGATGTTGATGTTTTTTCTAATTCGAGTAATTCATATTGATTATTTGTACACCATTGTTTAATATCTGTTTTTGACATTGCTAATAGAAAAACAAAACAAAGATGAATTTCTCGATCATGTTTGATGACTAACTTGAAGAAATTTTCTCGAAATTACGAGCGACGAGTAATTTCGTTTCGCAATCATTTAAAACGCTTAAAAATGGCAGCCAACTATCGAGTTTTGTGCAATTATTTAACTAAAAATGTACGATTAATCGTTTTTTTTTGGATTTTGAAAAACAAAAACGAACTTCAGTTGGATCGATTAAAACAATAAGAACTTGAGCTGAATTAGCAATGGATTCTTCAACTAAAATTTTCCTATCTAGTGGATGTACCTGAACATCAACAGTGTAATATTTCGTGTCAATTGTCCAGTCGAAAAGATTCTGTTCGTTAGTTTCATATTTGCCAATTAAACCTTCGACAATTTCATTGAGAAAGAATTTATCAAGACCATAAATAACAATCGATGATTTCATGATTATTGATTGGATTTACTCCCTTCTATATTTCTTATAGCTATATAGAACAACAAAACAGACAGAAAAGGAACGTTTTTTGATTTGAATATTTGTGAACTAATCGGAAATAAGAGTCGCTTGTTACTCATAAGCAATAGTTTGTTTGTTTATTTTCTTATCATCATATGAAAAATCATCTCGAATTTCTTCGAATGAGTTTCATCAAGTAAAAGATTTGATCGTCTTTTTCTCTTCGGTTTTTTTTCTCGATTATATAATCAAAATGCATTCGATTGTGATCTTGTGACCTCTGTCGAACGTGAATACGATGTGTGGAAATACTGTCAAACACAAAATAATCTTTCGTCTTTCTTCTTTCTCGATCTCGAAAGTCTGTCTATCTATCTATTTATCGCGTGAAGACTGCCTTCGTGTTATCTTGTTTTATTTTCTTTAATTTCAGTTTTTCCTTCTTAATGATTAAATAAAAGTTCAAATCATGGAAGTTGTTATTCCAATTTGGAAATCAAATCTAGTCTCACAATTAAAACAAGACAAATGCAAACAGAATAGTTATGCAAATGTTATTGAACACTGTATGTTTCGATGATTTTCGTAAAGTTAATTACTGTTGTCTTTTTTTTCTCATTTATTCGTTAAATTAGATAATCGACTGATAGAAAAAAATTGTTCATTACAAAATCAATGCCGAAAATTCGAAACAGATGTCAATCAATTACGTTTAGCCAATGCCGGCTTAGAAAAGGCTTCCGAAGCAAGGTACTCTCGCATAATCGTACATAACAAAAATAGATGAAGAAATTTTCAACATATTCTAGTCAAGAATTAGCAAATGTAACGACTAAATTAACGGAAGTTAACGAAGAACTAATGCAACATTTACGAGAAAAAGGTGAAGTAAGTGATGATCGACTTTTTCGTTAGAAACTTGATTCACTTTTTTCTTTGTCTTAGCTTGCTCGAGAAGTTCTTCGATTGAATCATTCGTTATCAGATGCGAATGAAAAATATCGTCAAGAAGAAATCAAGTATTTGAAAAAGAAAATTTGATAAATGTTTAGTTTCATTGTTATTCCAGAGCTAAAGATTTGAAAATTGAAAATGATGATTTACATGAACGATTGAGTCGAGCTGAATTCGAAGTCAATGATCTCTTACAAATCAATACAGTAAAATTCATTTTAACTTTGATTGAATTCAAAATCGAATTTTCTACGATAAACAGGTACTTCGAGAAGAATTTCAAGCTGCACAAACTAAACTCGATCAATTACAAAAAGAAAATCAAAACATGAAACCAAAATATCTCGAACTCGAACAACAATTAGAATCATCTCAACGTATGAACAAACGTCTTGAAGATGAATTACTTTATTATAAAAATAAACAAGCTGATATACATAATTACGAAAGCGAAATGTTTAGTCATCAGTAAATAAACAAACGGAAGAAGAAAAAACAACAACGAGTTATTTGTTTTAGAATTTCGAAACGAATAGAACCATCGAAATCAACTGAATCGAATATATTTCTCGATGATGATGTTGTGATTATACCATCATTGAAAGGATCCGATTCATCACAAGATATGCTAACTAATTCCGATGCTATTTATTCACCGATGACGGAATCGTTGATTCGAGATCGACGAAATTCTTTCCGGGGAAATTCAGTATTCTCCAGTATTATGCGTAAATTAAAACCAGATATGACAATGAGTATGAACGATCGATTAAATCGAACGAGTACATGCTGTTTTCAAGCATTAGCACCAACACGTGAGATAAATCATTGGGTAAATAAATGACGAAGCAAAGAAAAAAGATTTCGAATGGATTTTCTGTTTAGGATTGCACGGATTTAGAAGTGTATGCATTACAATTTCAACCATCAGGCTCGATTTTAGCAACAGGTTGCAGTGATAAAATGATTCATTTGTGGGAAATATCATCAAATGGACAATATAATAAATATTGTTCACTTCATGGAAGTCAAGGAGCGATTAATGCAATTGATTTCGATAATGAAGGAGTATTATTTATTGTTATCTTTGTTTTTTTTGTTGATTAAAAATATTCGAATTTATTCTTAGTCTCGGCTGTTGGTCGGATGTTCGGGAGAAATAGCTTATCTGTGGTCATATGGCGAATATCGAATGTTGAAAGATGCGTATACAGGTCATCAAAGTTTAGTCACAACATGTAAATTTATATCAGGCACGAAATTTGCAACGGGTAGCGCTGATCGAACGATTAAAATCTGGGATCTACACGGTCGACAATGTAAAACTCGAACAATTTCCTATTCATCTACAATTGTTTCTTTGCTATCATCTTAGGCATTCGAACATTATTCGCTGGCTCGAAATGCCATGATTTAGTTGTGATCGATGCAGCTGGTACAGTCGTCAGCGGACATTTCGATCGAACGATTCGTATTTGGGATCCATATAAAGACAAATGTCGATCGGAGTTGAAATATGACGCAGCTATAACAGCATTATCATATAACAATGGTACAGACAGAAAGAAAACTAGGTTTTCACAAACGAATTTTGATTTTAGATCGACAACAATTACTCGCTTGTTTCAAGGATGATACATTGAAACTAATCGATCTACGACAAAATCGAACACTTTGTACATTTACTCATGATAATTTTAAAGTCAGTACAGATACGAGCAAAGCTATTTTATCGCCCGATGGTCGATATGTATGTGCCGGTTCGCATGATGGATCAGTGATCGTTTGGAATACAGAAACGAAATCATGCGAAAATGTTCTCAAACAACGACATTCGTAAGAGGATCTTGTGTTTTTTTTTCAAAAAAATTAAAAATTTAGCATTTTTCAGAACGATGGTCACAGGTGTTGCTTGGCAACCTGACGGCAGATACGTTGCATCGTGTGAAAAACATCGACGAGTGATTCTCTGGAGTCAATAGACATTCTAATCTGATTTTTCGTTTTCTTTTGTGTGTGTATACCGATCTATATCTACATATATTCTAATTGAACAAATATTCCGATTTAATATTTCAGTCATGTATATAAACAAAAATTCCTATCATTTTTTTTGTTTGTATTTTATTAGATAAAATTCATTATGGAATGGAAACAAACGATATATACACAATTGAAAGCACTGAATCGAAAGGAACGTGATGTCTATGCAGAAATTGTGAAACATTGTAAGAAGAAAACATGTCAATGATTATTATTTGATTAAAAATTTTTTTTTTTTTAAATTTAGATAATCGCTTGATCGATAGTTATGCAATAGTTTTAGTTCGATGTACTGAACAAGAAGATAAAATTACATTGTTACGTCAAGAAAAAAATGATTTAGAAAAGAAAATAGCAGGAACTGGCGATATACCTGGTGATGCCAGAAATTCGACATTACTAGCTGATTATACGAAAGTTAAAGATGAAAATCTATCTTTATACAGAGAACGAGGCGATGTAAATAGAAATTTGAAGAATAAACTACTGATTATTTACTTTTTATTTAAATTAGATGACCAAAGAAGTAATCAGTCTAAGTCGACTTGTTAAAGAACGAGATGAAAAACTTTATGCTGCAGAAAATAGGTTTAATTCTTCGATATATTTTGTTTTGTTGAAACTGATTTTTCTCTCGTTGAATATGTAGAATTCAAACATTAACCAAAGAAAATACATCTCTAAAACAACGATTGGATGAGAGTGTTGAGAAACTTCAAGAAGTACGGAAAGTCAATGAAGTAAGTTTTAAGATTTGTTTTTTTTTGTTTAAATTAAAACGAATCGAAATTTTCTTTTGCAGACAATCCATGATGAATATCAAGCTTTACTATTAGCCTACAATGAATTAGAAAAACGTCAAAAAGAATTAGAATCCGATAATTTAGTTTTACGTCAAGAGTTAACAAAACAAGTCGAAAATTTATGCAAACCAATGGATGAAGAAATTCTTAAACATGAACAGTAATTTGTTAAGAAACGAAATAATTCAGCAATTGCATATTGAATTCTTCGTAGGCAAAAAGCTCAACTTGTCGAACAGCGTCTAAACGAAGCCAAAAATGACATAACAATATCAGCTCTAGCTAATCTAACGTAAATATATCCGATGATATGCAGATTACTTTTCATTTTTCATTTCGAATTGAGTGGAAGTTGATTATTGAAATAAAAAAAAAACACATATTCTAGAAGTACTACAATGAAAAGTGTTAATGTTGACGGTCGAATACATCGAACACCAACAGTTGATTTCATTCGAGTAGTCGTACCAAATCGACCTATTTTCAAATGGGTTAGTAGAGTCATATGAGTGAACGAGATATTCACAGACAATACTCGCGTTTTTTTGCTAGGATTGTGGTGATAATGAACTACATGCTGTACAATTTCATCCATCAGGTTCAATAATTGCAACTGGTGGCAGCGATCGAAAGATTCACGTTTGGGAAATCAATGAGCATAGCAGTAAATTTGAAACACGAGACTATTTTCGGTTGATCGATTTGAATTTTCGTTTTTTTTATCTTAAGAACAAATTCAACAGAGTTATGTTCTTACAGGAAATAATTCAACTGTAACTGCCATTGATTTCGATAACGAAGGAGTAAGAAACATCGAACTTTTCGTGGAAATCGAATTTTGTTTGTTTGTTTGTTTTTCTTTTGAAGGCAAATTTAATTCTCGGATGTTCAGAAGATTTTGCTTGTCGTGTCTGGGGTCTTGGCGATCAACGGCTACGTCATACGTTGACGGGTCATGGTGCGAAAGTTTTCTGTGCCAAATTTATCACTGCTTCGTTTATCGCGTCGGGAAGTCAAGATCGAACATTGAAATTATGGGATTTACAAAATCGTCAATGTAAAATCGAATCATTCAAGATGAATCAACGATTGAAATGTTCTATTTAGGTGTACGAACTTTATTTGCCGGTTCGAAATGTCATGATTTAGTTGCGCATGATGCATCAGGCAGTTTAATTAGTGGGCATTTTGATAAGAAAATACGATTCTGGGATTCGAGAAATGATTCAGCGAGATGTGAATTGCAATTACAAGGACCAATTACATCACTATCGATAAATCGAGGTAGAATATTCATTAGAAAAATGTCAAAACAAACGCTTTTTTTGTTATGATAATTAAGAAAAGCATTTACTATTGGCTTGCTCAAGAGATGATACATTGAAATTAATCGAACTTCGAGAGAATCGAGTTCTTCAAACATTTAGGTTTGTTCGTTTGAATGTATTGAAAAAATTGAATTCGATGTTTTATTAAGTCATGACGATTTTAAAGTCGCATCAGACACAATCAAAGCTGTCCTATCCCCGGACTGTGCGTATGCATGTGCAGGTAGTAGTGATGGTTCGATCGTCGTCTGGAATACAACAACCGGCAAAGTTGAAAAAACTCTGAACAAAGAACATTCGTAAGTATTCGATTCTCATTCGATTCGAGTAGAAAAAACACACACACACACATAAACACATCACTAACACGAACACTTTGAAAAAAACAAACACGCGAATTTCTAGCAGTCTTCGTTTATTGCAAAAAAGGTATTGTGTTCATTGAAAAATTAAATTCTGCTCGATATATTCGTGTACATAAAAATATCGAAATAATACTCGAATGTTTATCTTGCTATTTGCGCGAGCAAACAGATTGAGAATATGAAATCGAACAATGATTTGTTTTCTTCTGTTTTAGAACGATGATCAATGCTGTAGCATGGCATCCTGATGGCAGATTTGTTGTTTCCTGTGAAAAACAACGACGAGCAATTCTATGGGGAGAATAAAAAATGTGATATAATGCCATTTTCAACTATTCGTTGTTTATTTTTTTGTGTATTTGTCTTCTTTCTTTCTTTTTTTGAATATTCTTACATAGATTTCCCTTTGCGAAAAGAACCACAAAGTATATAAATATAGTTGTATTAATCTAGATGTATTGATATTTATTGAATGAAGCAAAAAAAAGACACTTCAATGGAAACTGGCGACATCTAAAAGTAAAGATGTTGCTTGTTTCAATAAAATAAAAACGAATTTTATTGTAAATTTATCAATATAAATAAAGAAACGAAAGCCAGGAGTAGATTACTGGATCATTTGTATATCTAAGTGAATAACTTCGTTGCTATCGAATGTAACAAGTCCAATGGAGAATCGATCATTTAGTTCATTTCTTTTCTTGAACAATGGAACAAGATCCACATGTTGTCAAACAATTTATAATGTATACAAATGATGCTGTTGAAGCGACATTTTCTGATGGAAATAAAATTTATCTAGCACCATGTGCAACTGAATATGTCGTTCAACAGAATAGTCAAACACACGGTATTTTGACAACTAAACATCGAACAATTTATACGACAAGTCAGCTCTTACCACGCATTCGAACTGTTCTAACATTTCGAAATCTCTATGCTCAACAACCGTTCCTCGTTCCGACACTAGTCGATTCGAATGAATGCTATGTATGTCTATTTTGTTTTTGAAATACGAATGATTGTATCGGAAAATTGTTTTTCAGCAATCTACATGTACTGCTACACATGTTCGTTGGTCTCCAAACGTTTCTCTGCCAACGATTTTACCCGATGATCCAACTCAAACATGGACATGGACATCATTGTGTGGTCGAGCACGAATTGATATTCCTCAATGTCGACAGATTATTTACATCACACATCCGATTCAAGTATCACGTATTCTTACTAAACAAGATAATTCAACGGATGAAATTCCTACGAAATATATTCATATATTTGCTCCAATACGTCGATGTTTTTCTTGTCAAAAATTGCCTGATTATCTATCGAATTTTGTTTCTAATTGTCTTCAACTTATCGATCAATTATCTAGCAATAGTAATTCTCTTGATTTCGAAAAGTTTCATGTTGATCATTGGAATTTTCAATTACCTTCGCCTCTACCGAGTTCATCTTGCTCAAAACCTCATCGGCATCGTTTACATCAAGAAATGATGTTCGAAGCTGACATTCACATTCTTCAAACAGTGCCAACGATTACCTATCGATTAGAATATGACAATTGTCCAACAATCGAAGCTCTTGTTACAGATGAAAATACTCGAAATTTAGTTGATTATGTTTTAACAACAGATATTCATTCGACGTTTTACAATTACTATTCAATTAAAGATAAAGTCTGTTTGATTTCATTTGTATAAAAATTCCGAAGATAAAGAAAGAAAATTGTTGTAGGAGTATCATGTGTTAACCTTGTCAGAACATTCTCTACCTCCACACAATGAACGATTAATTCAAATCATTCGTTTTATGTCAACCATGCGTCAACGTTTGCTGAGTATGACTCGACGTGTTCAGGAGAAACCCTGTTGGCTGCCCGAAGACGAAAGTCTATTCGATGAAACAATCGATCAATTAGTAAATTTAAGTTTTTTTTCTCTTCTTACTCATCTATTTTTAATAGAAATCAACATCATTCGAAGATAGTTTCGATTATGATGATAAACAGGAAACATTTCGTCAAACATCATTGCTCAATGTTGGACATTTCAAATATTTTCATGATGACCATGTTGAAATTCATTTTTCCAAAGGATTACTTCTTTCGATGACTTCGGAACAAGTTCACGCTTGTCAAGTAAAATTGAAATCTATGTTTTACAAATGATTCATATTCAAACTAATTAGACAAATCCGCAAATCGACTTTCAATGTCGAATAACTGACCGGAAAAAACAGATGACTGTTGACATACTCGATGGAATCAGTGAGCCCGGTTGTTACGAACAGTAATGAACAAATTTTGATCTCAATCAAAACGAAAAACAATTCGTTTTCTTTTTAAAAAGGTATATCACAGCTGCAATTGAATGGTGTATGTGGGTGTTAAATGAAAAACATTCCGTCGAACGTGAACATCTCGAACAACATGTTCAGCAGGAACTGTTTCGTCTACGATTATATCGAAATAAGAGTGAAATCGAAAAATATCAACAATCATCATTGAAAACACCTGTTAAAAGTCAAACAACAGTGGAATATTTTTCACCGGATGATATCAAACAACTACTCGAGAAAACAGCACGATTTACAGGAACAAAATTCTCGTAATCGCTTCTTTCTTTCTTTCTTGTTAATTTGATTTCCAAGTGAAAAACTAATCTTCAATCTAAATATAATTTTCATCTGTTCGGATTGTCAAATTAATCGACTTTAACACGTTGGATTATTAAACATTGCAAATACGCAGTATGTTGTCAGATAACAATAAAAAAAAGCAAATAGCATTTTCAAAGTCAAACAAAATGAAAAAGAAATTGTTTGTCATTAATTTATTCGTATATGTATATATATTTTTTTTTTGTGTTTGAGAAGACAAAATGCTGCGAGTTGCGTAGAAAGCATACACACAAAAACAAAACAAACAAACAAGAGCAAAACAAAAGAGAAAAGAAATAAGAAGAAGAATAGTAAAACTTGATCAATTTTCCGAGAAATGAAAATACACCAAAACTGATCGATGAGATTTCGTGAGGTTTGTCTCTTTGTTTTGTTGTTGATTTTGGAAATACAAAAAGAAAAAAAAAAGAAAAAAAAACAAACAAACACACACACGCACGACTGTTCATTGTTGAAAAAATGAATTGAGAGTGTCAGTTTTTCTTGTTTTTGAAGTGTATCACAGGCGTTTTTATACGGTTGCTTGAAGGCCTCCGCTACCTCGAGCGTTATGACCCGAAGTATGTCCGTGTCCTGGTGGCGGCGGTGGTGGCTGTAAATGACTATCACCATATAAATTTTCAAGAAAATCTTGTCGACGAATCTTCTCATTTAAACCTCGACAATGGCAATACATGATTTCTCGAAATGGTAAACGAAATTCTCGATTGAATTTCGAATAAATCAGTGGATTTAACATTGACGATGAATAACCAAACCAAAGAAGAACAGAATCGACCCAACCGGGTGCGTTCAATTTCGGTCCTGAATTTGTTAATTCTCCGATGCGTTTATCTAATGGTTTTATTATTGCATATAACATAAATGGAAGCCAACAAACAATAAATGTGCCAAGAATGACTCCAAGTGTACGTATGGCTTTTTGATTCGGTAAATGAACATGACGAAAGAATGAGACACGTCGTGTAGCAAATATCGATAATCGACCATTAAATGGTGCACTTATTCGTCTACCTAGACATCGTGATGGCGATAGGAAACTCATTGAACGTGTTCGAGTTGTTTCATTTGTCGAACGTTTCGAAACGCGTTGTCCGCCAACAACATTACCGTTGTCGCCATGCTGCTGTTGATCATTAGGACACATTGCTGAGCCATCATCGGCTGCGTTCGATACACTAAGTAATAATTGTGGTGTTGAACAACTATTTCCATTGATTTGTCCGATATTTGTTGATGAATTGTTATGATTTAGAAATTGAGACATTTGAACACTGGAACGATTATCCATAGCTGTTTGAGCCGTTCGATAGATATTTGCATATATAATAAGTACAAAAATAAGAGGAATGTAAAACGAAAGCATTGTTGCAAATATTTGATAATCTAAATTTGGATTGACTACACAAATATAAAGACCTTCTCGAGCAGGTAGACCTATAAAAAAAAAGGGCAATAGTTTTTTTCTTTGTTTATTATCTAGATTTCAATATACATACGTCCCCAACCAAGTATTGGCGGTAATGAAACAAGTGCACTGAGTATCCAAACACCGGCAATCATTAAAGATAATAATTTACGTTTTCTCATTGGAGCATATTTAAATGGATGATTTATAATACAATAACGGTCAATTGATATAACAAGAAAATTCAAGATCGATGATGTACATAGAAGAACATCTGTCGATGTCCAAATGTCGCACATAACTGAACCTAATATCCATTTACTGAACATTTCAGAAACTAGAAAACAAAAAAAACCGATCTCATTTTATAATTATATATGTATGTATGCATTTTTACCCATAGCTAATGGCATGATAAATAAGCCTACTAATATATCACTGACAGCCAAACTGACAATAAGCATATTTGATGGTGTTCGTAATTTTCTAACAAGACAAACAGCTAATATAACAAAGAGGTTTCCCACAACTGTTATTATAATTAATAGCGGACAAATGATTAGAACAATCACTAAACGTAAAGTACTAGCAGATTCTTTTTGTGTCAATTTATCGGTTTTATTTATTAAATGATTGAGTTCATTATTGATTGGAGTTGTTATTGAGAATGATTTTGGTATAATTGTTGTCGATAATATTGAGATCGGTGTTGTTGATAACATTCGTCGTCGTACGGTACTAAATACTTGTGACGAACCATTGGTATATGTATTGGAAGATGAAAATGATGGATTTCGTTGTTGAGCAGCTGCAGTAACCGATGATAATAACGAAAATAAGGATAATAATGAAAGAAATATGGATGTTCGTTTGGAATAAACTGTCGACTGTAGAAAAGACGACGACAGCCGACAGAGACGACGGCTGTGTAAAAACGCCAATGTCGACTCTAAATTAAAAGAAGAAAATAAATCATGAAAAACTACATAATCTCACTTTTCAAAAACAAAAAAAAAATGAGTAGCTATTCCAATTTTGCTCATTTTCAAACGCAAATTAATAATAATTTGTTGCTTGAATGATTTCTTTTCTTTTCACTCTAGTTTTTTTTCTTCTTAGTCTTTTCAATAGATGATAATCAAGAAGAAGACCGGAAATATGCTCAATTTTTCTCTACTTATTTCTTTTTATTATCAACACCGGAGATTACTTCTATCTATCTATCTATCTCTCTATCTATCTCTCTATCTATCTCTGCATGTATATATACGCATATATATATACATAAATATGCAAAATATATCTACCGATTGTGCTCGAATCAATCTTGCTTTCAATAAGATTCAAATCAATTTATTAACGTCATTCTAAATAAAATACGAATAAAGAAAAACGATAGTATTGATTACCTAAATATTTAGTCAATTATGCTTATAGACTTAGACAGACTGTCAAATGAAATACGTGTAATTTTCTTTCCTTTTTTTTTCTCTCTCTCTCTCTTCGTATTCGATCCGTTCTTTTTTCACTTATACTTATAGCTATATTTTCACCTTGATACGCAAGAAAACACGCCTACACTGATAGAACACAAGATTTATTTCTTTATTAATTATCGTTTCTTTTTTTTTCATGCCATATTATTACTATATGTGCAGAAAAAGAAGTACATATGTTTCTCATTTTATATTCATAAATGCGCACAAGTTATTGTATATTGATGTTGAAAGGAATAAAAACGAAGAGAAAGACAAACCTCAAGATTAGTTCGATCTGTCTTGTTTGAAAAGAGAAAAACAAAACATTGATTTAGATTTTTAAGTCTGAAAACAATCGATGCAGAAGAAAATTCTTTTAGTTTTGAAAATAGAAACCGAAAGAGAAATAAAAAGAAAGTCGACTAAAATTTAGCGATATATTGTCTCGGCATTATTTTCTTTTCCTAGCTTTTTTCTTCTTCTTCTTCTTCTTCTTCTTCTTCTTTTTCTCCTGTTAAAAATTCTTGTTATGTGCCTGACTTCTTTGAAGAACAAGAGGATTGGTTATGAATAAGTCTAACGTTTATTTAGAAAAAAAAAACTCAATTATGAAAATTGAAGAAACGATAAAAAATTAATCTGCAAAGAAACATACATAGTTTATGTTGACTATTTATTTATTAATTCGTTCATTAAATTTTATGTCGGTGTTTAAAAAGGAAAAAAAAGAAAAGAATTCGAAATCAAAATATCATTCGATATATTCATGATTATATTTATCGAATAGAATGAATGAATAAGTGTGCCATCTTGTCTTATGCCCGAGAGCGCACGAATAAACCCTTCTGTTTTTAGTATTGGCAACTGAGAGATAGGGAGCAAGTATTCTGATAGATCAATAGATATTTGTTTAAACGAAAGAATGAAAAAGAAACGTTTTTTAGTTTGATTTCTTACGAAGGTGGTGAACGGAATGATTTCATTGAAAAATACTTCTACGTTCCATTACGATCGGACGAGTCAAATCAATTTTACAAACATGGCAAGTGCACTTTGATGATTATTAATACGGACTAGTCAATTTAAATTATCACGCGAAAAATTTGAGGAAAACAAAGGAACGCTTTTATTTTCTAATATATTTGAGAAACATCTGTTCTTTTTTCGAAGGATTAATATCCAATGAAAACAACATTCATTTAGATTTGTCAGACGAAGAGAGAGAATAAGCTTTCTCATAAATAAATTAAACAATAGATACTTGAATATTTCTCCTCTTCGATTTTTGCAAACGAGAAAGAAAATTGGCTTCGATTAGAAAAAAAATGGTTTTCAAAAAATCAATGAAGTAAAATAAATTAAATAAATAGTTTTATTTACCATAGCTTTTCATCGTGCATGGCCGATAATATTGAAGATGAACAGGAGGACGATCGATAAGAAAAGAAGCTGACGAACGACGAGAACAAGAAGATCTAAATACAATTGCCTGACGAACGATAGTACAGTCAGCTGGAGAAGAAAACTCGATCTAAAACTATAATAATAATAATAATAAAAATAATAACAACAATAATCGAAAGAAGACGAGAAGAGAAGAAAAAAAAATAACAAAACAGTTTTCATCTATTCAATCACAAATATAAGAAAGACAACCTGGTGTGTCCGTGTATATATATTTTTTCTTACGAACTGAATATTTTTTTCATTGTAAAAAAGTGCGTGTGCAAAAGAGAGAAGAAGAAGAAGAAGAAAAACGAAGGAAAAAAGTTTTTTTTTAACATAAGAAGAAAAAAGCTCGTCAGTTACCAAACTATCATCTCTCCTGCTGTGTACATTATTAAATGTAAAGTTTTCTTATTTTTACAATAACAGTGATAATAATTGCACAGATTTGTTTTGATCTGTTTCTCTCGAATCTTTTGCTGTTCTTGTTAAATAACAAATCCATTCGATAAGAATAGTCAATAAATATACATATATAGACATGTATATGCATGTTGTTTATATTGGTGTGTGAACGATGCGAAGTGTTTTGACGTGAAAGACTAAAGAACGACCGGCACTAATCGTGTATTGTCGAATTCTAAATAGTGTCTGTCTGTTTACCATCCGTCATTATGTCACATTCGATTTGCATTTTGGAATCGTATCCACGTGTTTCACTATTCGTCTGACTACAATACTATTCGGTACAATGATGATGAACGAGACCGACTAATGAAGAAATAGAAAAAGTATATATATATATATATAAAGAAAGAAAAGAAAACTCGTCATTCTCGTCTTTCGTCCATGGTTGTGCGTGTGTTGTCGAGTTGTTACAACAATTAGGAGGAGTTCTTCTTCTCCTTCTTCTTCGACTTCGACTTCGTCTTTCTTCTTTCTCTACTCTCAATCTTTCTGCATCTCTATTAGTGTTTTGTGTGCGATGGCGGCCAATTTGAATGCATGACCAAGTTCGAGCGAGCAAGCGAGCGCAGCCCCGAAGAGAGGAAAGCGCGCGCGTCAGCCATGCCATCATCTACAGAATGATGATGAATATTCGCCAAGCAGGCAAGTAGCAAAGACTGCTAAACTAGAAGAATAAATGAAGAAGAGAAAGAAAGGAGAAGAAGAAGAAGAAGAAGACAAGATTGATTTGAAGGGTAGAATAGAGATGCTTGGTGCATGCATTCAACAATGTGCGGCAGCTATGTCTACTATGATTACTGTTACAATTTCTTTTTTTCTTCTTCGTCTTTCTTTTCATTCTATCTTCTAGCTAATAATGACATCGATGTCAGTTCGTATTTCTTCGTGAAGTAAAATCTCATATTTTACCTGAACGAAGTATACATACGTATAAATGCATAGAAAAAGAAAACAAATAGCTTTCACTTCTGACCAGACATCACGCACATTAAGGAAAAGTTTTTCGAAAAAAAAAAAAGAAAACCAAACATTTTCTACATAATAACAATCACAGTATACTCTTTTTTTTTGTTGTATTCCGATCTATCTTATTTTTCTTTAACACTTTGAACGCGAATGAGAAAAAGAAGAAAAAAAGATTCCACTAGAGACAAATGTGTTACTCAACGAGTAATAAATATTTTTCAACAACTCACATTTTTCCCTCGATTTCACACATACAGTAAACATTGATTAGAGAAATCTATTTTACTATACAAAAAGTAAACACATGGCAACTCATCTGTTATAATTTGGAACCAAAGAAAAAAAGGAAAACTTGCAAACACTATGAATAGTTGATGAAGCATAATGATCATCATTATCATTATTATTATTATTATCATTATCAAAATATCTACTCCTGTGGAACTGTATGTTTGTTTATTTGATCACTTAACCTAAATAAGTTAGGTAAATAGATCAAGGTATCAAAAGTCATATGTGCTTGAGAAAGACTATTTGTAGAGAACAAATATATTGTTTATGATTACTGTCAAATGAGACAACAAAAGCAAACATCAACATTTGATAATCTCTCGTTTTCTCTTTATACCACTGACTGATCTTGTTTGTTTATTGTAAATAATATCCACTTCTTAGATAGTATTAGTTCGATTTACATTTCTCGAAATAACGTTTGACTTGTTTAGAATATATAAATTTCGTTTTTCCATAATTGACTGTGAGTTCTAAAGTACAAATTGAGAAAGCAAAACATTACGTGCAATATCGTAAACGTAAATAATTACTATTCATTTTTATGCGAGAAAATGTGATGAAGTGGAAAATAATACCTTCACCTACTTTTACGATGTTAGAAAAAAACGACGATGACGACAAAGAAAAGAAGAAGAAAACGAAAGAAAGGGGAGAAGGAAAATGAAGCAAAAGAAATTACAATCCTGTTAATCAGCATCGTATTAGTTTTATTTTACTGATGAGAAATATTCTTAATAAGATTTTTTTATTAAACTTTTGATCGAATACCAAAATGAAGTCATCTTCACGGATATATATATTTAATTTAATAGTAACTTCATTGAAAATATAAATAAGAAAATAACTTACAATTATATTTAATGAAACAACACGAATATAAACGAATGAATAATATTATCTCGACTATGTTACATGGAAAAATCTATCATATGAACGAATGCTGATGATGATTTGTCTAAATGAGAGCTGAAAATTCTTTTTTCCTCTCCCACTCTCTCTCGTTCAAGATGCCTGTCTAACATCAAGTTTCCGGTTCTTATTCTTATTCTCTTATTCTATACTAGAGCGCATCCAACAACAGCTAGAATATTATTGAAAACTCATTTTCTCTCTCTCTCTCTCTCTCTCTCTCTCTTTCTTTCTTTCTTTTCCCTTCTGTTTTTTTTCGTTCTTTGAGAATTTCTGTCGTTTTTCCTGTTCTACTAAAATGAGTGAAGGCGGTGATAACGCCCTAATTTGTTCAACTTCACTGACTTTTGCAGTTTTTTTGTAGGCTAGGATCTTAATGGATTGAGGGTGAGGGTTTCTCTGCGGATAACAACGGCGAACATATGAATCCTCGGTTTTTTTTTGTTCTAAATATTTAATTAACACAAAAAAAGAACAAGAAAAGTTCCTTAGGAATTCTTAACTATGTTGATCTTTTAATTTCAAATTAAAACGAATATCAACAGTGGCAAAGATTGTTGTACAGAAAACTTCACGATACAATCGATCGTTATTCGAAAAAAAGAAAAGACAAAAGAAAAACCTACTTGAAGGCCAATGATTGTATTTTTTTTTCTGACCACCTGATGCCGCTGTTCTTTTATGGTTCTATTTAGCATATGTCTTGAAGTAGATCATTGTTCATCACCGAAACAAACTATTATGATCTTGATTATATTCAACTCGAAAACAAAATCCGATTCTCTAGTTTGTCAATACCAAAAACTTAAACAATACGCTCACCCCGGTCAACATGCAAACAATATCATAAATATATACAAATTTCTTTTGCTCGTTTTTTTTTCTCTCTCTCGTTTTTATATGTGTTGACAACTTTCATCGTATTTTCTGTCTGTCTTCGTCTCTTTCTTTTTTTTTTCTTTTGTTACCAAACCTACGCTCGATAAGGGAAACATATGCATTAATAGAAAGGCGAATATCTAGTTTTTTTTTTCTTTTTTTCTTCTTTCTTTTTTTTTCTTGGCACACTCACGCATTTGTCAGGCTCTCTGTTGAAGAACTCAGTCGGTAATGTTGTTTCGGAAGTGATCGTCGTCGAAGCGAAAGAGTGAAAGTCGTCTTTCTTTTTTCAAAAGCGTGTGCAAATCTACACAACACTAGTCGTAGTCACAACATCAATAATAATAATAATAATAATAAGAAAGAGAGAGACAGGCAGGCAGAAAAAAACATACGTTCAAATGTGAATCACGCTAAAAATGAACGAAAGATCTATTTTTCTATATAAAATAGATACATAAATGTCAAGGGTGTGTGCATTTCTAATGGATGAAAAAACATATTATATTCGAAGATTGAAATCATTGTACGAATGAGAATTTCCATGAAAAAACAATGACTATTATTAATATTTGTTTATGACTGAATACAAAAGAAAAGGATATGAGTCGAGAATTAATTTATGTATCTCTATGTGCAGACTATTCTCTCGAGAGACTCATTTATCTTCAAGTTATTAATCAAAATGGGTGCAAGATTGAATTTTTTGTAGATTTTTTTTGCTGCTTAGGCTTAGTTCCTCTTATCGTCATCATCATCATCATCATCGTTGTTGTTGTTGTTGTTCGTTTTTTGTTCTATTATGATTATCAACAACACGCATAAAGATAATACATGATCGATGAAAATCAAGTTCGAACCAATCGAGTTCTTCGTGAAAAGATCCGATTTCATTGACATAAAAAGCAACTACTTGATCATGCATAAAGTGACAGATAGTTCTTCTTTCTCACAAAAGCATTGCCGTTTTTTGTTTGTTTCATTTCTCTATTCTTATCATCTTCATTCCATTAGAAAGACAATCTATGTTTGAGCTTAATCTTATTTAGAAATTCTCTCGCTAAAAACACACATACATATAAAATATTACTAACGGATGCTATTTTAGGTCGACACACAAAAAAAAGTTCTCCCTTTTCTTCTCTCTCTTCGTTTGTTTTTTTTTCATAGCTAAATGAAGGATGTCAGTCATCGTCATTATTATTCGCGTTCGAAATAAATATCATTTGACAAAAGAATTTCTCTTCGTCTACAGTAGATGACTTGCATTCGGATAAGCATAATTGCGTTTTCTTTTCTTTTTTTTTTCCTAGTTCATGTTTACGATGATATACTACAAAAAAAAACGCACACACACAAAAGACAAACTAATTGTTATCTTCATCGTGAATTTCATCATCTTTCTATTATTGAAAAACTAACCAAAAGACTAGAATACAGATTTGTTTTTATTAGTCTTACCATCAACCATTCAATCAGTGTCATAAATCATTAGTTGATTTGTTTTCTTCTTTCAACGTTTATACTCGATTTCACTAGGTTTGCTCATTTGAAATCGATTAATCTTGTAGAAAAATTCAATTACCGAATGAAGAAAATTATTTTTCGCTTCGTCGAAAATCGATCTACATAATTCAAGGTTCGAATTTACTCTAGAGACTCATGCTTTTCAACTATTTATCGATTTCAATGAAATATGCTGATTCTATTTTCGAACTAGTCGAACAATTAGGAGCACTAAAAAAAAGAAGAAGGACAAGAAACAGAAATTCATCTATTTTTAGAACCGATGATTGATTATCCTAACATCAATTCAATTTTCTTTTTGTTAAAAACAGAAAGATGATTATTGTTTTCGTATGCTTAAGCAAGAAAAATAAGAGATATGGACCGATAATTTATTGAATAAGAAGAAATTATTTTCTCATTGTTATTGATCGGAAAAAGGAATTCTCGTCAAAAAAATAAATTAAAAAAAGTTCGCTGACAATTCTCAAGAGATTCGAATGTGTTATGAAAAAGAAGAGAGAAAAAAAACCTAAAGATGACAAATCGATAACTACTAGTAGTATTCGAAATCGTTTTTTGTTATCTGGCAGACTAGGTCAGTCAACAATATCAAATTAACTTTGCATGATAATCATCAAAAATTCACTGATTTTTTCGTACATTTATCGGAAATATTAATTCGAACTAGTCGTGATGACATCACATGTCTTGAAATGAATTCAATTTGATCGAGATAATATGAATACATCTGATAAGATTCTAATTTAATCATTTTTTGTTTTAAAGACAAAGTCTGTAATCAAATAGCAAAGATCTTATCGTACTATTGTCTCTAAAAATCATGCTTCTACCGATTGATTGATCGTAAATTTTCCGTAGGCTAAAAGAGGAAATGTATCCATGTCCTTGACCCTCGAAGACAAAAAAAAAGATCGTTAAAATACCTTCAAATAAATTTATGAAGTGCTATTATTATACGAACAGATTGGCTCCCATTCTTTCTCTCAATGTCACATACGAATCCATTAATTCAGGTGACATATGATTAATGCTCTCGAAGAAAAACAGGCAAAAGAACCTTTTTTTTCTCTCATTAAATCTTTTTATGAGGTTAAATAATTTGTCTTTTCATATGAGCACGTTTTTTTTACTATAATAAATAATGAACCAATAGCTATCATACGTATTATATAATAGATTTGATTAAATAGAGTCATCGAATCTATAATTTAAAATGTGCAAATTTAAAGAAAATGATTAGGTATGAGTTAACTGATGAAATGTAAAAGATAATCAAAGAAAGAGAAAACCTTCAAAAAAAAATTATTTATTCATGTATATTTCTATATTATTTTTTAATATTAAGATGCACGAGAATATTTCTTAATACTTTAAACCATTGAAAAGATTAGTTATTAAAATAATAAAATCGTCTCTTCTCTCTATTAATAATACAACGGTTGAAAATGAACACATTTTCATTTCCTTGATTGTACAATCATCTTCTCCCCGACTGTGAATTAAATAAAGTAAGGGTTTCACTGTCTAGGAATTCTTTGTTTCCTACGATAATGAGATAGACATTGAAGCTTAGTTTTGACGTCTAATTTTTTTCTTAATATTTCAAACAATGAGCATTTCCATTTCCCCTTTTCTCTTGCCGCCGGCGACGACCCGGTGTCTTTTTCCCTTCAAAAACGGTGACCGGAAATGCGCACACGCGTGCTTCGTCATATACCGTATTGGCCATAGAAGCAATTAGTCGTCCGGACTAATCTTTCTCTTGAATAGAACGAGTAAAATTGAGAAAGAAAAGAAAGTTCAATGTCTATCCTCTTTTTTGGAAACACATTCATCTTAATCGGACAGACTTGTACTAAAAAGCTTTTTGTCACCTAGTCGAATCCTTTATATACATAGTTTAATGAGGCATTTTCTCGTCAATATAAAAAAATGTTCTTTCTCTTATTGACGGTCACTCGGATAGACAATAGATTCAATGTGGAATAAATTGTTTCTTCACCTTGTCATATGCGTATGCATAAAGATAAAATATGTTAGACAGACATCATATAAGCAACTGATGATTATATAAGACTTCGTCAGGCACAAACGATCCGATAGTATTGATGTTCATTTACACTCATTTGTCGAATGTTGAATCGTCAAAAAGAAATTAGTTTATATTCATAGACGTATATATATATATACATAAACATCGAGATGATATATAAGTAAGCAAGTGTAAAGTATATTGATTTGTGTATTTACATGAGGAGTAAAAGTATGAAACAGAAAAAAAGATCCTCTTGAAAGCAAAGTTGTCAAATTCATTATTGTATGCAAAGCAATTGATCCATAGTCTATCGATTTCTTTTTCTACTTGTGCGTATAGAGATGTTAGCGAGTGTTAAGAAGAAAAACCTTTTCATGTCGATTCCATTGATTGTCCTTCGTTGATGAGTATGTGTTCAAAACATCTGTTGCACCACCCGAAAGCGAACTATGCCGTAATTAGAACTGAGCAAAATACATATCTATGCAAAAGATGCGATAAACGATGGTAATATTGACGAACACAAGCGAATCTGTGAAAACACATCATTAACGTCGTGTATTCACTCGGCATTGGCTCGTTCTATTGTCGACAAATGAATCTATACGAAGAAAACGATGAACACAATTGAACAAACAGTCACAATAACAATTATGCCGTTACCATCATTGTTACTGCTGCGTAGATGTTTTCACGAGCATTATTCAATTCTCTCCTGACAGACAAAAGAAATGAGATGATCGCTCTATACTCTCCCTAACTCTCGACGCATTTATGTATATATGTAAATGTTTGCATCATCGCATAAATGCATTTATAATATTGTCTTGAAATTACAAATAAAGACATAATCATTGAATCAGATAAAATCAGGGCGTTCACCTGTATTAAGAAGACAAGAACGGAAATGTGAATTTTAGGAGTCTATTTGAAATTCATTCTCTTCTAATATGTACGTACACTCTCGACTATAAACGAAGACTAGCAATTATCATTGTTGAAGATTTTTTCCTTTCATTCATTGTATCTTTTCCTCTTTTTTTTTACGTAATCATCGTAAGAGAGAGAGAGAGAGAAAGTCTGATACTTTTACCATCGATCTTTTAATTCAAGTGCCAATTGGTGCGATTTGATGTATTGAGCAATTCACTGAATGATGATGATAATCGCGCATTTCAAGCATAAAATTCATCTGTTGTATTCATTGTCTTCAATCGATGATTATATGTATAAGAAAGTGAAAGTAAAATCTAGTTCATAATTCGTACATAGGAGACAAAAAAAGTCAAGATCAAACACTTAAAAATAATCATTAAGACTGTCATTTTCAAGTAGAAAAAAGGTGTGATCTTGTGCATATTCATTGAACTGATCATACCATGTCAATCAATGTCTTTGTCTTTGTCTGCTTTTTTTTTCGTTTTTAACTTTGTCGAAATTGAGAATGAACACACGCACACACCCTCAACGATTCAGTCTGTCGCGCAAAATTGATCATGGCCTTCACGGAATAGTTTATATCGGCTCGTGTGAGTCTGCTCACATTTCATTCTTTCTTTTTTTTTTATTCATAGATGCGGTCACCATCACTTCAATACGAAGAATATGAGTGAGAATAATATGTATATATGAGAAAAAAAGAAGAAGAAGAGACAGAAAAAAAAACAGCAAACAGGGAAGCGAGAGAGAAAGGAAAAAAGGTAACGTGAGCTTCATCAGAGTCGTTTGTAAAGAGAAAGAGAGAGGTAATCAGTCGTCCATTGGCCTCTGGTGAGCGGAAACGCTCTTTTTTTCAAGACACCGGTCAGTTCGCTATCGTGTGTCCTTATACTCTTCTTCATTTCTATGCCGGAAAAAAAACTAAAGAAGAATAGTTTTTTTTTTCTCTTTTTTTTCTCTTCTCCTCCTTTGCGATGGTACCATTGTGAATCTAAGTGTTAATTCTTCTCTCTCCCTCTCTTTCTCTCTTTCTCTCGCTCTCGTTCTCTTTTGCTCGCTATATGTATGTGTGTGTGTGTTCAATATGTCGTATATTAATGAGGAAATCCTTTCTCTCTTCTTCCATCACAGATTGTTCCTGTTCACATACAAAATCTACAGTGGGTACAGTTGCTGCTGATGATGATGTTGACAATATTTACTCGTTTAAATTAGCCAAGCAAGACAATTAAAGAATTCAACAATGTTTCAATGTTTATTTTTTATGAATTTTTTATTTCTTATTTCATCCTTGTCCAAAGAATCTCTTCATATTATCGAAGATTTACCCATTGGTACGTCAATATATACATTTCAAACAGACGGCTGTAAAACAGAAAATAGTACTGGAACATATCGATTTGTTGATAGTCAAAAAAATTTCAATGATTTCTTTCTTATTGATCCATATACGGGACGTGTTACAACAAAAAAGTTAATTGATCGTGATGATTTTTGTCTTCGTCGAATGTGTTCGTGTTCGAAATGCGAAATAACACTCGAAGTTTTATGTGTTCATACAGGACAGATATTTTTCAATGATCTTTCTGTTATCGTCGATGATCGAAATGATCATGCACCACAATTTCCTAAATCGTCGATCATCGTTGACGTTCTCGAAAATGTTCCCATTGGTTATTTAATACCGATTGATGTTGCCATTGATCCTGATTACGGGTTGAATTCAATTCAAAGTTACAAACTATTCGAAGATAGTTCAATGTTAAAAAATTCGACGAACAAAATTTCTCAAGCATTTCAAATTGATTACTCGAAAAAAAACGATCTTCTTGCTTTACGTCTCCTCAAAAGTCTCGATCGTGAACATACCGATTCATTGCAATACGTTATTCATGCTTATGATGGTGGTCAACCTCAACCATTAGTCGGCAAACTTCATATTCGTATTAATATTCTTGATGTTAATGATATGTCACCTGTTTTTGATCGATCAAACATTCAAGTACTTCTCAGCGAATCGACATCGATTGGTTCGCTTGTGGCACGTGTCCGTGCAACCGATGGCGATACCGGTCTAAACGGACTCGTACATTATACGATCGTTTCGTTGGATCCACCGTCAAATGGAACATTTATTCTATCGAAAGAAACCGGCGAAATTCGTCTCGGACAGCCGCTTGATTACGAAAAAGAAAGATCCTATCGTATGAAAATCAAAGCACAAGATAACGGTCCACAACAAGGTTCAATTCCTGCATTTGCAACGGTCGATATTGATATCAAAGATGAAAACGACAATTATCCGATAATCACACCAACATTTAATGATGATCGTTTATCGGGTGTTGAACATTTAATCAATGAAAACATTATTCGTATTAAAGAAAACATAGCCAATGGAACATTTCTTGTAAGTGTAACCTTGCGAATTCATATTTGACGTGCGTGACATAAAAGATTTCTACTTGTCATTTTACCTTTGACCTTGGCTCGAAGTTAATCTTTCGCTCGAAAAAAAAACAGTATTCCCAAAAGATTGAGATAGAGATATATGTGCGTGTTCGCATGTTTCATCTCCACCCTGTTATGTTATTCTTAGACGTGAATATATCCATTACTTCGAAATCCTCAAATCTCAATCAGCTA
>ERZ778019.454-NODE-454-length-78596-cov-12.190499_pt1 | contig 78596 bp, 84 predicted proteins | sample MGYA00375749_ERZ778019 | MGnify/ENA primary metagenome ERZ778019 (study PRJEB29350, sample SAMN05389821) | bioreactor metagenome | isolation source: Ammonium sulfate bioreactor | place: South Africa: University of Cape Town | collected 2014-03-17 ... | reverse complement strand
TCTTCATCTCGATTAGCTATGTTTTTTATTCATCTCAGACACTCACTACACTCAACCTCGTATTGAATCAGATCGGCGCTGAAGATGCACGAGCAATTGATCAAGCATTACAAAGAAATCGAGTGAGATAAATAATTATGCAGTTCCTTCATCTTAATCAATCATTTTCTCTATTCATCTTAGACACTGACAATACTGTCATCTTAAGTTTCACGTGTAACATTATATTTTGATTAGTTATTGTTGCATCAGATGAAGAATATTTTCTTGAAACATGATTGTGTTTGCATCGTAGCTTTAAAGAGAAATACTACTTATAGAACTTGAAGAATTATATAAAATACTGTAGACAGCGCCGCGTCGATTGTTGTTGTCGCTACGGTCTGCCATTTCTGACGCGAGCTACCACATTTTTTCTGTTCAAGCGTAGATACGTATCGAATAGCTAGGTTTAAATGTTTATAGACATCAGAGAAGAAAGACTTTATAGTTTTCTAAATACAACAATAGATTCGAAATCATCATGTGTGGTTTGACGTAATCACGCTTTAGGAAGTATCGCTATTTTTCTAAAAATGATGTTCTTCTGAACCCATTGTAAACAAACTTTTGTTAATATGACCCTCCTTACAGTCGAGGAAAAAATTAAGATTGTCAAAGATTTATCTTAGTTTTTGTTTTCTCTTCCTCCTAATTATTAATATTTTATTTTAACTGTACAAAAAAAACGAAAAATCCAACAATGGAATTGTTCACAGGTAAAAAACCGGTTTCTGGCACAATTGGAATGCAAAACAAGATGAGTCTATTTTAGTCTTGTATCTCATCTAGGAATTTGTTCGTTCTTTGTTCAATGAATGTTGAAAATGTATAATCGTTTTCGACACATGACCATTGGATTTGTACTGTTCATCTTTGTTTTCACTAACATTTTTCTGATTGATTTCATCTTGTTCATTATCACGAATATTTTCATCGATTAATGTTGACGAACTTAATGCCGGTCGTAGAGATCGTTTTCTCGATAGAGTCGTTATTGGAATATTTTTCGTTGTATCCGAATCGGTTTTTAAATATTGAAGAAGTTGAGAAAATGTTGGACGTCGTTTTTCTTCCCATTCCCAACATTTAAGCATGATTTGATAGATCGACGATGGACAACGTGATGGACGGTCAAGACGTTTGCCATGTTGTAAATAATAATACACATCTGTACCACTCATATCACCTGAAATATTCAAAGTTCAAAAATTCGTCCGAATAAACAAGATTTCTGTTCAAACAAACCGTATGGCGTAGCAGCATACGAAAACATTTCCCAGAGAGTAATTCCGAATGACCATACATCGGATTTTGTCGTGAATTTACCGATGCTGATGGCTTCGGGTGCATACCTATATTGATAAATCAAAGAGAATATGAAATAATTGGAAAATAGTAAATGTAATTACCATTTAACAGGTATTTTGCTATCAGATTTTTGCATATAAACATCGGCATCAATGCGTCTCGATAAACCAAAATCACTAGAATAAACAGACACATTTTTTAAATGAATATTTTCAATTTCAACAAACCTAATTTTAACTTGATCAGTTGATTGCATCAATATATTTCTCGCTGCTAGATCTCTGTGAAAACAAATATTAATTTCGTTTATCATTCAATTCAACGTTTTTGTTTTTCGTCATTACCGATGAACAATTCCTTTTCGTTCCATATACGCCATTCCATCGGCTATTTGCGACGCCCACAATTTCAATCGATTCTCTCCAATTGAATTCTTATGTTTCCATAAATGATCTAACATCGATCCGAGCAGAAGCAATTCAATGACCATCATCATACTATTATCATCGGAATCAACAATTCCATACAATGTACATATACAATGATGATTTAGCGTTGCCATATGTTCGGCTTCACGTAGGAAATCTTGTTTAGCTGAATAAGAATAATCTTTGAGGATTTTTATTGCGACAGGTATGCCTGTTGGATTATTTAAATCTTCTCGGTAGAAACCTTCGTAAACTTCGCCGAATTCACCTTCGCCTAATTTCGCTGTTTGTTTAATCTGATCGGGAGAAATCAAAGTTAATTGCAGAGATTTTCGTTTTTGTACGGTTACAACAGGAGCCGAAGTACGTTTAACTATCGATGCATTTCGACCATTTGCCGAACGGGCTGTCGGACGTCGTTCATTGGTGGTATCATTAACTGTGTCAGGAACGAAAGGTTTGATTTTACCACCGACTGATTTTCGTCGATCAACGAATGGAACTGTGTTTGTTGGAGCATTTGAGTCGTTGATGGACGTGGAAGGTTGATGTTGAGATGGACTATTACTTGAAAGAGAGGCGCTTGAGGATGATGTGGATAGAGGATCGTCTTGGGTTGATGAAGCACGAGAACGAGATGAAGATGAATTGAGTGATGTGACGGAACCACTTAGTGTCGATGAAAGTGTTGGACGACGAGTTAAATTGATCGATTGTGTACTTCGAAGAATAACTGGCGTACTTTCATCGACACTCGGTAATTTACTCAATGGTTGTTTAGTTGATGTTAATGAATCTGAAAAACAATAATTCAAAGTTATCGAATGACGATTTCGATGAGACGAATTCTACCTTTGACTTTGTTTTTATTCGCTGGCGATGAAGCAGATTGTAAACGAATGTTCATTGTTTGTCCGAGACGATTGATCGAACAAGTTAATGTTGTCGGTAGACCATCAGGTATTCGACAATAATGATCGATTAAATGTTCGAGTGAATCGAAAAATGGTCCATCATCAATGTAAAATGTTGTATCGTTAAGACGAATAATTTCGTAATTAAAAAACTCATTATCATTGAACAATGTCAGTGCATAATTCTTCGGATTTTTCGAACTTCGACGAACAACGAATGTGCCATTTCGTGGTCCGTTTTTCGCCGATTCAATCAGTTGTTTCGCAGCAACTCGATCGAACGATGTTTGATCGTGCAGCCAATCGACTCGACGTGATTGTGCCGCCGGTATTCGATATTCTCGTAGTAGAACAATTGATTCTTCAGATTTGACTTCCTCGGCTAATTCAAGCGGCGTTTTGCCTTGATCAGTACGTGGACGAAGTGGTGCGCCGCAATCGAGCAAAACTTGAACGCAAGCCGTTGAATTATGAAAAGCTGCTTCGTGCAAAGGCACCCAATGATTCGTATAATTACGTTCTTCATAATCAGCTGAACCTTCGTCAATAAGAATCAGTAATGTCGATGGTCGATTACCTGCTGCTGCCTATCAAAACCAAAACATTAAAAACTAAATCAATCATCACGTGAATTTTACTTTATGCAAAGCAGTCGCTCCACTCGTATCACGTGCGAGTACGTGTGCGCCTGCTTTGAGTAACAAACGAACGATATCATCGTGTCCGAAGAAACTTGCTTCATGAAGTGAAGTCGATCCATAGGAATCTTTTCCATTGACATCAGGTCGAGTGAGTAGTGATTCAGGTGCGAGAATCTTCTTTACAATATCTAAATTGCCTTGTTTACATGCTCGATGTAATGTATTTGTACAACCTAAACGACGAGCAGCAATCGGCGGCGGTTGACCTTGAACGAAATCACTGGATAGTATACAAGCAAGGCCATCGGCACGTTGTTGATAATAACTAATGAGACTTTCTATACCGGCTATTTGCGGGCCTGAATCTAAAAAACAAAATAATTAATTTGTTTAATTTGTAATTGGTAATTAAAATATTTATTCGTAATTACCAATAGAAAAATAGATGTCATAGATAAGTTGTATTTTATAATGATAACATTTGTCACCATAAACAAGAGATAAACTAAAATCATGGGCCGAAGTCGTACAATCACGTAAGAGAAATAAACCATCGCGTTTATAACGAGTATATTTCGCGCGTAGTAATTGTTCAGCTGTTTCTCGATCGATATTCGGATGGTAATATGCTATTGAACGAGATTGAGTTAATAATTGTTCACGATCGCGTTTTAATAATTGTGATAACGAATGAATTTTAACAAGATTGTTCACTGATTGTTCTTGGTCATTTGAATTAAATGATGAGGAGTTCATGTTATGTTTTTATATATCGAGAGAGCGAGAGATAGGTTGATCTAATGAGGTTATGTTTACTAATGAATATTTACATCTAAATGGAATAAAAAGAAGACGAAAAGAAAACAAGAATTATTCAAATGATTTGTAACAAGTGATAAATACGCATGTGTGTATGTTTTATAAATCTTTGCCATTTGAGATGAGCCTTGGAGAGACTTCATATATATGTAAATCTCTCCTTAAGGACGATACATCGATGTTGATGATCGTTGTGATGGTTATTTTAACTATAATCATGTGAGAGGGTGAGAATAATTCTTTTTCTTCTCCTCATTCTTTTCGTTTCTCTTTCCCACACACACACACAATTGTGAGTTGAATTAGTAAGAAATTCTCTCCCTTGTCTCGTTCTTATTTTTCGTGACACCACCACCACCACCACCATCACCATCAACATCATACAAAAGGGCATCAAGCAAAGAAAATTGTGAATGTATAGATGTCTGTCTGCTCGGTCGTCGTCGTCGTCGTCCGTCTGGCCGTTCGTTCGGCCCGAACGATAAAGAAGTATAGCAATAAAAATACAATCAATTGTATTCGTTGCTTTACAAAATATAGACACTCGTATAGACCTAATTCAATTGATTGAACTGTCGGAAGACGAAGGTGATCGCAAAATAGTTAAACAAAGAGTAAACATCTCGGCAAAGGAAAGAAGACAATTGAGTTAGTCAAAAATGATGAGAAAAGAAAAGAAAAGAGAAAAAAACATGCATACATCATTTTGTCAGTTTAGAGAATTTGATTTTATATCTTATAAGATTTTTTATCTCGTAATACTCTGTTCTCTTTCGCTTTTTATCAATTCTAATAAGATAAGAAAGGACATTATTGATTAAATATAAAGAAGAAAAATAGAAGAACAAGAAGATGATGTAAATACTATTATAACTCACTTCTTTATTTGTTCTACACCAGTATATGAAGAAGAAGAAGACGAAGAAACTGTGTGTATGTATATATGTGCGTCTATTTTGTACAGTCACATATGTACATTTCGTTTATGTGTGTATGCTCACGTTACCTAACGGAGCGTGTATATGAAGGCGGTAAGAATAATGACGGTCGTCGTTTGGTGCTCTTAGTGTCATTCAAGGCAAAAACGATGGAAAGAGAGAAAGAAAGAAAGAAAAAGAGAGAGAGAAGATGAATATTGTCATTTGTTCTGCATATCTTTTTTTTAATGGACGAAAACATCATGCAGATAAGAGACTGAAAGTTTCTAATTAATCCAATGGATATTGTTACAAGTCATGCAAAAAGAAAAATAAATAAATGAAAAAGAGATTTACCTATTCTCTTCTTCGTTTGTATTTATTTGTCTTGTTATCTAACGTCACTCATGTGCGTAGTATATATTTTTCTCTCTTTCTCTTTTGGTTTTTTTGTCTATTCTGTCTAAATATCTTTCGTTTTGTATCTAATTCGAGACAAAGAACGAGGGAAAAACGAAAAAAATATTCACGCCAATGACTTCTTTTCATTACGAACTAAAAGTATATTTTGTACAGATGTTTTCGAAATTCGTTAATTGTATCTTTCTTATTGAATAGATGAAAATACGCTTACTCAGAGAAATCGAACGAATGAATGAATTAAAATTCTTTTTCTTTGTGTCTTGTGAATATGTTTGTTGATGTTGACAACAATAACAACTACACTGAATACTTAGATTTTTCTATGAAGAGAGACAAAAAAAAAGACGAAAGAAACTCGATGATAAACGTTCAGTCAGAATAGATGATGTCATCATACGAAACAATCAAGCACCTGTTGACGCCTACTTTTTTCTTTCTTTCTTCTTTCTTGACCATTCGTGCTCTAACACATTCAATTGCACAACATGCCGAACAATAGAATGATAACGAACAGTTGACAGACAACAGCTGTTTCCAGATCAAATAAGTTCATCAACATTTCAACATCGACAACGAAGAAAAAAATTTGTCACACGACATTTATTTTGACAGAGTGGATCTAATGTCTATCTGTCAAACATGTAATTCAAGATGAATATGCTCCTGAAGACCCAGAAAGACAGAGAGAGAGAGAGATTCTTATGTCGAACGAAAAAATAAATCTGAAACTATATTAAACGATATTTTATTTGTAAATCATCTCACATATATGTATTCGTTTCGTTTCTTGTTCTTCTCTTCTTATATTAGTCAACACATATGTAATGTTAAAGTACGCAATTATTACAAGATGTCCCTGAAACGATAAACATTTCTTTTAAAATAAACTTTCTTTTTTAGACATAAGAGTATATATTTGCTATATGCATAACTCCGAACAAGGTTAGCTGCTTTTTTTTGTCCAAATCAACGGATGCATGAAAGAAGAAGAAGAAGAAAAAAAAGAAAGAAAAAAAGAAAGAAAGCCGGATAAAGTCGATTTGTTTGAGACTGTTAATCTGCGGATTTGTATTGACAAGTAAGTTGATTTCAAATATCAGTAAAATCTTCATTGAAAGGAAGATCTAAATCATCACAAAACCTTGTTCTCGAAATAGGATTTATCTAAATTCTGTCGACACGATATTGAATACTTTGATATAATACCGATTGAGAAAATTGAAATCTTAGAAAATCGTATAATTATTTGTAAAACATCTGTTTTACGTCGTTGAATATAAAAAAAAAGAGAAAATTTACATATGTATGAGAACTTTTTTTTTCGTAATGTGTTTTATGTCAAAAAAATCATACATATGAAGTAGAAGATCAGTTCACAAATACCATTTAAAATATGATTGATTGTCACATTAGTAACTTATGATCACTTTAGCAGCATTCGGTGCATCACCATTATTTGCCAACCAAAATGAAATTTCATACAAATCATCGATTTTAGTCGAAATTTTCTGACTGAGATAATCAGGTAGATGAACACTACCTGCACAATATGATTGTCTACCCGAATGAGATTCGATTGAAATTGGAAATGAATGTGTCGATTGACTTCCATTTGAAAGACAACGAAAGAATTCTTTTGGTGGATTACGTTCAAAACCTCCATTCATAATAAGATTTTTTTTCGACGACATTTCGATGAATGAAAGGTCATCGAGACACCAGTAAGATGAATCTTGTCGAAAGGCAAATGTAAGAACTGTTCGATTTGAAACAGCTTGATAAATTGCATGATATTGCTGATAGTTAAAAGATTGAACATTCTTCCAAGTAAACAATGGAACTATATTTGATAGTGTACAATCATTCGGAAGAATATATTGTGTTGAAGGATAGCTGCTATTTGAAGATGCAGATTTAGTTGTCATAGAGAAACCTAGAAAATTCGAAATATACAAAAAGAAACCACGGTCCGATGAATGTCCTACGCGAACAGATTGAGTTTGATCTACTAATACAAAGAACAATTGAGGTTGCGATAATCATTGGACAGATAATAAAACTAAGGACTATAAAAATAATTAACAATCGTTTACTATTGCATGTTTTTGTTGTTGATGGTTCTTGTTGATCATCGATAGTGATCTGCGATGTTGATAGTGCACTTGTTTGACAAGAATCTGTTTGATTATTCGATCGATAGGATTGACATAATTGTCGAAGATATTCATCTGTACAAAGATCTCCGACATTCAAAGGTTCACGTGTCAAAGGACTCGTTCCATTTTGTTCAATCCATGTAATAATCGCCTTTCGTTCGTAGACATGACCATCACCAGCAAGAACAGGATCTCGATAGATATCGAGTGTAATCGGACAAGTTAATTCTTGCTTTTCTGTTAGCAAAAGACTTGACATTGATCCGTAGATTTCGTTTCAAATGTACTTTGTGATTGATGGATGAAAAAATATATATATTGTTTGCAGACGTCCTTATGTATTAGATTATTATTTTAATAATGTCTTTTTTGTTTGTAAAAAAAAATAAGATTAGCAACCGAAAAAAACAATGCAGAATACAAATAAGTGCACTTCTTTTTATGCAAACACAGATGTGTCTAAGCTACGCATAATGTTATTAATTTTTTAAAAATCAATCTAGTCGGTCTAGTGCATATCATGATCATATTTATTTTTAGAGAGCTATTTATTTTAAATTAGCTTTTACCTAGATTCTATATAAAAAGTATTTTTCGAACATTCATCGATTATTTTTGTGTATTTACTGACGACATCTTATGACGAATAGTTCTTATATCTATCTTATAACTTCAAAGTAAAAAAAACATGATAAGATTATATTCATTTAGTTTAGTTAAACGATAAAATGGATACGACAGTAAAACAACGTGTATGTGGTCTTTTAGGAGGTGTATCCTATGTATCAACTCTTGATGTAGGTTATACGTACATAAAAATTAAACATTATTTTCTTTTGTTTTAATAAAGTATTATAGTCAAATGAATGAACTTGTCGGTAAATCTTGTCCAGGTCATGGTAGTCGTATTCATATTGTTTCATTGGACGTCTTTTCTTATGTTGAATTACTCGATAAAAGTCAATGGTCTGAGGCCGTTGAATTTCTTCTCGAAGGTGTCGGTCGATTAGTTAAAAGTGGTATCGATTTTCTACTTATCTGTTCGAATACTAGTAAATTTCTGTACCATCAAAATCAATCGATAAACAATCAAATTATTCTTCTAGGTCATATCGCTGCACCGAAAATAGCCGAAATCTATCCTGATCTTGTTTTTATTCATATTGGTGATGCAGTTGCAGTATCTGCTAAACAAAAGAAGTTGAAAAAAGTACGAAAACTATTTGTTTTGATATCGACTGATCGGTTGTTTGTTGTTAGCTTGGTTTTTTGGGAACCAAGTTTGCCATGGTGCCAAATAGTTGTGTCGTTGAACGTCTAATTCAACATGATTTAGTTATTGAATTTCCAAAGGCAGACGAAATCGAATTTATTCATCGAACTATTCTCGAAGAACTAACAAACAACCGATTTATCGACGAATCGAGACAATATTTTGTCAATGTCATCCAACGTTTGTTCGATGAACAACAAGTCGAAGGAGTTATTCTTGGTTGTACAGGTTATAAATCGATTATTTCAAAGAAAATGTCAAATATTTTTTTCTAATATTCAGAAATTCCATTACTTGTCAAACAAAATGATATTCCTCAAGTACCTTTACTCGATTCATCACAATTACATGTAAAATGTTTTATTCTTTCTCTTTTAATTCATCAGTTTGTTTTATTGCAGATTGAATTAGCTGTTGATTATCAACTTGGACGAGTTGAGATCGATTCGATTTTACCACGTAAAAGTTAAACTAATTTTATTCGACTACAACCTTGTCGATCAACTGGCGGTGTTGTGAACTCTTTTGCTTTAATATAATAACTAGCAAACCAATTTGTTTGTTTGCCGATGTTTTTTAATGCATGACATTTATCAGCTGAAAATTTCAGAGCAACAATACCAATTTTTGATATATCATATTGATGATCTTCATATTGATTTGAATCACCATCGCCAATACGAAATTGAAAATCACCTTCGAGAAGAATGAGAACTTCGCCTGTGAGAATATTTTCACTGTCTTTATGTCGATGATTGCCTCGCACAGCTTGACCTTTGATTGAAGCAAAATGTGCTGGCTGATCAGGAGGTGCAACATATAATATACCTTGAGTTTCACTGACATGTAACTGAGATGAAATATTCAGATAGGTAAATAAAGATGATTTTGGTAAATTTGAAAGATCAGCGAGACCGACATTGGATGACGATGATGATTTTGAAGAATAACGCCAATAGATAAATAGAAAGATAACGATTGATAAAATAATTAAATAAAAACGAGATTTATTCGTTGTTTTCGATAATGAAGATGAAGATGAAGGTGATGTAGATCTTGTTTTATGCATAGATTATTATTCTATCCGATTGTATTACGTTTCCTTTGAAAAAAGAATCTAACGAACGACACGACACTCGTTATTTGTTCTACCAGTTGAAACTCAATCAACATTAAAAAAAACACATTTAAGCATAGATGGCAGGTCTATGTAGTGACTAAGCATTGAAATATGAATACAGTAGTCTGTTTGAACTGAACAAAAAAAGCGAATATGTTTGTTTATCAAAATGAAAGTGTATTCTGTTTTTATTTTATCGTGATTAATCCTATTTGACTTTGCAATGTAAGTGCACAATGTGATGATGATTTGAATTCAACATTTATATGTATTCACAAAGAAAAAGAGCTGATCAATTTTCAGATATTTGAAAATAAACGAACGAACGAACGAACGAACTGTTGTTTTATTTCTTTTTCTTTGTTCACAATGATAATGAGCTGATTAGAACATGATGTGCTCTTTTAAAAATAATTTTTCTCGTTAATGTTTGAGATATGTTGACACCTAATCAAAATGTTTGAAAGATCGAATTAATGATGATGATGAATGAATGAATGTACAAACGAACTGCGCTTGATTAGTTCTATCATTATTATTATTATTAGAAGCGTTATAGCTAAAACAATTTCTACTTTCCTTTTCCTGACACTTCGTTTTCTATGTGTTTTCCCACCTTATGTCTACGTATATATCTCCCCTTTTCGACGCGATCAACGATAGTGACCAACACTCATCAAGCAACAAAGAAGTATTGTTAGTAGTCATTTTTCATCGTTTCATATTCTTTCTTCTATCGTTCATATCCTCTTGTTATTCGAATGCACACGTTCTCGTTCACTTCTCGTATTTGACATATATTGTCTTTATAGTGTTCCTGTATGATGAATATACATACACATACATACATCGATGTATATTGAAGGAATAGAGATGAATGAACATGTGATGAACAAATTTTCTCTTCTTCTTTTCTTTTTTTTTTATTTCTCTTTCGTTTACTGGCCAATGTACGAATAACAACGGTAGGGTACACGTAGTGAAAGCGAACAAATCATCCTCGCCGCTGTTGTATTGTTTGTTCTCAGGATCAACACAAGCGCCCTATGTTGTAGAGTAAAGGCAAGCTGAAGGTCAGCGTACGCCAGAGAGAGAGAGAATGAGAAAATACACGTTGGTCAGTTTTGATGGGTGGCCGCCGCTTCTCTTTCTCCTTCTTCTCTTATTCGCTTTATGTCTGTCTTTCTCCTTCTTTCAGTAATACAACGCGAAGGCCATCGGATTGCCGTTCAAAGTGAACACGCCGCTGTGTTGTCCAGAACTCCGCCCGTTTGTGTCACACACACACACACACACACACTTATTCGAAGATTCGATTTTATATATTGAGCACAAAAAACGATTTACACTTTCAGCATACGTACGTATATATGTATTATATTGATAAATAATCAGATTATTTTCGCTTCGTTTTATTTCAATTGAACAGATTCGTAGATAGCTTTTTTGTTCTCCTGAAGGAAACATCTTTTGTATATAAATATATGAAAAAAATAGATTTAGTTTATTCTTCTCTTGTCGACTGTGAAAAAGAGAAAATACAATCACGACAAATATCTATATATAATAGATTTAGATTGAAGAAGTAGAAGAAAAAGAAAAGGAAAACTCGATGACTATGATCATCATCACCTCACTTACTCGATCAATCACAAACTAATGTCCCGATGGGTGTTCATCACACTAGCAGAAAAATAAGATTTACGAGCAGTCGATGTCTATTACACCATCGCTATCGGTCATTATTTAAGTTAGCCTCTTCCTAGACAAAAACAAATGAGAATTACAGACAACGTCAAAAGATAAAGACAGAAAACTCTCGTCAATCTATACAATTGCATTTCCTCAAGATGAGACATAATTGTAGAGCTTCGTTAGTTTTTCTCGACTTTTAAAAAATGAAATGTCGGTTAAAATAAGTGGGAACAATATATATTTTTTTTCTTATTTGAAGTTAAACCGACTACAATAGAAAGCCTTTCACTTTACATAAAAGACAAGAAAAAAAAAAGACCGACCGACAAAGAAGTTGATGCGCATAATTGATCTCTACTCATACTCATTCATTTTAATCTCATTTTGTTCATTTCTATTACTTAGTGTTGTGTACCTGTGCGCTATCGTATCTGACAATCATAGATAAGTACAACAACTGAATGAAAGTGAAAATCTCCAAGTGACTATGCCGACAAATCTAATTTATCCACCTACAACCATGGTAAGTTTTATATAATTTATATCTTCTCTTTTTTTTTCCTTTCGTATTGTTAAATCATTGTGTGTAATCGTTTCCCTTCTCTTCTTTCTGTTTCTATATTTTTTTATGAAAAAACACACACATAGAGAAAAGCGAGGAAAGAGAGCGAAAAAGAGAGAAGAAGAAGAGAGAGAGAGAGAAAACGATGCCGCTGCTTGCCTAGGTCTCTTTCGCTCTCTTTGTTCATTTGTTCAACTAAAGTCGTATATAGGTCTCCTTTTACTTTTTTTTATCAAAAAGTCCGCCTGCTTTGTTCTTTAGCCGGGTAAAACTGATTTATCATCATCGGCTACAACACTTGATCTTTCAATCAAATCATCATTGACTAAACTATCTCAATCACCTGAACGACAAATGTCATCAACATCATCCTCATCATCATCAACACCAACAATAACAGACAATATACACAAATCATTAACACCATCTCAAGCACCAACGCCAACAACAGATCCAGGTGGTGGTTCAACAACTGATAGCGACGAAGTCAAAGTATTTGGATGTGAGAAACATGAAGAAGATGTGGATATTGATGGTGATGCAAGTAGCGATCGACTTTCACCTGTTATTAAAGAAGAAGAAGTAAGATAGATAGATCGATGAATTCGATTAGAATCTACATATTATTCATTCTGTGATTTCTATTGAAGACATCGCCACAACAAACATCAACTAGTCTTGCTGGTAAATATTTTCTTTGAAACAATAGATCGATTTTTATGTGTATTTTCAGATCGATTGAACAGTGAACATCAATTGCACAGTTTTTTTCCTTATTTTATCTCTCCATATTATCATGCAGCAGCTGCCGGTGGTGCAACACCACCATTTGTAAGTTCATATTCGTTGATTTTGATTTGATCGATTAAAAAGTTTTTCTTCTGGAAAGCTATTATTATTTGAGCATGTATTCGATGATCGAAAGCAGGTGTCCGGATAGATAGGATGATCGCGTGTAGTTCCACCCTCACACAAATTCAATATTATATATATATATATATGATCGATCAATAATATTTCTCCTTCAGCAGCCTGTTTTTTTTGCTCTCATACTCATTCCGAACTCTTCATGATAATCTTTGAGAAAAAAAATCATTAGCAAACGATTGTATGTGTTAGAGTTGCTTCCACTTCAGATTGATCGTGCGGGACAGACGGACAAGATTTATCTCTTGACTGTTTCTAATTAACATTTGCACAGCTCTTCATCTTCGTCTTCATTCTACTAGTGTAGATGATTAGTGTAAAGAGGAGAAAGCAAGAGCAACAAAACGATTGTAAGCTAATTCGTCATTGTAACAAGACAAGACCGGAACATGGCTAGTTTACCTTGTCTGTCTATACGCTAGAAATGATCTGATTAGTCTGAAATCAAGACGATGAACTATTGTTTCTTGATGTTATTCAATCGAATGGATCTTTAATGTGATTTCAACAGTCATGTTTGTTGAAAATATACATCATAAATACAAGAACGACAGAGAGGAAAAACAGGGAGGAGGGCTAGAGAATTAATCGAGTGAATGTTTTTAATATATCCGTTCTAAATATGAAAAGCAAGATCAAGAGCTCATTACGCACGAATGAACAAAACCGATCATTTTTGGTTGAAAAATAGAAACATATCATTAAAATTTTCTTTAAACAAAAGCTTTCTAACTATTTTAATTGAATTATTTTCAGGATAAGATGGCACCATTGGGTTCACTATCAAAATTTATGTCACCACCGCCAGCACACATTTCGAGTGCCAATTTAGGCATCGATGCCAATACAGGTAATAGAGTCAAGCTTTTATTTGAAAAAAAGAAAGAAAATCTCATTCTTTCTTCTTTCTCATTCATAATAATAAATATATATATATATATTCTCTAATTGTTTAATGATGAGGTGAAGTTGTTCGCGCTCGAGCTCTTCACATACTTAGATACGTTGACGAGAAGAGAGAAAGAGAGAGAAATAAAAAGAAGTTAGTCATTTATTATAAATTCTTGATGACGTTGTGCTTTAAAACAAATGCCTTTTCTATACACACGTCAGTGACACTCGGCAAAAATAGATGTGAATCAATTACTAGCTAACTATCGTCCGTCACTATAAACTAGAAAGCCGAGAGGGCGATGCAATGAAGGGAGGAAAAGGAAATACATTTAGTACTTCATTAAATAAATCTTTCTTTCTTTCTTTCTTTCTTTCTTTTTTTTCCTATTTCTCGTTATCGTTCGCACGTATCGAGTCTTCTCCGAAAATCGATCAATCGCAATTGACTATTGAATATACAAGAGAAAGGTGGGCAAATGTGGGCAAGCAAGCGTATATATGCGCGCAATCGCTCATGCAATACTAATCGGCATACATGTCGTTCGACGTGTAACAAAGTGGAAAATGATCTTGTTAACGAGATACAAGACAATGAATGAGAACGAAAGAATAAAAGAGAATGTTCAATGTGATGTGTGCGAGAGCATCCATTTTACCGACGACAATGTTGATTTAATTATAAATATGAAACTTATACAATGCATAAAAAAGATATTCGAACACAAAAGACCCAGAAAATCAAATAGAAACTGGATTTTTAAATAACTTCACTCATTGCTCTGTCATCATTAGATTACGATGATCTGCATTTCATACAAAGAAAAGTACTCGGTTCTAGTTTACTGAATTGTATTTATGTGAGAACAGGAATATTTAAGTTATGATAGCTTAAGAATGTATAGGCCGTGCTTTTGATCTTCATTGAAAATGTTATGATTCAATTATTTAGCAATGTTTTCATTATCAAATGAATCAACAGTATATTCATCTATGAAAGATATTCCTATTTATTTAATTAGATTCTATTTGAATACCACCCACTATGACGAAGTTCGATTTTAATTACGATTCTTTGTGAAAATATATTTAGGTATGCCGAATCCAATGTATCCATTGTCATCTCCATCATCATTTCAATCTCTGTATGCTCAGCATTGGTTTGTGTATTTCCCTCATAAATTAATAAATATTTTTCTTCATCGTAGGCGTCCACCTATGTTTCCATTTGTATTTCCACCTGGCTATCCATTTTCTCCGTCAGTTCTTTCTCAAGGTTCGCCAACAGCACATACATCGACTGGTCATTCGTCATCTGCAGGCGGCAATCATGGTAATCATTCATCCGTACAAAAACGACCATCAACACACAGGTAGATTTGCGATTTTTGAGATTGATTTTTGTTTTATTTGGGAATTCGAAATTAGATCGATGGATCACAGTCCACAACATCATAAATTTTCAATGTCACATGACGATCATAAACCGAAGAAACCTCATATTAAAAAACCATTGAATGCATTTATGCTGTTCATGAGAGAACAACGTGCACAAGTTGTACAAGAATGTACATTAAGAGAAAGTGCAGCGATAAATCAAATTCTTGGCCGAAAGGTTCGATTACTGGAAGAGGAAATACGAGAAGATTGACTTTGTTTTTCAGTGGCATGAACTTGATCGAAATGTTCAACAGAAATATTATGATATGGCTCGAGATGAACGAATGAAACATATGCAAATGCATCCGGGATGGTCAGCTCGAGATAATTATGGCACGAGAAAGAAACGTGGAAGTAAAGGCAAAAAACGAGAAAAAAATCCAGGAGAGAATGGAGGTAATGCAATTCAAGTTAATTTGATTTCGATTTATTCGTATTTCCTTTTGATTTAGATTGTCTCAATCAAAAGAAATGTCGAGCTCGTTTTGGTCTTGATCAGCAATCGAATTGGTGTAAACATTGCAAGTATGTATACTCATTGAGAAATCAGATTTCGATCTTCAAAATAAACTTATTATTATTCTCCTCATCATCGTAGACGAAAGAAGAAATGCCTTCGTTATACCGAAGATGATGCAGCTTGTGCAGGACCGAATTCTGTTGGTGGTGGTCCATGGAGTGAAGATGATGATGATACGGACAATATCGATGATTCGAGAGATGGTCTCGATCATTGCGACATGCCAATGATGGGCCATTCAGAAGGCATAAACTATCATGAAAATAATCGAAACATGCGTTCGCCTCATCACGGTGGTATATCAATGGATTCCGATGAAGAAAATAAATCTCGTATATTAATGCATCAACAACCACCGAATTCGAATGGTAGTGGTTCATCATCATCGACTAATGGAGCTGTACCAATGGCAATGATGTCAACAGGAACAGGATCAAGAAAAGATTCGTCATCGTCATCCACGTCACCTCAAACATCGTTTCTTCATTCATCTCATCATCGATATCCAATAGGAGCACCAGTACCTCCACCGCATTTTCATCCTCATCATCCGTATTTTGATCCATTTTTACAACCAACATCGATGCCTCTTTTGAATGGACTTAAACGAGAAACATAATTTATTTCGTTTTCTTCTTTATCAATTTCAAATTTTCTCTTTTTATTTTATTCTAGTCAGTATCTGAGGTGATCGATCTGGTTGCAATAGCTGTATAATCTGTCTTCTCTTTTGTTTCTTATCCATTTTCATCTCTTTTCTTTGTTTTGTTCGCCTTCTATTTGTATCTCTATTTTTCCGCATTCGCACTCACGCATACCCTCAATGTTCGTTATAGATCTCTCTCGTTCTCCATGTTATACATGTACCATAAGCTAACTCTTTAAACGTTTCTAGATGTATAAATCATGCATTCTTCTTCTTCTTCTTCTTCGTTTACCTTGTGGATGATCCGTACACAGAGTTCATATTTAACAAAAAAAAAGCATAAAGAAACAATAAGTAATCGGCTATCTTTGAGTGTCGTATTACACAAATGTGTATATGTTTGCAAGAGGATCAAATAGAAAATTGCTTCAACTAATCGATAGGCTACTTTGTTTTATTGTTTGTCATATACAACGAAGATAAACAAACAGATTGAATTAATTATTTCTTTTCGAGTTGGTATCACAGCCGTTAATTTTTATTTGAAAAAAAAAACAAAATCAGTATCCAGAGGAAATGAAATGTGAGTATAGAAAAAGACGAGATCAGTATTGCAATGTAATGTCAAGGTTAATCGGGATGTTCGGTTGTTGTGGTTTTGTTTGTAATTGTAATGAAGATGGTTGTTTCGTTAATGAAGGCTTTTCTAAATTATTCATATTCAAACGAATTTGATGTAGTTCTTGTTTCAATGTTCGACATTCAGTTTCTGCTTGTTGTCGAAGCTAGAGATTGAGAGAGAGAGAGAGAGAAAGAGCAAATGTATTCATCATTTGGATAGTACATATGTTTTTCTCATACTTTAGCTGCATTGTTCAAACGGATTTTCGCTTGTTCAATTTGAAAACTCAAATCCGGTTCATCTTTCTATGGAATTCAACAAAAAAAAAACAAAATCAATCAATTTAAATATTCAATTTCAAGAGAATTTACCGTTGTTTCTTTAATTTTATCTTCTAATTCAGTTGTTTTCTTCTTTTCGAGAAGATATTTTTGTTTCCATATATCTCTTTCTATAGTACAAATAAAAACAAAGTTACATATGGCATTTTTTTTGTTAACCTTCTTTTCGTCGAACGGATATTTGTGCATTTAATTGTTGCATTCGTCGAACAATCGTTTCTCGACTAGCTTCTAATTCCATACGTTTTGCTTTCAATGCTTCGAGATGATCAGAAAGTTTCGATACTTTGAAAAGAACGAAAGCAATTGAAAAAATTCTAATCGATATTCATTCAATGGCGTTTACCATCATGAGCTTGAATTTCTTCTGTATGTTCTTGTTCGGCTTTTCGACGAGTTAATTCTCTCGCTTCTTTTTTCAAACGTTCGATCTCATTTGCTGCAAGTCTGAAAGCAGAAAAGGCCGCTATCTGATCAGTATCGGATTCATTTCGATGAGAGGAATGTTCGCTTCTTATTGACGACGAAGATGCTGACCATGCATGTTCAATTCGCCATGTTCGATAGATATCTAATGGCGTTGACAATCTAGTTTTTTCTTTATTAATATTAGACAATCGATTCTCGGATTCATCCGTTTCTGGCGACCATAATCCTCGACAATGAACATCTTTTGATAGTCTGAAAACGGATACAGGTTTCGAATCTATATTTCTTTTCGTCAATCTCATCGAAAACGATCATGAAATCACAACAAGAACAGAGAACAACAAAAACGAATGAAAATCATGCATTGAGAGAGAGAGAAGTGATCAATCATCATCTTGCTGTTGTCGTTGACGGTATTGCCGATAGCCTCGTTGGATGACTCGAGCAGCTGCATCATCTCTGCGAAGGGAATATAATATTCGTTTTTATATTGACAATAATTCATTTATCCAATGGTAGTGACAAAAATGTGAGTATGAGGGTGAGTATAAACAAGTGAGAGGCAAATCGAACAATCGATGGTGATAGGTGCTTCATTTCACTAGTGATTGCACATCCATCAACATCATCATCATTATCAACAATAACAACAATCGTAATTAACTATGTGAAAATTCAAAATGATTCGTAATACAACCTTTGAAGATCACGTTGATCATCATCATTATCATGACGTTCATTGCTGAATGATCGGAAGATAAGTCAAACTGTTAGTAGCCGGTAACTTACTTTCGTTGTCGTTCATCTTCTAATTGACGTCGACCTCGATAACCACGATAGGCTGCTTGTATACAAGTAGCTGCAGCTTCTTCTCGTTCTTGTTGTATTTTCGATGTATTCTCTTGCTTTTCGAGTAATTCTTTTGCACGTCGTTGTTGTTCTAATTCAATTTCTCGTCGTTGTCGAGCGAGTTCAATTTGTCGTAAACGAAGACGTTCTTGTTCTTCGCGTAATTTAGCTAAATCTCTACCATAATCAATCATCAAAGAGTAGAGAGAGAAAGAAAAACAAGTCAAGATTTTATTTTTTCTATCGTTGAAAATATTCTACCTTGCACTAAGTGTACTTGAAGCCGTCGAAAGACTGATGAGAAGAGAAAAGTTGTTTTTATTGATATTTAACGGAACAAATTTATATAGATTTACTTTGAAAACGAGTTGCTACCAAGTCCAATAAGATTTATTGAATTCTGTCGTTCACCTGTATACATCAATGATGGATAGTTTGTTAGCATGGCCGGTTGATTGAGTTCTGACAAAGGTTTAGTCCAACTTTGTTGACGATTCATTGGCAATTGGGGTGGAGTCATGAAACCTTGTTGAATTGGAGATTCACGGAAAAGGTAACTTTTCGAATTCGGTGTTATAGGTAACATATCGTCATGATTTCCTTCGAGAAGATAAATCTAAATATATTTATTGCAAAAGAATTTTGATGTAAAGATGTTTTAGTGATTCACTTCAGGTGCAAATGTCTAAAATATAAAAAGAAAACAACTGAAAAAACAATTGAATTTGATTGATAAAGAGTACATACGATCGGTGGTCGATAATTTTTCACTCGTAGATCGGTTTCTTGTTGTGGTTTAACCTAAATAAAGAATATTTAAAAATATTCTTTCAAATCGATTTCAAAATTTTTACTCTAGCTAAACAACGACCAACACTTCTTAAATAGATAAATTCTTTGGGAAAATCATCCTCTTGACCGCAGATATTCAAAATATGTTGACGAAGTTCTTGAATAGTTAAATTTTGCGAAACACTTTACATAAAATATACAAACAAATCAATCAATCAGTCATTTTTCATTTTCAAAATTCTATTGCTAGATACCGAACAAAGCCAGCTGAAACTGCTTGTTCCATCGCTTCATTCTCGACTAAATTCTGACGATCTTTCCAAACGCTTTTCGGTATTATATAAACATGAAGATCAACCAGCTAGTTAATCGAACATATAAATATTCAAATCAAATACTATCACTTATTCATTTTACTTGTGATGAATCCGGTCGATCTGTTGTAATCATATTTGTACGCGTCAATATCCGATCGGTTTCCAATTGTGATTGCATTGTTAGATTTCAAAACACAAATATTTTGATGTCAATTGAATTTTTTTGTCTCTGTACTGTTTTGTTCTCTGCAACTCTATGTTTGTTTCACCACTATCGCTCTATGTTTGACATGCTCGTTAGTAATTTTATTCTGACATATACAATAAAAAAAATCTACAAGACGTAAAAGAGAATGAGAGAAGAGAAAAAAAAGAGAGAAAATTGAAGAAACAAAAGCAAATCACATTTGCATAGTTGTTTGAAAAAAAAAGTTTACTGATTCCATTTCTACTTTTCTCTTTGCTTTGACGACTACATGTATACAAAGAAGAAGAAGAAATCTATTTTATTGAGCTAATCTTGTTTCTTTTTTCTCTTTTAAATTTGTTTTATTTTTAAACAAAACTTTACAGGCAAAAATTAATATCATAGCAATGAAAAACAATTATTGATATTTATTAGCTATAGTTAAATATCTATGTAGAGGAACTCGAAGAGAGATTTTATTGGATCAGTACACATATCAAAGTCAACAGACGTGTTTGTGGTAACTAGAGAAAAAGAGTCAATGTTTAATTAATATGAAGCCCAACAAAGTTGAACTTACTCTCCGAGGATAAATAAAGAAAAGTTTGATTTTCTTTTCTATTTTAATTTGCTTTGATCTTTATAGAACTTAAAATAAAATACGAAAGAAAGAACATTGTGACATTATCAGACATCTCTCAAATCAAATCTAAAGTTTGATTTTCATTTTCTACGATAGTTACAAACTGTTAGTTACAACAAAAATCCGTTGTCATAGAGTTTCTCAATTGCATGATTAATTATACATTGTGGATACATGATCTATGCATTGCAGTATAGATTTATTTGTACCTTAAAATATATATTCTTATGGAAAAAAAAACTCAGATGAGGAATATCAAATATCTTCAATTTATGTATTATTCGATTTTTCCCAGTTGAAATTCTTTTGAACAAGTTTTTCAATAACTTGATCAACATCCTTTTCTGTCAATAACTCTTCTACGATTTTTTTCGCTTGATTGATATCCTCTTGGTGTTCATTATTTTGCACATGAAAAACAATTTCATTTATCTGAGCCCAATTTGCAGCTAATATTTGTGCAACAAGCATCAACTGTCGATTATTGCCGTACGCGCCACATCCCCACCAACCAGTATGCACTTTTGTTCGAGGAGTATTTGTATTTTCTTGGTTCGATTCGGATTTCGTGTTTGCATTCAACGTGTAAGTTTTGTTTGCAAGGATTTGTGCTGCTTTAAAACCCGTATAAGCCGTTGTAACAATAAATCGAATATCATCAGCTGTATATTGACCTTCGCCGTAGCTCGGCGCTTCAATAGCAATTATATTAGCTGTTTGAGGTCCAACTTTTTTAAATGCACTTTCAAGTTCCGTATGTTTAGCTTTTGAAAATGCATTTCCATAGATTGTTGTTGTATCTAACGCAATTACGCGTTCTGCATTGCTAATTAAAACTGAAAAAAGAGACAAAACTCAGAAATATATACCATAATTTTACGAAAATAAAACTAACTAGGTGTTGGCACAGATTTGCCATTATGTGCATCGGAACCAGTTGTACGTGAGCCAACTGTATTTACAGCTTGCACTAAATATTCTCGTAAAGCAGCTAATTCTACGCATTCTAATACTTGTAATTCATCTTGTGCTAATAGATGACCTCCATAATATGCAAAAATATCACTATTTGCAAAATTTAAATACCATTCAACAGTCTGATTGTTCGAACTAGTAGCTTCGTAACCGAAAACATCAGTAAGATATTCGACTTTTGTTGGATTTTTATCATTCGATTCTATATATGGCACAAATGGTTTCCATCTTGTGATTAACAACGGTGAATTCGATGGTACATAACTTTCATCTTTATTGAGTAACTCGAAAATAAAACGTTTATTTTCATCTTTGAATTGTGGTGGATATGTTTCATATAATTGTTTGGAATCTAATTCTTCTGCAGCAATTAAACCTGCTTCGAATTGTTTAGCATCTTCGGTTAAGAAGATTTCTGACGATAAAACATCCTTTTTTCTTGACTCGATTTGTGCAGTACTAGGAGCCGCAGTGCAGTAAACTTCATCGGTAAAACGAGAATGAGAACGTGTCGCCATTGAAATAGAAATAACGCTAAAGAACGACTAAATTTCGTTCGTAGCCGTTATTATTTTTTTTCTACGTATGTAAAAACAAGAAAAGAAAGAGAACGGTAGTAAAAGAATGCTAACTGCAACCATTAGTTTGTAAGTGTATGCACGAAAGATTCATTCTTATTTATCAAAGAAGAGAAGAAGAAAAAAAACTTTCCTTCATCAAGGTAAAAGAACGGTTAATAAACCAAATCTCTTTTCTCTTTCGTTACTTTCAGAAAGAATACTCTGTTAGAATCTCCTGGAAAAGACCATGTGCATTCAATGAGTCATCGTCTCTGGTAGACAAAACGAATTTTTAATTGAATCTGTTATCATCTGTCGACATCTTGCAAACAAAATAGAATGTCAAAAGCGGATTTTATTTTTAAGAGGATCACAAATGAATTCATCGTTTCGAATCAAATCTTGTTTTTCTTTGCTGGATTAAACGAAGCATCCGGCCATATTCGAATTGAATTTATGAACTAATTTTTTTGTTTTTCATTTATTTTGATACAAATTAATTCTATTAGATTACTATATATATACATAATCGGGCATAGAATGTCGGAATAAACTTTTGATATGAGCTGTGATCGATTTTTGATTGGGATATAAAAATACAAAACAAAAACTGAAAGAAAAAAGAAATCCATTACCCTCTTGTACTAGTATTATGTGAGAAGATATGTGTCAATTCGACACTGTTTCTATAGTTAAGAAGATCTATTGAAAATTTGCTACATATAATTAACTGAAGAATTTACATATGAAAAGAATAGGAATTGTGGTGCGTAAAAAAAAGTGAAAGCAAGAAAAAAGATTACTGACTGTTTATAATATGGTTATATCTTTCTTCGTTAGTTTTTCTTCGTAATAGATTTCATGTCATTTTTGTTTGTTCTTCGTTTTCTGTATACAACTATTTTTATTATTAATCATTACCATAGATAATAAATTAGGAGTCTGTCCTTTGACATCAGAGACTGTTTTCTTCTGTTTTCTTTTCTTGTCGAGCTGGACAAACATAGATTATTGTTGTTTGATATGCTATCTGTATATCGTACAAGGTTCTGTTCGTTATTTCATCATAACAGCTGAGCTAATCGTCTCAGTGTTCGTCTAGATTACACAACGCATATCTTCTTTTACTAGTAAGCTCGACGACTACTCAAACAAAAAAGAGCAAAGGAAGAGATTGCTAACGATGGCGTTACGATCGTTCCTATCACAGAAATGCAAAGAAGAGAGAGAGAGAGGGAAGGAAAAAAATGAATCTCAATCTGTTTGTTCCTTTCTCTGAAATAGTCCTGTTATTGCTTGATGAGACAAAACTTCGTTCTGAATTACTTGACTCTCATCCGTTTTCATCTACATGTCAAGCGTATCGTCAAGTACAGACGATAATGATGTGAGAAAGAGAATACATAATCATAATCATCATACTAAAAATAATGAAGAATAAGGCATAACATCAACACAGATTGAGAAAAGGAGTAAGAGAGAGAGAGAGATACTATATACATGATGATCTCATCAAATGGGTAAGTTAAATATAGAAAAGATAAAATGGCATTATATAAGAGTCATTCGAAGGCTTTTCAACCTATAAATTCTCATTTATTTGAATTGATATTTCTTTTTTTTTCTGTTTTTTTCGGGTGACACTTCCAAGATAAATCGATAGTTAAGAGAGCAATATGTTTTTAATTAAGTGAAAAAATCATTTTTTTTATCAGCTTACATATTGTGTTGTGTTTTTTTTCTCACAAAATGTATGTCATTTTGTAAATGCAGCTGTTGCTATCATTCTTTCATCTTTCATCATTCATTGGTGAGTTCAATCGACTGTCTATCGATACATTTGATCAACTTGCTTTCTTTTTACATAGTCGTTCTTATTGCTTTCCGTTCGGTTGAAGAAAAATCTTCTCTCAACGTCTCCCACGTCTTCTCCTTCTTCTTCTTGTTCTTCTTTTATCGCTTTTCGTCTTCTGTCATCATCACTAATGTCTTTTTGATCAACATATGCACATAGATACAAGAAGATCTTATGCTTGATGTTATTTTTGATCTGGCTCGTTTTCCTCCTCTTGGGTGAGTAGTTTATTTTTTCAAAAGTTGACCCATTCACATATAAAATACATGTTAACAAAACAAAGATGTGCGTACGTGTGCGCTGTCACTTCGAAACTGATTTTCTATAACGTATTTAGTTTGACTACTTGGAATAATCGATGTATGCCTTCTCTTTTTTTCTATAGATTTCTTTGTATAGATTTCGGCACGATTCCCCAAGCCATTACCACCTCTATAGGAATTGTATTGATCTCATTCATTTCTCTTTGGATAATAGCATGAAATTCTGTTTGTTGCTGCTGCTGTTATTGTTGTTGTTATTATTATTTATTACTATCAATTCTACTCTTTTTGCTGTCGTTTCAATAAGAACATAAATATACTACTTAAAACCGACGACGACAATAGCTACGAAGAGAATGTCGTTTTCTCTCTATTTCCGTTCTTCACTATGACAGAGAATAACGTAGAGAATTTATTTAATAGTAATAAAAAGATTGAGTTGAACAGCTCTAACTATCTACCTGTAGGCATTCGGAAAAAAATTTTGAGAGAGAGAGAGAAAGAAACTAAACCATAGGAGAATGAGACGAAGAAACGGAAAAGAAGAAAGAAACGAAGAACGAACAGAGAAAAAAAGGTTAATAGAAAAAGACAGCTATAAGCAACATAGTCAAGGCAAAATTCGATATTTTTTTAGTCACGCAATTTTTAACAGACGGCCCATCCAGCAGTAGTGAAAACGGGTAATTAGACTCATGTCGAAAATCTAGAAAAATAAATGAGTACATGGAAAAGCCGAACAAGGTCGCAATCATTAGCGTTTTGTAACTGATTACTGGATGCTATCGAGTAGATTCTGTTTCGTATTTAATTATTCATTTCATTGATTTAATCATAACCCATTGAGAATTATTACGAGATAAAAAAAAGAAGAAACATCGCCTTTTTTTTGTTAATTTTAGTTGATTTATAAGAGTGAATATTTATTGGACGCGATGGGTAAAACTGCACAATATATTCGAGCATCGGAAGAAAAATCTGTGCGAAATAATCAAGCTGCAATTACAAGTGGCGAACTAAACGATCCATTTCAAGTTCAAAAGAAGAACATTCGTACAGCTGCACTCATTGTTTGTACTTTTACATATTTAATTATTGGTGCATGTGTGTTCGATGCACTCGAAGACGTTCCATTTACCGATCGGTAATGATCTCGATCATATTGAATACATTAGATAGCAATTCCATTTATAGATATATATATATAGAGAGAGTAGGACAAAGGAGAATAACAATGATTTTTTGTTATTCGAATTTATTTTGTAATGGAATCGGTTGACTCAAGAACTATTTATCTGTTAGATTAAATGTAAAAAGAAAAAAAACGGAAGTCAATAAATCGACTCGTTTGTTTCATTGAGTTTTTTCCGGTAAAAGAAACTATTTTATGTTCCGTAGAGTCTAAAGTCTTTCTTTTCTCTTTTTTTTAATTTAATACGCATTAAACAGGAAAAAATAAAGTTGTTCTAATTTGAATATCGATGTCTATATTTAGAAAACATAATCTGGAAAAACAATTTGCTCAATTCAAACTCGATCATAATATGACAAATGATTCATTTCGTCAATTATCCGATTTAATTATGAATAAAACTATTGTTCGACATAAATGGAAATTCTATGATAGTTTCTATTTTTCAACTGTTGTCTTAGCTTTAATCGGCTATGGACATCGAACTCTAATAACTTCACGAGCGAAAATTTTTTGTATTTTTTACGCCATATTAGGCATACCAATGTGGTTAATTACGTTTCAATCGACAGGTGAACGTTTAAATTCATTGTTAAGTTATATCTTAACACGTTTGAAACATTCGTTACATATGAAACAAACGAAAATAACCGATGGTGAACTACTTGTAACCGAAATTTTATTATCGATACTCATACTTTTAGTTGGTGCATGTGTTTTTTCTAAGTATGAGAAATGGACATTTTTTGATTCGTTTTATTACGGTTTTATTACATTGACAACAATTGGTTTTGGTGATTTTGTTGTTTTAGTAAGTTAAATTGTTTTATTGAAAAAATAACAGACAATTCATTATCGGATTATTTAGCAAAAACATCATCGTAATCAACCATTTTTTCATCATGCCGAATATTTTTTCTTCTGCATGGCCTTTATTTTTCTTGGTTTGACTGTTCTTGCCTCATCAATGAATTTACTTGTTATTCGTATTGTTGCCTTTTATTCTCAAGAACGTTTACTCGAAAAACTTCGACAAGAAGAAGCAGCCAATCAAGCTGTTCTACTCAAAGGTGATGTTATTTGTTCGACGAATACTGGTAAACAACGGTCGACAACACCTGTTGTCGGTGATCCGAATGCTAATCAACAGCAATTAATATTAAATTCAAGTCAAACATCAATTTGCTCGTGTACATGCATGGAAACATTTAGTGAATGGCGGCAAACAAGAAAGAAACGAGCCAAATGGAAAAAACAACAACGAAACGGCTTGAATAAATCGAGTAAAATATCTGATTCAACTTCATCATTGAATGCCATGTATGCAATGCGACGAAGCTCTGTATAAATCAAATATTATTTCGTTTCATTTCATTTTTATTTATTTATATGAATTCATAGAGTAAATATACTGTCTGATGATCTATTTGATTAATAAAATAACATCAAAATTTGTTTCTTTTTTTAATCTTTTGTTTCTTCTAAAGTTGCTTCAAGACAAAAGATGATATTCACGTATTGGATTACAAAAAGAATAATAGAACAAACCGAGATTCTGTTTTAGTATTTATTAAAATTTACGCATGACTACTTCACACTTCAATTTCAATAAAACAAAAGCAAATTCTCATTTGCCTGAGTAAATAGATTTAATCAAGAGAAAATTTAATCAAAGAAAAAGCAAAGTACATTTAATATTATTAAAAATATAAGTTTTTCTTTTCCTTTTTGTCGATCTTATATTGATAAATAAAAATGAAACTTGTTAGCCGACAGTTAATATCCAGGGGCTTATTATTTATTTGTACTTTGTCGTTTCTATCGATATATTAAAAGAAAACGAAAAACGTAGTATACTATCATTGGTACTCGTTCGCCATATGCGTGGCTTGCGAATAGGCTCAAAAGAAGTATGGCTATCAATTGGAAACATCATGTGATGGTGAAATTTTTAGCTGTGTCATCTGCAGCAAAAGGTAAAAAGAAAAAGTTGAAGTTTTTTTTTGCAATCTTTTTTTCTAAAGAGAAAACATCTTATCCCCGTAGATTTTATCAAGACGAACATTTTTTTCTGTGGGACCAACTATCGGAAACGAATCGTTTGATTGCTGGACTGCGCAAAAATTACTTTTAGGACTACCCCCAAAATAGCTGGAAAATGGCACTTTTGGTCTTTTGCGCGGCCTAAAACGACCCTCAACACCCTCACCCTCAAGTACTCGTTTCATGGCTTTAAAATTAATCGCTATTCTAACAGTATTTTGTTTTCTGATTCATCTTCATCTATTTTTCTTTATTGATAAAAACAGATGATCAAACAGAACTATTTTCTTGTACACTTTCATCTAGTGTCTATTTACTTATTATTGGTTGGTATCTGTTTCTAGTTTTTGGTTTTCTAACATTATTATGCATGATCATATTTGGTATTCAATCGATCGGCAATTAATTGTCATGATGTTATCTCAATGTTTTGTTCACGTTACTTTTCGTTTACCATTACCGACCTATTTGATCTATGATTATGCAACGCGACATGAATGACATTTTCCGATTAATATCTATTTCTTATATATTGCAGTGATTTGTTTCGTTATTCTACACTGTACTTTTTTCTACGTTAATCTAATGTGTTCGAGTTTTCGCATAGAATTTCGACGATTAGTGAAGAATTTCTTTATGAAAAAACTTCGACAATTACGTAAACATCGTCGTCAACGTGTTCGACCTCCAGTCATAGCTCCACTACCAACTATAGTTGAAGTTGAACTCACTCTACCCAGGTCGACTATTCCGATTGTCGGATTGGTTCACCTGGGTAATACAAATTTCAATTTTCTTTTGTTTATTTGCTTAGAGCCAAAAAAACGACAAATTCTTTTTTTTTGTTTCAAAATTTCTATGTTCGTGCTCGAAAAAAACATCCTATTTGGATTGAGCACCATCTCCTTGTTGGTCTTTGTAATGGTTGAGGACACGAGCAGATGGATCTGTTTGTTCACCACACCATTTTGGTAACCACATGTACGGTGTAAGATGCTCATGATGCGGATAAAGTTTGGTAAATATTGACCTAAAAATGATTTGATGACGATAGAAAATTGTGCTTTCTTTTCGTTTACCTATAAAGAAAGGCTTCTTTAGTTTTTGGTGTATTGAATGGATAGAGAGTTGGAGCGTTTTGTAGATCAGCATCGGTCACTTTTGTTTCAGCATGTTCTTGCATGTATTGAAAGAGAGACTTTTTCTTTGCAGCTACGCCATCCGAAAAAGCTTCTTTTGGTCGCCAAAGAACATCTGATGGAATTAAATCTAATCCATCGAAAGCTTTTCTATTCGAATAAAAAGCATTCCTCAATTTTTGTTATTACTGACTTTTAAATTTACCTTAAAAGATATTTTTCAGCACGTTCTTTTGTTGGCGTTCGATCGGCTGCTGGTAATGAAAAATAATAAGCTGAAAACGCATGATCAAGAAACGGTACACGTAATTCAAGACCATGTGCTGCTGTTGTTCGATCAGCACGAAGTACGTCGTACAAATAGAGATCATTACAAAGTCGTCGACTTTCTTTATCACCTTCTTCCGGTGTTGGCTGTCGATAGAAATAGATATAACCTTGACACACTTCATCGGCACCTTCACCCGATAGAACAACAATTGTATCGGTGTTTTCTTGAATATATTTCGACACGAAATACATGCCAATTGATGCACGAATAGTAGTGATATCGTATGATTCAAGTGCTCGAATCACATTCGGCAAATGATTAATTGCATCTTCGGCCGAAAAACGAATTTCGTGATGTTCAGTACCGAGATGTTTAGCAACCTGAATTTGTTTTTGACTAATTGGAATTGTTTTTTTTCAAAAAAAAATCAATTTACTTTTCGTGCAGCAATCAAATCAGGACTGTCTTCATCCATACCAATAGAAAATGTTTGAATTGGATATGTAATACCATTTTTACGGGCTTCTTGAACAGTTAAAGCTGAAATTAAACTCGAATCAAGACCACCAGAAAGCATGCAACCAATACGTCGATGTGACATCAAACGCATTTGAACAGCATTGACAAGATATGAACGAATGTTTAACGAAACATCATCTTAATTTAAAAAAAAACAATTCATTATCACATATATGCGTATATATTTCTTCTTCTTTACCGGTTGGAGTGAAATTAACATCATATTTTGGAAATGAACCAATACTATGAAAACGTTCTTTTTTAACAAATTGAGCTTTTTCATTTTCATCGATGCTATATTCTTCGAATGTACCCGGTTCAACGATTTCAATTTTCATTGATTGGTTCGATGCAACTGTTAAACCTTGAAGACCTAGAAATTTTAAAAAATCAATAAATTACAAAAAAAAAACTTTAACCTTTTCTTTTTACCTTTTGCTTCAGATGACACAGCTAAAAATCCACAATCAGTATAGATTCGAAATGATGGTCGAACGCCATATGTATCTCGACCAACATAAACTTTTCTTTCCTTTGTATCGAATAAGACAAACGCAAAAACGCCATACAATTGTTCACACATAAAACGTGGACCTTTATCATTGTATAAATGAATTAAAATTTCACCATCACATGATGTTTCCAATTCATAGCCATACTTCTTTTGAGTCTATTCGAACGAAAAAAAAATCAAATCAAAATTTCGATGAATTTTTTTTCTCACTTGACGATAGTTGTAGATTTCACCATTATATGTCTGAAAACAGTTTGAATTTCAAGATTCATTCGTTGTTAAAAATAGATAAAACTTACCATCCATATATGTGGTAATGCATGAATACGCATTGGTTGCATACCATAAATATCATCGACGATGGCTAGACGATGAAAACCGAAAACACATTTTCGGAAATGGTTAACATTTTCGAATCGAAAGCAATCAGGGCCACGATGAGCAATACAGAATGAACTTTGGATCTGTTGATGTGTATCAACTGACGAACCAAATATGCACCAAATTCCACACATATTCGAGCAAAAAATCTAAAACCAAAGTGTGTATAAATGAAACTTTAACGATGAAAAACAATCAGTATTTATATGCATCACGCCCTTCCTTCGTGGGTGCTATAACATACGGCATGTTCTGAAAGAGGTTAAAATACATTTCTTTCGTCCAATCCTTAGTAGATGCACTTCTCACCAATGACGTCTTTATATATGGGCCCACAATAAAGAAAATAAAATATTTTTATATAAAAAGATATAATATATAAGAACAATTATTTTTCTAATATTGTTATCGCGAGCAGTGTTAATTTTCGTTATATCGCCATGATAAACTTTCATAGAAAATTTTTTTGTCAAAAACTCAAGTTTGGTGGCATCGCCGTTTTAGAAATTGTTACATTCGAGTTCAAATTCAAATTGCAATGTTTTTGACACCGCATTTATTTTAAAAAGTCTATTGTGAGAAAATCATAGGCAAAGTGCATTACTGCAATCGTCTGCTCGAAATATGGTGACTCATATGGGGTCACACGGTATATCATCATGGCAAGATAGAGGGTCTGTAGAATTCTAACCAGAATATAACTTACATCGACAGAATCTAAACAAGAATCTTATCTCATAAGCAGAATTCTATTTCTACTATCAATTTCAACAGAATTTTATTGTATTACTGATAACATTTTGTAGCTACTAAGTTTTAAAATTCTAAATTCTGATGGAGCAAAATTCTGCAGCGGCTACGTTATTTATATCTTCTGATCAAGAGAGAGAGAAAGGAGATAGTGACAGAGAGATTGAGAGAGTAAATAAGAGAGAATCGGATCGAAATCTGATAGGTTAATACTTGACACAAAAGGTTAAACAAACGTAATGTTAATGAAGTGATCAAGGATTTGTGCCCCTTGAGTCGTCTTAGATGTCTTTTGTTTTTGATTATGGATGTCATCGTGACTTATTTATCCCATTCATCAAGACGATCCATTGTTCAATTATTGAGTTCATTGTGTTTACTCTTTGATTTCTTTTGTTTGTCTATCGATATGTACACATATGTATAAATATACTAACAGACGTGCCGGCTACAAATCACGATAGATTGGCAGTGTCTATCTTGAAAAATTTTCATTCAAATTTAAACTATTTATATACAATTCGATAGCTCTGAATCTTCTCTACAAAACCATATATAACACCGTCAAGAGTGATCACTCTTTGGTGAAAAAAAATCAGAAAACAAAAATGTATTGATTTTTTTTTTCAAAGATTATTTTTAGTATTTAGGCCAAAATGGCATTATTCTTAATTAGCCCCAGAAAATGAGATTAGATTCTGAAAGCCCATGGAAAACTGCATCTTTTGATATATAAACAAATAGAAAAAAAAATCACTACCTATTTTTTCAACGAACTATCTGTTTTTAAATACAATTTTCACTGAATCTAAATCAACAAACCACTTTCAGAATTTGAATTTACTATCATATTTGCATTCAACATATATATGTACTGTTTTTTTTATTCTTTCACTAGCAAGCAAGAAATTTAAAATGATTTGATTGGTTTAAATAAAATTGTTCAAAAAAAGAGACCTCTATTCACCATGAAAAACAAAGAGGATTTTACTTTGTGATCAATTGAGAAATGGTCTCCTCTCAGACAAAGATTTGACCACTCTATTAACTACTATACATAGATTCTTTTTCTCGGTCAAAGAAATTTTCTTTTGCTGTTGATTTCTTTCATTGACCGTCATGTCGTCATTTACAGCTACTACCAACGATACACAGACTCGTACGCAACGTCGTCTAGTTTTCGAAGGTTTCAGTGTTCCCGAATCGACAAATTCATCTCGTCGAAATCAACCAGGAACCATGCTTACATCAACACCTGATCATAAACTACGTGAAAAAGATAATGAACATGTTGAGTAAGTGAATTAACACTTAATCAAAGAAGTTCTTTTATTTGCTCGATTAGTTTAATTCAATCAAATGATTTTCAAGCACCAGATCCTTGTTTATTACAACTGCAAAATGCTCGACAATTACTTCATTCAATGAGTCGAACGAATGTTTTACCGACAAATGAACAGCCAATAGTCGATGATCAAACATCACGACCAGGTTAAGAAAATGACACTTTATTTATATTTATTCATTTTCTTTTCTTTCTAATAGAACTTTTCGGTGAAACAAATCCCGAATTGGCTTATTACAAATCTTCATTGGAAAGCGAACGTAATCGTCGTAAACAATTAGAAACTCTCATCGATGTTCAACAACAACGTTTAACTGATGCCGAATCCGAATTGATTCAATTGCGTGCCAATGATCACAAGAAAACACTTTGCATGAAACAACTCGAACAGATGATACCGAATGTTGTCGATGAATGGAAACAAAAAGAAACGGATTATAAAACAAAATTAACAAATTTAAATCAACAAATCAAACAAATCAAACAGACAAATCGAGAGAAATCCAGTCGAGATCGACAAACTTTCGATGAGCAATTAAATGAAAAGATTCTTCAAATCGATCGATTGAATAAAGAAAACGAACGACAAAAACAAGATCACGAATGTTCACAAATGAAAAATAAACAACATGAACAACGTATTCAACAATTGACAAAAGATTCTGAACAAGCAAAGCAACGTTGGACAACAACAGAAAATGATCTACGAAATGAAATCAAACTGAATGAAACTCGAATCGAAGAAATGCAATCTCAATTAGAAAAGAAACAACAAGAAATTGAACAACTTCTACGTGATCAACATAAAACAAATAACGACCAACAAGCGAAGATTCGACAATTGGAAAACGAACTCGATGAACAACGACGTGAAAATGTTCGTTGAATCAATTTACACGAGCATTTCGATTTTCCTTTTTTTTAGAATGTTGTCAAAATGGAATTAGAATTACGTGAAGCGAAATATCGTGCACAGAACGAATCTCTCAAAATCCAATTCATGCGTGAATCTGAAACAAAAGTAAAATGACACTCGATTGATTCTCTGAGAAAATTTGTTTGATTGTTTTGCAGTTAACACAACAGTTAGAAGAACAACATACTAAACATGTTCAAATCGAAGAGGAATTAAATGAATTACATCATCGAAAACTAACTGATTTAGAAGAAAAACATGAACAGATTCTAGCTAATGAACGACAAGAGCATAACAATCATGTACAAATTCTATTGAGTAAACTCGATCAAATGAAAACCGAAATCGAACGAATTCAATCGACAACGATTGCTGAACGACACGATCTTGCAAAGAAACTTCAGGATGTTTTCGAAACTGCACTTTTCAAAGGCGCAACACCTACGAGTCTATCTCAAAATGAAATTAAAAAGATTCCATTACCATCATTACCACTACCACCGCCACCACCACCGCCATCTGCGTTACAAATGAAATCTCAACCAGTGGATACTCAAGCAAAAGATTTGATTCACGATCATCCAACGAGTATCTCAGCCATTCGATCGCTCTCATCTCGAATCGATTCAATTGTCGATCAAACCAATCGAGTTGCCAATGGTTTTGAATTGAATTCTCGTTTGCCAATATCAATTCAACCCGAAAATACATCCGAATGGATCGATCAAAATCAAAAGTTAGCTTTCTTTTTCTCTTCGAATTTTCTCATTCACATCTTCGATTTCAGTCGTCTACTACCTTCTCAACCGCAGAGCACATTTCATTCACCATTCTTACGTTCAACACCAATCGATTCCATGCAAGACTGGTATCCACAACCGATTCCTCAATCGAATACAAATCATCTACTAACTAATCGAAGTCATTCAGCTGATCCATCGAGTAGTGGTCTCTTCGTAACTTATCCGTCTCAATTTCAACAACCAATATCTCTACCTGCACCATCATCATCATCTTATTCTACTAGTCTTGATAGTCATCTAAATACAAGTCATTATCAACAATCGGCATTACCATCATATCGTTCGGTATCATCAGTAACACCAAATTTTCTCGAACATCAACAAGAAGTTCAAGCAACGATTTCAAAAGATAGCATCGAAAAGCAACCAACTGATCAAACATCATCAACAAATGAATCATTAACAAGATACGTCAAAATGCTTCTTGAACGATCGCCAACTCAGGATAATCAATCATCGAAAAGTAGACATCTGCTATTTTCTTTTCACACAAGATCTGTTTCTTCTTTTGTATATTTCAAGAACATCCATTAGCGAAAACAAATCGATCTTTACATGATATTCAACTATCTCTCGAACAATTGAATTCAATTGAACGAGATGCAAAAATCATCGTTGATGATTTAGTTCTGCATAACTCAGCACGTAGTCCAACACCTCGACAACATCATCGACCATCATCAACAACAACAACAGCGACAACTAGTCATTCTACTACTGGCGGTGCGAAAAAACGACTTGACTATGATATGCATAATCATAAACAGAGTAATTCAAATGATTTATTCGAACGTCTATCTCAACCGAAAACAAAAGTCAAAAAAGATAAATCCAAACAACAACAAAACCACCAACAACAAGCATCAACAGGCGGACACAGTGTTTGGAAATGATTATTTTGAAAAACAGAATCAGTTTTTCGTGTATATAATTCAAATCATTTTGTTTTAAATTAACTAAAAGTGTTTCAACGTAGATTAACTGGTTAACAGAAAGCAATAATTTTTATTCATGGGGCATTCATTTGTTGTTTTTTTCTTCTTCTCTGATTTGTTTTATGATAGATTGTGTGTATGTTTGTGTGAAAGACAAAAACATTGTGATGTTTGTGTTGTAATTGATTAAAAATAAATATTAATTGTAAAACAATAGCAGAATTAATCCAAAAAAAAAGCGTTTCTCTCTTCTATACAGTTTGTTAATTTTGCAAACTCTTGTTGACAATTATTCATGTTAAGTATTTGTACAGTATTGAAAGTAAATAGCAATTGTAGATAAAATTCGCAGATACTTGAAACATTTGAATTAAATCGATGTGAGATTTCCGTCTCCAATGTAGATCATCCATTGACAAGACACGATCGAATAAAATAAGTAAAAGTAATGTTTTTTGTCGTAATTAAATCCAATCTCATCAAACAAGGACAAAAGGAAATCAGGGATTGAAGAACGAACATCCGTGTGAAGACAGACGGAAATGTCTTTTTCTTTCTCTTCTTTTTATCCTTGAATAACACTTGGTGATGTCCTAATGGCACAAAGAGCAATCAATAATCAAACATAGATTAATTACATACAGTTGCAAAACGTCTCAAAAGTCCCTTAATTTCCCTCTTCTTTTCCATATCAAATCGATACTTCGTCTAATATCGTTTTATTAGACTATTTTATGATATAAATGTTTTTTTTTCTTCTTCTTCTTTCAATAAGTCATAAATATTCGCCTTGACCGAATTATCTCTGATACTTTTCTTTTTTCTAATAACAAAAGACAAGCTGTCGACAAGCCCTGTTATGCAAGTAGTCGTATATTGAGTGTTACTTCATCAATCGATCAATCAATCATTGAACGAAATTATACTAACAAATTTTTTTTCAACAGTCTAACTGAAACACAAAACAAGCACAATCATTTTTAATTATTATCATTATAACTGTACTCGAGTACTACAAAAATTTGGTCTCTTTTATTCTTTATATAAATTTTTCTGTTTTTTTTTTCTTTGATATTCATTTCTAAACAGTCTAAATGTACACATCGAAATACAATAATGTTTATAGATCAATCAGAAAAAAAAATTCCTGCATGTATGTGATAGATCAAATAATACTTTGACTTATGAGAGAAAAGAAAAAAAAAGTCCAGAAGTTCTTTATCAGCACAGACAAAAAAGAAAACGAGCTGAAGATAGAAATAAGATGTCATATTTGTTTTTTCCCTGCAATTAAACCCGATATGGTGCCTGTATATATCCATCGTAGTACATTGTATTTTGACAAACACAAATAGCAAGAAAAACACCAATTAACTAAAGAAAAAAAAACGACGTCGGAATAGATTAAATCTTCAAAAGAGAACATTTTTTGTTGAGTGCTGAGATATTTACCCCAAGAAGACATAGGCCAAGTTCGAAGAGAAGAAAGTATTTGCCCCAAAAGATTGTTTTCTCAGTTAATATACGAAAACATCCGGGCGTACCAGTTAAGTCAACTTGTTCGAGTGAACAAAATGCTGAATTCGTTTTTGAACAACATGATTTCGGCACCAACGAATTACTGTCACTGTAATAATCATACGCTGAATTAATTCCACAACATTCATACTAAAAAAAAATAAAATCCGATTAAATAGAGAAAGTCTACAGATCCACTGTTTTGCATGTTCGTCCTTGAAGATGTTTCTGATCGAGTCTTTCATGCAGATGATGAATTATACTCAAGGTCAACAATCGGAGAAAGAGAAGTAGAAGGTTGCATCATGACTGACTACTCTAGTGCCGATTGATCGATGCCAGTTTATTTGCCTAGTCAATACTGTTCTTTGGAGAGAGAAAGCAAAAAAGAGGAGATAAACGAGACACTTCTTTTTCTATCGTTCTTGATGTCTATGAAGTTCTCTTCTCTTAATTTGTAGAATTAAGCCTCAGTCAAAAAAAAAACGGTATTGTGTAATTTTCCTAACCTAATTGCCATTTTGATTATATAGCATAAACAAAAGATATAGGAGAATGAAAGAGAAACAAGAAAAAAAGTTTAATAACAATCGTGATCTATAATTGTGTGAATCTATCAAACAATTCTATTTTAAATAAATGTGATGATCATTGTTACATCATCGAAAAGTTTTCTCTTTTGTCTTCTTCATATGATAACGAACAGACATTTCGCACTTTGGAATAAAAAGAAAAATGTACCAACTGTGTACAATGCTCAATTGTAATTCGTTGTTTTATCTTATGTAACTAAACATTTTGGTACACCTTTTTTTTCGGCTTATTAATTTACCTTGTTTTGAATATAGTCGACGGCGTGTTCATATCGACCTGGATGTTCGTAATTATATTTTTTCGTTTGTGCTACAAGACGTTGTTTGACAGATACTTGCCATTGTTCATGATAGAGAGCTATATATGTAAATAAGGCTAATTCTGTCAAGAGAACACATGTTACCAAGACAATATACTAGAACATAACGAGAGAAATTAGTCTTTTTCTCGGAAAAGAATTGAAACGTACAAGTATAAGAGACGTGCGTGAATCACATACAGCTCCACAAAATCCGAAAAGTCCAATAAGAAAAATCAAAATGCCAATGAGAATAAAAATAAATCCTGAGATTTCAATCGATGAAAATGGTAAACCAGTTATATTAAATAAATGTATGACATTTTGTACGTCAGGCCGTAACAAGGCTAAAACACCGAGGACTATAAGTGCTGCACCACTTAACTAAAAATGACAATATTACATAGACAATGAATCTGTATATTTAAGGATTAGAAAGTGTTAATCATTAATTTTTGATAGGAAAAAAAATGAAAAGAAAAAATAATTGTTTTTGTCATGTCATTGTTCCATGGGACTAGTTTTATCATCTTGAATGTCTCTCTTCATAAATGTCAATATTTTCACGATTAAAATAACGAACAATCGTTTCTTCCTTCTAGTTAGATTTCGAATTCACTATTGTCAAGTAGTGAACTACTCGAATATGAATGAGTTACAACATCTTTCGATGAATAAAACACATTTGTACACAAAAGATTGATTGAATCTTAATCAATATCTTTTCTTTCGTTACATTAGTAATAAATCTACAATCACATATGCTAATACTTAACAAGTGCATATATTTCTCATTCATATCTTTATACAGTATTTACATACCCAAAAGAAAAGATTAAGAACTGAGAGAAGATATTTTGAACATGGATAACAAGTAGCTAAACCCATCGCTTTTTGAATTTATTGATTTGAATATAATTGCACAGACGTTTGAGTTATTGTTGTTGTTGTTGTTGTTGTTACTGTCATGCGTTTGTAATCTACGTTTGGTAATCACGAGTATCTTTTGGATATGACAAAATAATAATAGAGTTGATAACAAAACGACAAAGAACAGTATCGATGTGCTTGTCTTATGTTATACCATATGTCCGAACAAAAGAAAAAACAAGACGGCAAACTGTATTCAAAGTACAGATTAACTTCGTGCGTTTTTTTTTCCGTTGTTATTGTTCGTTAAAACGTATTCTCACCGATGAAAATGAGATTGAATTCTCGGGTATAAAATAGTAAGTTAGAAAGAATAATGTGTATCGTTTGTATAATTGAGTGAATGAATGTTTTCGAAAGAGAAGGCGAAGAAAGAGAGCGAAAAGTAATTTGAGTACTAGCGTCGACAGAAAAAAGAACGAGACATAGAGAAAAAGAAGAAGAAGAAGAAGAGAAAACCGCGAAAGAAGCACATATACACATATACCAAAAAAAAGAATGACATAAAGAAAAAAGAGGCAGAGAGAAAGAAAAAAAGAACAAGAAGAAGAAGAAGAAAAAATCAACATCAACTGTTGCTATTGCTGATGAACCAAGGAATTGTTTCGTTTGTCCTGTTACTATTGATAAGATTAACAATGAAAATAATGAAAGGCTAGGTCTGATACACGTACATATACTTAAATTAAATGATGAATAGACATGTTTGTTCTCAGACAATGAAATATTGATGAGAATTTTTCTTTATTTGATCAATAGATTTGTATATAACAGCAAAGTACAAATCAATGTGCTAGATGTTCATATGAAACCTTTGATGAATAAATTCCTATTGACATAAGTCATGAGAGAACACAAAGTTTTGTTGAAAGATATTGATCAAAAGGTTTCGTAAGTTGATATTCAAACAGAATAGATCTTTCAATATTTTAGTATACATTAACACAATAGATAAAAACCAAAGCGAGAAATGTAGATCAAACTAGATTCGAATGAACTTGTCACTATTGAAAATTCACTTGGGACATAACGTCATCATGAATCTAATTTATTCAAGTTTGCTTCGAAAGGATTAAGTTGAAATATTGTCAAGCTAATCAATCGTTGTAGTTTATCGAACAAAGTAACCATCGTATCAATGAACGAGAAAATTATCATTGTTTCTGCTTCATTTACGATTTCATTGAACCTTTGAGTGTCGATATTTTGATCCGACAAATGATATGTTCAGAAATTTGATCCCGTTCAAAAAAAAACGAAACACGATGAAATTTGCAAGTATAAATAAATATTGATCTTTAAAACTCTTTCGAAACCAAAAGAAATCATTTTCACCGAGGAAAAAGGTTTTTTTCTATTTATACTTCAAAGCTCTTCAAAACTGAATAATTTTGTAAGTATATTGAATCTTGTCTTGAAGCCAGACATACACTTCAATCAAAAAAAAAACGAGGAGTGAATCGACGGTTTTTTTTTATTTTCAACTGCTACGACATATTTGCAAACTAATTACTTCGATGATTGATGATGAGTAATAGTCGTCAGTTTAATTTATCGAAAATAGTTGAATGTATTCAAAGAAACAAATCTTAATTTGCCTTTTTCATCGATATCAATCAAATCGTTTGCGTTCGATGATTGTGTAAAATAGCAACTGTGTATTGTTCAAACTGACAAGTTTGAACTTCAATTTAATTAAAATACAATTCAACATCAAAGATTTACATACATTGCTCAATAGAATTCTCCTTGACATGGGTGAATTTTAAAAAAGAGAGAAAGGTTAATAACATAAAATTACATAATAAATCAAGATATTCATGAAAAAGAACACACAAAAAAAATTTAATAAAATCAAGACAAATTGATAGTATTATTATTATTTTTTGTGTTGAGGATATAGCGAAAAGAAAATCGGATTGCTATTAACATAACTATGTTAACATCGATATATTCTTGGTTAATAATATAGATAATTATCGAATGTATATGTAAGAAGAATGATTATATAAAAAGCTTTTCTAGTGCCAATGGGTAAATAGCATGACATTTTTTTTATAAAAATAAATATAAACTATTGATAGTATATCTTAATGATAATTTCAAACTATTTGAGGAAAAAAAAAACTAATTTAGACATATGTTAGTTCGTTATTATTCTTGATAAGAGATCAATTTTGGAAACATGATTCGAATAATTTAACAGTTCATATAATCATTTCATAGAATTGAATATGCTCACATTTCATGGATGATGTGCAACAGACCGTCTAGTTAGTGAGTATTTTTTTGCACTCGTTATTGAATATTTTCTTCAATTATCCTTCGAATACACAAGAAAGTGTAGAATTGTCTATCGGATGTTATTATGCTAAATATTAATAATAATAGATATTAGACAAAAAAAACATTGTTTGTCTAATCATGTAAGTTGCCAACACTTGAAAATACTCAAAAACACAACCACTTCTCATCGAAAGCTAATCTTAGAAGACAAGAATAGAACTAGCGATCACATTATATCAAAATATTTTGTTTCTTCTTTTTGTTTTGATGCCAATGAGACTTCTTCGCGAATATATTTGATAATCGAATAAAATCCCATATTTCTCTGCTGATTGCTTTCAATTTGTCTGTTCATTTTCTCATTGTATGTTTTATCACAACTTTGTTATTAGGGAGTCGAATTCGATTATAGAAAAAGAATAGCCTTGATGACAACTACTCAGACGAAATTCTCTTTTTTTTTTAATATATAATATATAAATGTTTTCTTGAGAAATCAATAGATAAGTCGAGAAGAGAATGACATCGAGAGAAAAAGAAAATGAAGTATAAAGACGGATGTTGACATGCACGCATGTTTTGTCTTATTGAATTTATCAGGCAAGCTTAGATTTGAAATCTTGTCTATCTATTTTCAATCAGCCAGCCAGCCAAAGAAATAAGAAATCAATGAGGAAATCTTTTTTTTGGTTCAAAATCAAATAGTTATGCATTTATCGGACATTTTTGAAAAAAAAACATCTTGTTTTTATTCTCTTATCTTCTTTTTCTTTCCATTGGCGAAGAACTCTCGACTACAGTTGCTTTTCTCGTTGTTACTATTAAGTAGATTTTTTTTATCGAATTGATAAATCCAACGATTTCCTTCGTCATGCATATATTTATATAATAAAAACTCGAGTGTTCATAAAAGACTTAGAGATTCTCTAATTCTGTCAAAAAAAATCATTCTTTTTCTTTCTCTTTTTCTTCAAACTCTCGTCTGAGAGAAGCTCAGTTAACTATCTAGTCTCGTATTTAATAAAAAAAAAATAACAACATTCGTGTCGCAGATTTGATCTATATAAGCCGTGTTTTTTTTCTTTTTTATTTCAGTAATTGTATTTACATTCGAAGAAATCTTCGGTATCATGGTTTCCTTGTTTAATATCAGCATTTTAAGCATCCTTTTACTGATTATTGCTATTGTTCATGCGAACACATTGGTTGAATCATCAGACTCATCGGCAACTACTAAACCACTTTACGAAATTTACAAATCAATGCGTACAGATCCTCGTTTTGCCTCTGTACCAAATGAAGATATTGTCGCATATATCTATCGAACTTATGTATTTGGCAATGGTGATGATGAAGTCAATGCTATTAAAACAAAACTTCGTAAACAACATCGTAATCGACATCGAAAAATCCATGCCGATAACTAAATTTTACATTCATTTATCTACATGTTGAGTCTGATGAAATTAATATAAAAAAAATATTAAATAAAATAACCTAAAAGACTCAACAATTTTTTCAAAATTGACCCATATTATTATTTATTCAAACTCAACTATCTCTTCGTCTAAGAATTTACCTTGTATTCAACTAGAAAAAAATCTACATAAGTTTTCTTTTGTATTTCCAATGAATAAAAGTGATCATAAGTATCTAATCCGATTAATGAATTACAGCTTGTCTCCTATAATCCTCTTCTTCTCTTTTCGTTCGTTTTGTGCCTCGATCGACTAAATAAATTTAAAAATATATTTTCTGGCGACACTCATCTGCGCTTCGTATCAGATGACATAAATCATTTCGAAGATTTCAATAGATGCATTGATTGACATTCATACACGACAGTAAAAGAAGAATAACATTTTTTGTCTCTGCTATTTATTCAATTATTCGAAATTTCGATTGTATTATTTATATATAAATATATAGAATTAGAAAAACGAATTAACTCAATATCTAACAACGAGATACACTTGTCATGAAGCACCAAATATGATTACATGAAACAGAAGGTTCTCTCGAGATCATGCCTCAACAAAAAAATTCAACCGTGTTCTTTTCTACAGAAAATAAATAAAGAATATTCCAGGTTTCAGTTGTTATTTTTACTCAGTAAGTAAAATCTGTTGTCTGTATCACTTTGACATTGTGTTCTCGGTTGAAATAATATATAATTATATGTAAACATATTTCATTAGTCTAATATTGAAAATGTTATTTTGAACGAATGAAAAATATTTACGTGATTAACATATGAATAATAAATAATCTTGTTTTTCTTTTCAATATTCAGATAAGGAAATATGACTTCGAATGAATCATTATCACTGATATTAGTTTTTTTTCCTACAATCGAGTTTGTTTACGAATTATTGGAACAAAAAGAATAAGAATAAGAATAATCACTGAAAATTAAGGTCATGGTCATGAAATTAGTCAAAGAAATATTCATCATTTTCTACTTAATATAATAAGGATAATACGACTTATATAATCACCATTTCCGGATCTTGCTGTTAATACACTAATTTATACAAAAGTAAACAGTTTAAGACTATCTAATAGTTGGAAATTAGGATTCTTATACCTTGTTATTGTTGTACTGAAGTCAACTTGCTCTGCAAATGCTTAAGAATATGATGATGGTATTCTTTTTTCTTTTAAAGTTTATCATTTACTTGATTTCAAATGAAGCGTTGTTTTACTTGATATCATATTATAATTATTCTTAACAATTACTCGATAATCACCGGCATCTGACAATGAGAAATTGCCGATGATTAACGAGGAAACAGCTGAATCTTGGGCAACATATTGTTCAATCGATCTATTAGCAATGAGATGATGATTATAGTACCAACGGATATCTACTAATAAGTTATTAGTAATATAAATTGTTAATGTAACATTGTCACCAAGGTGAATAAACATGTGTTCTCGTAAAGGCATGAGAAATCGTAGAGGTTCTAATAGGATTAATTGAAAAAAGTATGCCGCTGTACCATATTTATTCTGTAAAATGCACACAGTTCGGTCGTATTCTTCGCTAGCACGAATTTTTAATTCCAAACGAGACATATTTTGATAGAAATTTGTTCTTATAATTCGTTTTCCAAAATACCATATAACTTCAATGGCTGGTTGCACACCTCTGTCTATCTTTGGTGTAATTAACGTTATATTTTCATTTCGTTGGACATACAGAACCGAAGTTATTGATTGATTCGATTCAACAATAAACGATGGTGCCCTGTTAATGTAAATAAATGTTCGATTTGTTTCAACGAAACCTTCACTTTAATTCGTAGAAAAATCTTCGTTTATTTGCCTAGTCAAGTATCGAATGATTTTTACCTGTTCATGACACATGCATGATAGAAGCCTTGTTTGTTAATTGTTAGATTTGTTATATTAAGAAATGCACGTGAAGAACTCGGATTTGAATAGGATAGAAGAGTTTTGTTATTGAAAAAAAATGTTACATTAGGCCATGGTACTCCGGTAAAAGAAAAATTAAAATAGAAATAATCATTTTCATCTAAATAGATGGTTTCTGGTAACGTAGAGTTCGAAATTCTAATCGTTGGCGGTGTATCTAGAAAGAATTGATTTTTAATTTCTATTTGGAAATAGATTTACTTTTCAAATAGAAACTAATATTGTAACTATCATTGCCACCTTCATTAATAATATAAAATTGATATACACCGAATAATTCTTTTCGAAGAGTTTTAAAGATTAGTGCACTACTAAAGATACGCATTGTATCGTTAACAATGGAATAGTTCTCTTGATCGATAATTCGTTCTCCTGTTGGATTAGTCCTATCAATTTATTTATTTTGACTTTTTTTTGTATTATTCAAAAGATCTTAGATGGCATACCAAGAAACAATTGCATGTCTACCTTGAAATACGCATACGATTCGAAGTAGAATATCGCCTGTTGTGATGTTGGTAGAACAGTATAGAATTGAAGGAGCTAAACAATAAAGTTACAATTTATTGCTTTTGTTTTTTCATTGATCTATCCGTATGTTTACGAGTATAATACACATGAACTGTAGCATAAGATTGACTAGTCTGATTTAAAGCATCCCACACATGAACTTCGTATACTCCGTGATGCTTTTTTGAGATGTTGTTGATAGTTAATATAGCTTGATTTTCTTTGATATAATTAATAGAAACTATTGATGTGTTCAGTAGAGATGTATCGTTGACAAACCATTGACTTCTGATAATTTCATGTGAACATCGTAGGATTAAATTGAAACCTTCATTTCCTTCAGCAGTAATATTTTGCGTGAGATTTGTACAAAATAAATCGTCTGAAACGATTTCAATGAATGGATCACTGTCAGAAAATATTGAATAACCATTTACCGAGAGCTGTAAGGAAAATGGTTTCGTATTTCTTAAAATCATTTGACACATATGCATAAAAGTGTAATACCATGCTCTGATTCAACTGAATGGGGATCTCATATATATACGGTTTAGCACTTATTGGAGAGTGAAATCCCGTAGGATAGAATCTTTCAACATATACTTCTGATTCAGATTTATTATCAGTTATCATTAGAAATTGATCATAGTTCAATGATTGAACATATACATTTGGTTCAATATAGCAATCAATTATTGCTTTTACTGTTATATTCGAACCTTTTTTCACTGTTTGATTTTGTGGACGCATGAGAAAAATAGGTTCATCTATAATATAAGAGAAACATTGCGGGAAATACCAGTAGTTAGGATATATTTACAAGCAAAACTCAGCCAATAGTTAGTAGCTGCGTGTCCATACCTATTTGTAAAGTTGACTATGTATTGAACAAAATTATCATTTGAAGTTAGATTATTAATCAGATATCTATCGTAATTAATATTATCACTTCTAGAATCACCGTCATGGATTATATTTGTCTCTTGAACAGATACATTATTTTTGAGCCTAGTTGATAGATTATGTTCAAATCAAGTCAAAATATGCAAATCATACAGCATTACCACAATACTGTCACAGGTCTCACGCTAGTAAACATATAGATTATAGACAATGGTTGACCAATAACCGGTTTCGATGTATCACTGAAGCCAAGAATGTCTCTAGGTTTCACTGTAAATTAAATGTAGTAAATTGTAGATACGATACATGCAAATAATAAGTTGACTTCGAAACTGATATGCAAAAAGATGATTCCGTCTCTCTTGAACAAGCTGCTTACTAGACACTTACAATATTGTATCGTGTTCGTGCTAAAAAATTAAAAAAAACTTATTTGCGAAACACTTGTTCATATGTGTCGAATGTAATGTTATACTCGCTGAAATCGAGATGACATTGCGTAGCTCCAATTTCATCGGAACCGAGTTCAAAGAGGTTTTGTGTGATAGAAGGTAAAGTATCATTGATAAGATCTATATGAAATTGTTTATCTGTACATTTACTATGTTCAATTCGAATTTGAAGAGACTCAGATCCATCAAAAAATTCCGGTGATAATTGAAGAGTACCAGCGGAGAAAATAATTACAGCATGTTTTGTTATAAATTCTATTTCATTAGTATATTCATCATGTCTTATGAACGTTTCTTTATTGATAATTTGTACGTTGTATGTATGCTCATTACAGACAGAAATATAAATGGTTTCGTATTGAGATTCATCTTCTGACAATTCAAATTTTGAGAATATTCCTATTGTTTTGATAAAACAAACAAGATTTTTATATCTTGAAGCAAAACATCGTTGATTTTCAAGACGAGGATATAGACTATCATCATATAAAATAACATTATATCTGCTAGTACCATATTTATCACAAGAACTAATAGAATTTGTTCTTGTCGAATTAGCCATAGTTAAAACCGTATGCTTGCAATATTTGTTATCAATCTTTTTTATCTGCAAATACCAATAGGTTTTATTCAAATTATTTTGAATCAGTGTAATATTTAGACTATTTGAATAATAATATATTTCAAATCGATCGATATCAGTTGATATTTCAATAGCATCAATTCGAATACTTGTTGAAAGAACATATACAAGTATGTCATTGGTTAGATTTGTTTTTATAATTAATTTCGAAATAATGAAATCTAAATTCGATATTATTAGATAAAAATATTGCGGTATCATGAATAGTTCGATATCGAATGTGATAAAAATGAATGTAACATTTTGTAGAGAACAATCGGTTTTTCGTTCACGTGAATTTAAACTAAATTCACATAGAACGTTTTTTCCATCGAATTCACAAGGTTTTACAACGAAAGGTAATATGCATGTCGAAGAACATTGAACTAATTGGTAGAATAAAAATAGAAGTAATAAAGATTGAAAAACAATCATAAAATTGAAGAATATGATAAGCAAGAATATTAAATAAGAAAAAAAAGACTTATTTTGCGCGTCCTTTTCTTTTTGATTGCGTTTAGCAAATAGAACAAGTGATGATAAAACTCCTGGAAGTATTTATTTCATTTTCGATATCAAGATCAAGCATACAAGTCGTAAAAAGAAAGTAACTTTTTGTTAAGAAAATGTGTTGATTTCGCCAACTATTAGCAGATAATTGAGAACATAACTTTTGTTGACATGATTTCAAGTCTATACATATTTATCATATTAGATTATTAATCTTGTCTGATGCCGTTTATTCGATATGAATAAATATTTAGAATTCATTAAAGATTGTACCGAGTAATAGAGTTTTAAATATCATCTCCACGTGTTTCAATGAAAGGTTAGCATCTTTTCGTACTCTTTAAATATATTTCTTTTATTTGACGTACGAATTTGCGAACAAATTAACTTATCTCTAATTTATAGTATAACCTTTGAATTTGTAAGATGAGACAGTAGATAAAATAAATATTTAAAAAATCATGTCGACTTTCTTTTATTCGAAAGAAGAAGAAGAATGTACTTTTATCTTGAACTACTAATAATTTATGAGCTTGTTTTCAGACGATAATCATCCATCGATGTTAAGTCAACATTGGAATGTATTGAAAGAAGAAATTATTATACTATTTACATTTCATCCAAATCAATGGCGTAATGCCTTTCGACGTAATCCGACCTATCCGATCTTTCAAAAGGGAGATATCGATGGTCTTGTCGCATTATTTATTGATAATATGGCAACATTATTAACAATAATTCTTAGTCTACAAAATGTCTTTGATACTGAGATTATCTATGGAAAAATTGTTCCCGGGTAATTATTTCCTAGGAAAAAAAAATGTCATGATAAAAATGGAATGATTTTGTAGTGTGGCATTGTCGATGATTTGGGGAAATGTCTATTATGTTTATATGGCACGAAAATTAGCTTATGAAGAAAAACGAAATGATATATGTGCAATGCCATACGGAATTAATACACCGGGAGCATGTAATTCTATAAAAAAACATATATCGTTTAATTTCTAAACGAAATTCTTGTTTTGAATTTGATTAGTTGCATTTGTTTTTGGTATTATATTTCCTGTTTATTATGATTGTACGAGATTGAATACTGATTCAAATAATCGATTATGTCAAGAACGTGCATGGTATATAGCATTAGCAAGTAATTTTATAACTGGAATAATCATTTTTTTGTTATGTCTTTTTGGTGAATTTATACGACGCAATGTACCCGTTGTTGCACTTCTTTCGTCTCTATCAGCTGTAGGATTTACTTATTTAGCTTTGAGTCAATACATACCTATAGCTGCTTCGCCAATCGTTTCATTTCTACCATTTGCTATTGTGATGATAGGATATTTTAGTGGAAGTAAATACTAATTAGTTCTAAAAATGTTTTTTTATTCCATTGTTTTAGTTAAAATTGGTCCATTTCCAATTGCTATCGTTGCTCTTATTATTGGCACTGCTCTTGGTTGGGCAACATCATTAAACAAAGTTGAAGATGTTCGTTCGGCAACATTGGTGATCAAAGCCTATGCACCAGTATTTCCTATTAAAGAAATGTTTAAACATATGAAAGAAGTAGGTCCATATCTATCAACTACTATTCCAACGGCGATTTCTATTGCTGTTGGTACAATACAATGTGTTGAATCGGCTAGACGTGCAGGAGATTTCTATCCAACACGTGAATCAATGTTTGCAGATGGTATTGGAACAATAATTGCAAGTTTATTTGGATCTTTTCTTGGTATGACAGGTAAGTGAATTTATTGTTTACAAAGAAAATAGTTTCCTACGAAACATTTTAACAATTATTTTTAGTCTATATTGGTCATCCAGCATATAAAAAAATGGGTGCTCGACAGGCTTATTCTATTATTAATTCTCTTATCTATCTTCCATTGTGTATCTTCGGTATAATTGCACTTTTTCTTCGTGTTATTGCTGTTGTTGCTGTAAATCCAGTCATTGTAAGTATATAGTTCATATCAAAACACATTAGTATTCAATCTCTACATAGATATTCATCGGTCTTTTTATTTGTGCTGAAACATTTTCAATTACACCACAGCGTCACTATCCAGCTATACTTCTTGGTATTATGCCTGTCATAGCTGATTGGACTCGAAGCTCAATAATCAATGGTGTCGTCACTGCTTATTCAACTTTTACCTTACCTAATGTTAATTTTGATCAAAACATAACTGCTCATATAACAGACTTCTCTTATTCAGGTTTAAACAATTTTGCCGGTGGTAGTCTTCTACAGTGCATATTTTTAACAGCGATTATGATATACATGATTGATCGAAAGTTTGTTCGAGCACTAGTTTGGTCATTACTTGCCGGTCTTCTTTCGTTTTTCGGTTTGATACATTCATCGACTGTTGGGCTTCTGTATAGACAAACCGACGATGGATGGAGATTCTCGGTTGCATATACAATGTTAGCTGTTATTTTTCTTATGTTCGAAATAGCACAACGGCAAGGATGGATAGAAAAACCTGAAACTGAACCCGAAGATATCTCGTCAGAAGAATGGGCAGAATGGAAACGACATAAACTGGCTGCTGAAAATCTTATCGACAGAACAACACTTTGACGTTGACAGATTGTTTTGTTCTGTTTACAGATTCGTTGACGACACATTTCTTTGTCAAAGTTTATTTTTAAATATTAAAATAAAAAGATTTAACCAAAAGAAAAACATGACAAAAATATTGACACGCGTGGGTGATGACGATGAATTGCTCTTGTGCAATTACCGCATCAAATTTCAACGTTCTTTTTTACAATAAGTTGTTTTTAATAAGAGCTCAGAATACATAAATAAAGTATTATTTTGCTCACTTGAAAATGTCATGTAAAGTGCAAGGTTAAATATCTCGAAACAACTACTGCATTACTAAATAAGATTGTCATTTCTTAGTAACAGTATATTTTTGTTTCAACGTTTGTTTAATAAAAAACAGTAGCATACAAAAAAAAATGATATAACTGATTAAATTTATGAAGAAAAGATATAAAAATTATTTTTCAACAGATTGAAATATTGTTCAGATTCGTTCTGTCAATGCTCGTGATAAATTATCAGAGTTTCACGCCCAATTCCATTCGGATAAACGTTTTTGTCGATTAGAGTTTGGTTCTAGATAAAACAAAACAAAAGAAAGAGAATGTTAATCAATTGTTGATATATTCATTTTTTAAATTCTCATTTACTTGGCTTAGGAGCAGCAGCTACTGTCTTGGTTTTAACTAACGCTGATCTTATAGTTTTTGCTGGTTTTTTGTTTGTAGAAGAACTTGAAGATGCTTTCGTATCTTTTATCGGTTGTGAATTACTCGTTTTTTTCGCTTGACCAGCCGAACTTTTCACTGGAGGATGAGGTTTATTGATACTACCAGTGTTATTCGCACTTTTTTTCACTCTTAATGAAGCTCCGTTTACATTTGGAATCGAGAATAAAGTTATAACAACAATAAACTAAAATTAATAAACAATCCTCAGTAAATTCCAATCGAAAAAGAAAAAATCTTCAATTCTTCTTACCAAGAATACAACAACGATTGACTGCATATTGACCATGATTGAATTGTGATGCTACGTTTTACTTCTGGTTAATTATAATGTTCTTCGTGCATTTAAAATTGTGCCATTTTATACCTATACTCTCTTCGAAAAAAAAATCATCTCTCATATTTTTCGTTCTCTTCCTACACACTTTTTTTCTTCCTTTCGTTTTTTCAATGACGACAGCAGTTGCCACAATAAAGACACCTTTTCAATGCATGTAAAGATTTATGCTGCTAATCAATGAGCACCTGCTATGCACTTTTCTTTCCCTTCAATTCTATTCGAATTGCTTAAATCTGCATGGAGTCTCAGGTCATCTCGTTGCTATTCTATCTAACCATCAAAACAAAATTTTGCACCAACATGAAGTAAAACATGAATAGATGTTTTTTTTACCCAAAAACTCGAAAAACAAAGTCATGATCAACGAAAAAAAGGAACTCTTGCGGAGAAAATAATATTCTCTTTTTTTGTTCTCTAATTCGAACGGGTTTCAATCAGAACTGTAAATATTAGTCAATTGTTAAAGTATATTGCACGACCTTCGTCTTTTTTAAACTTGTACAACGAGTTCTATTTGCATATACAAAACACAATCTATTTCTACACGAATGAATCCGAAATAATATCCGTGTAAGAAGATCTGATTTGTACAATAGATGAAGGTTTCGATTAAACTCAATAATAAACATAGGCGAAAACCAAATACAACTGAATCGATGAAATCTTGAGTGTTAATGGGTGAATATTTTGAATAGACGCAACTTCAATCGTTTTTTCCAAAGATAATCATTCAATAACATTTCATGTTTTTAATATTACTTCAGATTTGTATTTTTCTAGGCAACACCTTTGCTTATATTTTCTTCAATTTGATATTATCGAAAGTTTAACGTTGCCGTTTCTCGCTCTATAAAAAGACCTTCAATTAAATCTTCTATTAATATTCGTTTAATATTAAATATTATTATTTTGTTATTGATGTGAAAAAAAAATTGCCAACGTATACATACGTACATATAGTACTGAGTACTCGTATGATTTACTTTAACGAAAAAAAAGCATGATGATTATAAAGGCTCTTGAAAACCTAAGTAACCTTATTGAAAAGAATGAATTATCTTGAGCAATTTTTTGTTGATTATTCGATTTTTAATAGGCTAAAATTACTGCTGTGATTAGATCATAGGCATTGAGAAATCTTAATATTTCATTGGCTAGTTTATTTTGCATATGATGAAGTAATTTCTTTAAAGAGAAAAAAGTTTGTTTTACTTCAACAAGTATGATTTTCGTTTTGCGTTCGTATATTGATTTGAGTACGAACATACAATTGTATTCATGTTTCTACATATTTTTTTTTAATTTTAAGTGCATAGCCATTAAACCATATATTTCATCATGAAAGTATGTTAAAATGAGAACAACGTAGTCAAAGTACAAAAAATTCTTGTTTGGCACATGAAGCCTATGAAGATAACATTTGATTCATAGTTATGGATGAAAAAAATAGAATAAAAAGTGCTTTTTCAATGAAGAAAACAAATTCTTGCAGTCAATAAACATGACAAAAGAAAAACAATGACCTCGAATAGAGAAAAGACGCTATAAAAAAAATGAAAACAAACCTTAGAAAAGACTACTATCACCGACAGAAAAGGACAACATTTGACTACATTTAATGAAGCACTAAGAATGCTTTTAAGCGCAAAATACATTTCCATATGTCTTTTTCAAGCGTCACAAAAGTTTAGTTTCAAATAAAGGCAAATAGTTCCAATCATCGACGAGTATTATGGCATGACAAGAGTACTAACATCGGCATTGCCAATAATTAATCGAGCCAATACCAAGTGCAATACTCAAATCATATTCCATGAATTTGAATCTTCAACGTATTTGTTTTCGTCGAATAATTTTAGTTATGATTGATATTCATGAAATCTCAGTTGGTAACAAGAGGTTCTACATATACAGCTCTTCTCCTACCAGCTGAGATTAAACCAATATAATCTAACATACTTACTTACTTCGATCCTGAATCATACAAAAAAAAGTCATTGTTTTTATTGGCATACGAAATGTATCATTCTTTCATCTTTTATACTCGAAAGAAAATTTGTTTATCATTGCTATTCTCTCAGTTTCGCTTGATTTACATTTATATACTAAAGCTGAAATACAGGACAAAATGTTCCATTCATTTCAATAGATTTTATATCTCAATTTAGAGACAAACGAGACACATATATATATATATATTCACAGGTGAATTTAATATGGTATCAATTAAATTTCTAGGAGCAACAAAAAAAAGTAGAACTAATCTGTTACATACGCATATTCAATGATAACTACTATCGAGAACAAGTTTCATTTATAATTGTATACATATGAATATCGGTAGACGAAAAAAGTAAACTGTATATTTGACAAAATGTGTGCTGAATACCTGATTAATCGAAATTAACTGCTGAGATTTTTGTTTGTTGACTTGAAATGAAAATAAAATCAATATTTGAGTCAGCTGTGTTTAATACAGAAGTGAGAAGATTTTCTTTGTTCTCATATTTTCAGTTTTTTTTTTCTTCTTCTTTATAATTATATAAGAAAAAAGGAACTGACGAACGAAGAGGCATCAGCTTGGAATGACGGAAAGAATACCATGAAAAAAGCAAAATAGACCTTGGCAAATTTAAATCAATCATCAAGAGACTCTTCGGGTTCCTTCACTGAACGTATGTTAATAAGAACATATACGAAACTTTACTGAAATTATATTCTTTACAGTTTAAAATCACACACAATAGACACAGATTTCGCTGAAAGAAAGAGAGAAGGTTGTTTTGTGCTAAAATAAGAATTGATGAATACAAATTTATTGAACAGAGTTGACTCTTGGCATGCCATCATGTTGTCTACGATATCAACAGAACAACCGACATATAAGTAGAATTTTTCTGAATATCTTCTATGAAACAAAAAACTAGATAATGTTCTCTGATTTTGATTAATTATATTCAATATTTATTTATGTATTCTTCTCAAATAAAATAAGTCATGTGAATAGTTGTTTATGTAGGAGATTGAGCGCATGTCTTCAATTGTTTGAGATAACACGCTGTGCCGTAATTAGCATTGATATAAATATTGTATGTTAAGAAAAAAAAGAAGATCACTTTCGAATCTTTCCTACAGCAACGACATTAACATTTATCAAATATTAACAAGAACAAAGAATTAAACATGAACACTCATCAATGGAACATCATTATTCTCTTAATTTTAATCGTACAATTACAATTCATTCAAGTACAGATGACAAGAAGAAAAAACTTTCGTTTTTTGATGAATTTCTCTATGTCTTGTAGTGTTATCCATCGTCAGCTATTAATGCACAACGTACGTTTTTACGTTGTCATTTTTCTGCAATTGCATGTAAACGTGATCTATCGGATTTAAAACACAGTGAACGAGCTTTATCATCGATCAATGAAAGTTTTCTTGGAGCATGCATCAAACAACATAGATCATTCTGGTATTGCCTTCGACATCCGTCAGTTTATACCACAGAAAGTATGAATGAATTTATTTAACTCATTTACACAATCAAGTATTGATATTGTTCTTTGTCCTATTCGTCGTTTTCAAACATGGCCAAATAAACATAATCAAACCCGACAAAATAACAATAAAACCAGATGTAAGAAAAGAGAGTTTATATGTACTACTAAGATCACGTAATAAACCTACAAAAAAAACAAATATTTTAAATCAATGGTGGTTGTTGTTGTTATTTTTTCTCTCGTTATTAAAATCTACCTTGAATTGGAATGCCAATCAACGTGCTTACACCTTGACAAAATTGTAGAATACCGAATGCATTCGTCATCGTGTCCATTGATAAAGCTTCGATGACGATCAAAATTTGTAAAGCATAATTTGCACTAATTGCTAAACCATACAAAAATGCACAAACAAGAACAATGAGTTTGTAATTAAAAGTAGCAAGAATGATTAACGAAACACCGGATATAATAACAGCAAGCGTATACATAAACCAAGCTTGACAGATTTTTTTATCATGCAAATATCCAAGTAGAATTTGTCCAATAGCTGATGCAATGCCAACACTTGACAATGTCCATGATGCGAGATATGTTTGATCGCCGAATGTTTCCGATATGTAAGTCGGAATGATAACATATGGAACACCCATTACAAGACAGAGAGCAAAATTTGAGACACAAAATAGAATATAACGACTGTTGAGTAGCCAGTGTGTTTCTTCTGGAACGAATTCATCGGGAGATTCGATTTGTTCTTGAGATGATAATAGCGAAGGTGTTGAAGGTGGTTTTTCTTCTTGTTCGGTTTCTTCGAGATTTTCTTCTTCAGCTGTGATTGATGCGAGTGGAGGAGAAAACTGAGGTGGACGAAGACGTTCTAAAGATTGATCAAGTGTTCTCATTGTTAATAATGGAACGGCAATTGTATTAGCACGTGCTCTTTGAAAGGTTGCTTTCGTTTTTAGATTAGGATTAGTCGATTCGACAGTCAGAGTATTGGTACGTAGTCGAGCATTCAATGATAATCGACGTGTTATTCTCGTATTAGTTGGTGGTAGAGTTATGCCAGCACGTACAGGTACAGGAGAAATAAATAAAGGAAGAACCTGAGCAAGTGTCATACCACGAGCACGACGAGAATGTGATCGTACAATAGACGTTTCTTCTGTTCGCGAATATTCATCATTGTTTGTAACTGTTAATGAAAGATCAGTTGTTGGATTTTCAATAGGTTCTGTCGTTGAAATAGGAACCGCAGGAGGAGGCGAAGAAGTAGTAGTAGTAGGTTTTCGAAATGCAAATACCGATATGAACATAAAAAGAAAAAGACCACCTAACAATACATAGAATAAGTTTTAGTTAATAATCTTATAATGAAAAGATTTACCTGTAATGAGAGATGCACCACGCCATTCGTATTTAACTATCCAAGCTTTAACAATAATTGCTAGTACTACTTGACCAACACCACTTCCTGAAACAGCTAATCCCGATGCTAAACCACGATCATTTTCGAAATAGAATGGCAAAGTTAAATAAGCAGGTACATAACAAAATGCAAGTCCAGCACTTAACAAACATCCATAACTAATAGCTGGTATCCAAAATGTATTACTCAATCGAAAAACAAACGGTAGAATAAATCCACAAGCTGACAGAATGCAACCAATTAAAGAAGCAACACTTGAGCCGAATTTTTCTGTTGAAAAACATACAAGTGGACTGAGAAGAAGAGGTACTGATTGTGTCAATGCAGCGACAACACTAATACGTAGAACCGTTTTAGCATTGGATTGTGAGTATTCATTGATGAGTTCATTGACGTAGAGTCCAAATGAAAATGTTGCACCATCAGCAAGAAAATAGACGAGAAATGCAGCAGTAACGACAAATATTTGTTTCGAAGACCATCCGCGTAGACTTTGAATTAAGCCTGATGACATTGTTAAATATATGTGAAAGAAAAAGACAAAGTTATTTTTAATGTCGAATATAGAGACAAAGAGAATTAGAGAATAAAAATAAATCTTCAATCAATAGAAGAAGAATAAAATAAGTGATACGAATATATATATATAAGGAAAGGTTAGATAACATGGACAAGTAAAGGTTATGTACGTGCATATTTATTTTTATTCATTATTAGAAAATCAAATTTCCGATCGTTTTGCTTTTCGTCACTCTCTGTTCTTCTACATGCTATTTAAGCATATTGAAAGCCAATATTTTGATCGATATCAACTTTATTTTTATTATAATTATTTAATTATTTCTCTTTTCTTTCTATGAATTGAAATTATTAATTCTGTTGAATGTCAATATTAAAGAATTGACCAAATCGGATGATCTAGCAGTTCTGTTTCAATGATATGTGACGATTGTTTTTTGTTTGTATTGACACAAATTTTATTAATCATTTGTCTATAATATTTCCTTGTATTACAATAAAGAGTAAAACAAATTGTTAACAAAACAATTTTCGCACACGAATTGCTCCTGTTTTCTTAACGATGACAAAAGCTCTATTCAATGAAAAGAACTGTTCTCTTTCTGCTTTTAACTGAATTACTTACACGTGGTTCACGGTTTTTTCCTCTCATTTTATCTAGTCGAAAGTAAATATAAAGTGGCGGACAAAATTTTAAGGCATTTTTATCTTTTCAACATCTTTCTGTGCACAAAAAAAAATGTTGAAAAGATAAAGTTCTTTAAAATTTTGTCCGCCACTTTATTCTGTAATATCTAACCGAAATTATATAGAAACTGTTTTTAAGTAGAATCATAACAAAGCTAGATTTTATCGGTAGTTGTCTCTTGAATTCGAATTAATATTTGAGTGATCGATGATTGTTTTCTTTTTAAATATCATTAGAATCAGGATATGACGTTCGCTCATTTATCTCCATTAAGAAACATTTCTACAAAATTAATATTAACACTGTTTCTCCTTCCTTTAATTTCATGAAGTATATGTGTATGTACTTTTTCTTTTTTTTATGTCGAGTATATTTACTCTAACGAGAAACTGGCTGAGAATAAATTTATGACGTTTGAATCAGAGGTTTTTTTCTTTTATTACTTTACTCAATTTCATAAGTAAAAAGAAGAAAAATGATAAGTAATTTGTAGTTTCTTTCTAAACTGTTTGCTTTAATCTGACAGCTATTTTCTTTAAGGATCATTTGCAAATGGATATTTAAAAAGCAAGATAGATAGATCTTGTATCGGCATATTTGTTAAATACTCAATGATGTCGTCACTTCGTTCATGTCAAATTGCTGCTGGAATTATCGTTTCTCTATGTTTTATTTATGTGATATTATCTAGTTTTTATTCACTTTCCTATGATAATATGATCAATAGTTGGCGTGTGACTAGTAGACATGTCAATGTTCAAAAACTTGTGAAGGATGCAGATAAAAAACAAATAACTGTCTCTAATGCTTCTTCTATTACAGAAAGTTATATATGTGATTATAAGAAAAATGAAATTCAACAGCATAAAACACAAAATTCATCATTTGAATGGCATCTTTCCAATGCACTTCAGCGTAAATAAGGTTCTTGTTTTTTATTTATTCGAAATCAAACTTTTTAATTTTTAGCTTACTGTGATATTGTTCCAACACCTCGAAATCGTTGGATATCAGCTAAACGATATGTTGAAAGTGACATTGTGTTTATAATTTATACAGGCGCTGGATTTTATCAGACGCGTGCAACAGCAACTCGTGATACATGGCTATCTCGTGTTACTCATAAATATTTCTTTAGTTCAACACCATATTCTTCATTGCCTGTAACTGTTATTGAAGGTGCTGGCGAAGATTATAATTCCAATATGAAGAAACTCTATAAAGGAATGCAAATTGCCTATGAACAACACAATCAAACGGGAAAATTTTATTTTATAGCCGGTTGTGATACATTTGTTAATGTTCCTCATTTACTCAAACGTCTTGATAATTTTGATTATACAAGCTCTCATCTTATTGGTGGTCATCCATTTACTTACCCATGCTATAGAAAGAAGAATCAAACAATTGAGGGTGTAAGCTATCCATCGGGTGGCGCTGGATTTTTTGTCAGTGCTGGTTTAATGAAAGCGATGTATAGTCAAATCGAATCGTTTTTTGTCAACGATTGGCCGACTGAGAAAGCTCCATATAGTGACGGTAAATTAAATTTTGAGAATTCCTTTGTTTTTCTTGACGATTGGTTTCGTTTTCAAATTAACAGTTGCTATTGGTTGTCTTTCTCAATCATTGGGTGTGAAAGGAACTTTTTTACCCGGATTTTGGGCGTTTACTCCTGAACGATCATTGAAAGAGAATGGTAAAAGTAATTTTCATTGGGATACAGAACCGAATACATTTCATTATGTTAAACCAACATCAATGTACATTCTCGATGAATTCTATATCTTTCAATATATTGATCGATTAGCGAATGATAGAAATCTCGATGAATTAGTTCGATTTATTCGAAATTTTGCTGCTGTGCATTATCAACTGTTACGTATTAAACAACAAGAATGTACTTTACCACCAGTTAAATCAGGGAAAAGAAGATAATTTTCTTTTTTGAAATGATTTGTCCTGTACGCTCACACGCAAATCGAGTGCAGAAAATATGAGGACAAATAAAAACATTTTTTTCTTGTTTATTTCATTGAAAAAAAAGAAAGAAGCTGTATGAATTCGAGTCTCGATTTGATTAAAAAAAACAAAGACAATATTCATTTCGATAGTAAAATAAAAATAATGAAGAATGATCAACAGAAAGGTACAGATTTAGTAGAACCAATATCCTTCGTATTGGATAATCTCGATGGTGCTTCGCGAACGACTTTCTATGATGTAACAAAAGAGAGAATTTTTCAAGATTTTGAAATTATTTTCTGGCTTTTCTAGCGACAAATAACTTCTGTCGAATCAGAGCCATTGCAAACGACAACAGAAGAATATCGACGTTCTCTATTAGAACAGGATATGTCAAATGCACATGATCGAGGCTTTTGGGTTTGTCGTTTATGGCAATTTTTATTAACATTGAACGTAACCATCGTGTTAACAATTATAGTATTAATACTACTACTTCTTTTCATTATTGGACCATTGTGTAACGTTCTTTGATAAGTTTTTTATTCATTATTGTTATTTAATTTCGTAGCACCGTATCAAACGTATGGTCAATCATGTCGAGCATTATCGTGTAATTATGCTCAAGGACTTGCTTGTAGTTCTGCATCGATTTGTGTATGTCCATCATCGGATTCGTACTGGTCTCGAAATGAAACAGGCTGTCGTATGTTTGATTTTCAAAACAAAATCATATCAACGAAACACTGATTTATTTTCGTAGGTCGTTGTCCAAAAAATTGGTCAATGGTAAATGGAAAATGCGTTTTCATTTCCACATTTTCTTTGAATTGGACCGATTCATTTGCTTATTGTCGATCATTTACTGCACAGTTATTAACATTTTCGAAATCTAATTTATTCGATCTTCATTATTTTGTTTCATCGAATGCCAACTATTTTATTGGTCTGACGGAGCAGCCGCATAATTCAAGTTTTCCTCTAAAAAAATTTCTATGGTATTTTTTTATTTGATCAATGATTCTTTGTGATTGATTTTAGATCAATGGCAATGGGTCGATGGAAGTACAATGTCCTCAGCTTCTTTGCACGATCTATTCTGTGCAAATGGTACGATGAATAGATTCGATCCGGATTTACGTACTTACATGAATTGTGGAATTTTTCGTGCCGATGCTTGTTTAGCACGATATGCTTGTCAACGTACTGACGCGAATTTTATTTGTGAAAAAAGTAAAAGTCATATATTTTTTAAGAAAATATTTTCTTTGATTTGTTCGATGTTTTTGTTTTAGTCTGACACATGTTTTGTTTTCTTTTTTCAATGAATTTCCAAATAAACGAAAACAGTTGTTTTGCCGATTTATTTATGATCGAATTGCGTTTTCAGATGAATTCAGAACTAACAAATATAAACGAATTTCTACAAGATAAAACCAGAGAGAATCTTATTGTCTACGAAGTAATTTAACTATTTGTAATTATTTCATGATTTGTGCAAAATCTTTTTTTTCATAGTTAGAATTCGATAAAATCGAAGATCCTAATGAAAGACTTCGCGCTCAAGCTAAAGCAAAAGGAGAATGTGCTTGTCGACTTTGGTTCATAATATTTGTAGCCAATTTCACAATAGTCACAATTACTATATTCTTAGTGCTCTTAATATTAATAGAAGTTGGACCTACGCGTAAGTGATTTTGATTTGTTTCGGAAAACACGAGCGAAGAACATTGAATATGAAAATAATTCATTAATTTTAGCACCATATCAAAGCTATGGAGAACAATGTGCTAGTGCAAGATGCGATTCAACGAAGGGATTGGTATGTGCATCGAATGGAAATGCAAAAATATGTCAATGTCCTTCAGGAAATTGGTTTTGGTTTAATAACACTAAATGCCGTATGGAAATAAAAGAAAAAGAACTAATAAAATAGTTTGTTTGTTATGTTGAATTTCAGGCGAATGTCCTTCTAATTGGATCAAGAGTATCGATGGTAGGAATTGTTATTTTGTATCACGCATAGAACTGAACTTCACTGATGCAAATCTGTGGTGCATGAAAAGTCAAAGTCGTTTAGTTGAAATTATAAATGAAAATCTTTTTAATACATTTCAATCGATCAAAGAGTTCAAGTTTAATTTATTTAATTTCTATTGGATTGGTCTTCGTGAAATCGGTGCAAATAGAAGTTTGTCAATTCGATTTCATATTCAAACAAATGGAATTTTCATGTTATAGATGTTTATCATTGGATTACATCGAAATCTACGTTTTCCTCTTCGAATTTCTTCTGTTCGGGTCAACCAGCTCATTCGTATAATTATTATTTTCAACAGTACGATCAATGTATCGGTTTGTACATTCAATCGAATACTTCATCGTGTTTTCGAGACTCAACTTGTCCAAATGTGTCACCATTTATATGTGAATTAAGTTAACTTGCACTGCATTTTTGTTCGAATGATATTTTGTTCATTTTTATCAACTATGTTTGACGTGAAAAAAATAATAACAGTTACTAATGAACAAAGAGAATATTTAAGCCGTAAACATTTCGCTTGTTTAGCTCTCGTTTTCCTCTAGTCCTTTTCCGTTCTGTTCAGACAGTCGTTCGCTTAAATACCAACTTCAAAATGATGTTCTTTTTTTTCTCGTTTCTTCCTGCCTTCCACATTCCTAGCACAAACCACCATTCGTCAGTTTTTTTCCTTTCTCATATAAAATCGGCGAAATTCTTTTTTTATTCTGTGTTCTGCTGATTATTATTATGAGTCGACAGTTATGAGTAGATGGTAGACATATCTTTTTTTGTTATTTAATTACGAAAATATTAATTATCAATTATTATTTGTGACAAACGAGACATTATGTTAAACGATACAATACTAGAAAATTGTAATAAACATCTCGAGTCTGACACACTTCTAAATATATCAAAAATTGCTTGGCAAATATGCGGCTTTGTGAGTATTATAATTGGTATACCTGGCCATTGCTTTCAAATAATTATTCTCTCGACTAAAGTCAGCCGAAAAGAACCAACAAACTATTATCTTATGGGTACTGCCATTTGTGAATTAATATTTCTCGGAGGTTTGTAAACATATTGATTGACTGATCCCTTTTTTTTTCTTAGTATTATTATTTACGAACTATAATAGATTCCAACTGTGAGAAAGGAAAAAAATATGAATAAATCGATTTTGACATAAAGATGAATATTCATAAACTTCAACATAGTTCTATCTCTATTGAATAGGTTTGTTTTGGTTGTGGTTAAAAACTATGTCTATAATTGAAAAAGATCCACGACAAGTACTTTCATGTGGCATATTTTATTCCATTCTTATCGGTTCGACAACTCTATCTAATCTTTATTTAGCTTTATTATCTATTGATCGAAGTTTAATTATTCTTTGTCCAACACGTTATCGTTCAATTGTAACTCAACGACACGTTTTATTCTGTATTATTGTTATTTCTATTATTGTTCTAATTCTTCTAATTCCTCATCATTTCTATCTTTATTATGATGTTCGAACAACATTATTTCTCTGTGATTTTCATTCCACTGTGAATCATCATAAAGTTCGTTTGTGGGCATTTGTACATTCGATACTTTTCGTTGCCATACCATCGTTAATTGTTTGTATATCTTCGTTTATTTTACTACACAATCGATGCAAACACAATCGAACTTATAAGAATAGTCTTAGTGAAAGTGCTCGAAAACTACATCGACGTGCGATAGTCATTTTTTTTGTTTCATTAGCAATATTTTTCTCATTTTTACCGTTTTGTTTTCTCGAACTTTATATCGTTCATGATCAATTAATTTTACATCGTCAACATTGTTCAGCACGTTGGAGAATCTATCGAACTCTTTTAAATTTTTTTCTTATTTTAACATCAATTAGTTATTCAATTAAATTCTATGTTCATCTCTGTATAGCATCAACATTTCGAAGACAATTTGTTCAATTTATATCTTGTAAATTGAATTTCAGTGCATCGAGAATAACGAACAATCAAAATCAACAATGGTTACTCACGCCTATCGATCAACGAACTAGAACTTCTTCAAAATCGAATGAATGCAACGGCTAACAAAGGACTCACGAACTTTAATCTATCAAAGTAATATTCATTGATTGCGTGATCAATTTCTTCGTGTAATAAATCATTATTCAGAATCATCATCAAAGATGCACAGAAGCAAAAAAAAGATATGTCAACGACATTTTATCAAGCATATTTTACTCTCATTTTCATGTAAATAAACGCTATCCTGCGGGGATATTAAGACTTAAGAAAAATTCCTTGAAGCTATTAGCTTGTAATTAAAGAAAGTCCGTGTGCAAGAATTTGTCGAGAACATCCAGTTCATTTTCTTTTAAGAAACACCTTTATTAAATCAAGAATACATGATATACAACAAATTGAAATTAGTCATTAGTGTCTTCATCTCCGTGTTCTTGTTCTTCCTCTTCCTCTTCTTCTTCTTGTTGTTGTTGTTCGTTAGTTTCTGCTTCGGGTTCTTCCTCGTCTTCCTCTTCTTGTTGTTCACCGTTTTCATTGTTTTCTTCTTCTTCTTCCTCCTCTTCTTGTTCTTCTTCTTCTAAAATCAAAATTTTGAATTCAACAAATTCAATTTCAAAATCGAATTTACCATTCACAGTTTCTAATTCTTCTTCGTTATCAAGAGCTCTCAACCGTTTTCTCTAAAAAACAAAAACAAATTTCCAAATATAAATCTAATAAAAATCGCATTCAAACAAACTTGTGTGTTTTCTTCATTATCATTAAATTGTCGATAACGTTGAATAAGTCGAAGATTGGCGACTTTCGATCGTCCTACGACCGGTATTCGTTTACTCAATCTCACTCTACAATCCAAATAAAAAACATTAAAATTAGGTTTTCAACGAAATGAATCAGACCTTGTTTCAAGTTCATTGTAAACAATTGCATCGTCACGAACACTGAGAAAGTAATTCTCTTCAAAACCACTCATTGTTTTATCCTTTCGATTCCAATTATATTCACGAATTAATTTAAAATCATAGGTTTCATCGTCTTCTTCTTCTTCGTCGACTTCTTCTCGTGAACGTTTAGCACGTGTTTCAGGAGTCGGAAGAAAATAACCGATATATTCCTTGTTTTCGGCATCGATCAATGCTCTAAAAAAAAAGCCCAGTATTCGAATGCGAATTACTATTTCTTTGAAAAGTTCGACAGACTTGATAACTGCTTCGGACATTTCTTCGATTTGCTCTTGAGCTGTTAGATTGGGATCTTTTCGAGATGGATCATCATCGAATATGACTTGAGCGAATGGATATTTCCAATTCTAGAAATGAATATGCATATAAAAGAGATTTTAGTCACGAAAGTATTCGTGAATTTTACGTCGAAATCAGGAAATAATGGCCATTCTTCGACTTTGACAACCGATGGTTTGCTGTAATGTTTTTCAAGCTATGAAAATCAACAAGATTTGTTTAACAGAAAATGAGAAAAACGTCAGTAAAATTACTGGAGCTTTAGCCGTTTTGAAACCTTCTTCGATTAATTGTAATATACGCTCTCGTGTTAAATTCTTTAGAGATTCATCGAGTAATTTTTCTTTTGCAGAACTTGCTCTGAAAGTATTCGGATTAAATTTAAAAAACAGAACCAAACAATTTGTCGTACCTCGATTCACCTAATTTATTCGAAGCTTTAATTGTACTTTGTTCAGTCGATATATATTCTGTTTTACGAAGCCATGGCACACTTCGTTGATTCAACAATGATCTACATCAACAAAAAAGCAAAATAAAATGAGAAAAAAAATGTATTTTCTTCTATCAACCGTTTAAGATTGGCAGGACTTGCTGTTTCGTCTTCTAATAATCGCTCATCGTCTTCATCCAATTGTCCTAGAGAAGAGAATTTCGATTCGATCGAATTTGTTTTATTTCAAATTTCCTACCAGTTGTTGCGTAAGCATCGGGATTGATCAGATCGATTTCGACGCCAACATCATGTTCGGTTAATAGATCCCAACGATAGTTTTTTTCCAATGATGTCGGTTTATATCGAACGAATCTAATCGAATGAAAATGAAGAAGAGAAAAACAGTCGAATTTGAAATTGATACCTGTCTTGACTGAAAGGATATCGAAGAAATTTAGGATCGAATGGAAGATCTGGTAGAACATTTGTGTAACGAACACGACAGACAAGATCAGAACTATGATTTTAAAAAGAAAATGATCATCTGAGATGAAATGAATCAATACCGTCGATCGTGTTTTCTTGCTTCACGTTCGAGACGATTTGTTGGAGCTGAACTGCTGCCACCAGATGCTGAATTTGAACTAGTCGTTGTTGATTGAGTAATTGGTGGTGCCATTGATGAATTCAAACAAAACTATTTCGATATAAGAATTTGATTTCGAGTAAATGTGTGTGTGAAATAATACAATATAAAAAAATGACAAAACCAATTCAATTGATTTATTTGACCAACCAATTAAACATTCAATTCAGCACAATATACAAAATCGATTTCGTTTTAAGTTGAAAATTTTTATTCAATAAAAAATAAATAAATAATTCTAGAAATACTTTTCTATCGTACAATTATGTATAGATGTCACTCGATATGCACATCGATTTTCATACTAAGATCAGTCGTACTACTCCCATCTTTTCGTTCTTGTTCTTGATTTTCCTGTTTTATGTTTCCGAATGATTCACTAATCACAATACTTGCTCGGCTATGTGCTGCATTTAAAGTCTGTTGAAAGAGCATCGCTTGCCGAGCTATATCTTGTACAAATTGAGTTTTAAAATGAAACGGAAAGAATTGTAAAATAATAATTATATCACAAAGAATCGTCGCAATTAATTCTGATATAAATGAAATCTCTTCGTAGATGTGTATGTGATGATTGAAATAGAACCATTCCGTTGCAACAGAAATCGTTGTCGTTGTTGCAAATAGATAGATCGATGATTTAATCCAAACACCTTGAAATCTCGAATATGAATCCGAGAAGAAATCGAACAAGAGAAAATACGCAATTATATTTCGTGTCAATGATGTGTATTCAGTTTTAATAAAAACAGGAATAAATATGGTTAGAATAACTTCTAAACGTGACATAAAATGAAATAAATGCTTGTTTTCAACGGCAATATGACATTCGAAATCATTGATGACTCGACAATAAATTAAGCCGATTGTAAACATGAGTTCAATTAATATCAAACAACTATAGAATACTATTTTCATGATTTCTTTTTCATGAATATAAGATAATAAATAACCAACCGATGCTGCTTCCATAATTGAAAACAAAAGAATATAATAAACAGCTAAGAATTTACGAGATCGTATCGGTGCACAATATTTTAAAAATGAAAAAACAATCATGATAGTTGACAGTAAACCTTGATAGGTGCCTTTTTCCGATTGCGTATGATAATAATACCATGAATCAAATAGATAAGAGCTTGACGAACAAAACGGTAGGATAATCATTGCATATAAGAAGAATCGGTCTTGTCCGTCTTCTGGTTCATGTAAATCGAAGAAGCCCATTGGACTATCATATACTTTTATGTGTATTGATTAAATCCGATGTAACGAATGCGAATAGAAAAGAAATCAGAGCTTGAAATAATATTTCATTTCGTTTTGAAAAAGAAAAAAGCCAAAGCTTTATTTGCATAGACCTTTTCACACGAGAAAATATCAAGTTACATGTCCTTTTTTATCCGGTGAATATTATTCTGTAGAACTAAGATTAAATATCTGGAAACTTGCTGTTTTTAAAGCAGTATTTGTCAATTAACCACGCTTTCATTTCAAAAAACAAATATTTGAATCAAATTTGCCGAAATCAGATCGTCAATACTCGTGAATCATAACTGTTTTGGTTCTTTTTACAATGACGTTGTTTTGACACATATTCAAAAGCATGATGACATCATATATTCTATCTATAAGAGTTACAATGCTGAGTTTTTTTCTTTTAATTATGCAAAAAAGTCTTCGTACACGCAAAAAGTTATAGTTATCATTGGGATTAACGCACATACAGTTGCATATACGAATATATATATATATATATAAAAGAAATTGATTGAATAAATTATAGTCAGTAAGACTAAGATTTTGTTTTCGAATTGATTATCCTCGTAGCCATAGAACAAGTACCACGGCAACAGCGATTCCAACAGCCAAAAATCCAATGACAAAACCGAGAATGCCGAGTTTACACCGTGGTGAACAACGATCTGTGATAAAGCCAGATTTTTTCTCCGGACTAAAAATAAAAAAAAACAAGGTCAATTAAATTTATGCAAATAATTTATTATTTCATTTTCGAACTTCAATTGTGCTTGTGAATTATTCGTATTGTTATTTGTAAGCATTGAATCTCCGTTTTTTGTAAATGTTTGCGTTGTCCATGATTCCGATGTTTTATTTTGCGAATTTCCATTTGTTGGTCCCCATACTTCCATCGTTTTTGTCTGCATATTATTAGTACTTGGCGACCAAATTTCCGAAGTTTTTTGTTGAATATTTATACTATTATTGTAGAAATCATTCGGTCTTGGTTGCATACTATTGTTCATCCAATTTTCGGATGGTCTCGGTGGTCCACTGTTATTCATCCAATTTTCAGGTGGTCTCGACGGTCCATATTGATAGCTATTGTGATTGTTACCACCGTTATTATTAATCGACCACATATCGACAGATTTTGTGTACGTGTTGTTGTGTGAATATGGATCTGAATACGATGGTTTGTCGTATCGTGGTGGATCTAATGGTGCTGGTGACCATGGAACTGAACTTGACCGTGACATGAGATTGTCGAATCGTGGTGATACAGTACCATGCAAACTCGGCGGCGGGAGATTCGGCGGGAGATTCGGCGGAGCACGAAGAGGTGGTTGTTCTCTGTAAGTGCCTTGTGTTGCATCGTAGTCCTTTGAATAGAAATGAAAAACTGAATGTACTATCTCGAAATCTTGATCGTATTTTTTACCATAAGATCTTCGATCATTTTCGTGTTTTATCGAAAATTTTGAATAGAAATTCGCCTGATCATATTCTTTTTATTCTTTCCAATAAGAAGTTCTACTGCTTCTTTAACATTACATTATTTTACATTTTAATAACAGAGGGCTGTTTTTTTCGAAATACAAGAGCATACAACAAACAAACAATACATCTCATGAAACCTTTCGATATTTTTCATTATTTTCTGTATAATTAAGAACATGTGCTTTATTTTTATCGTCTGAATTCGTTACATTTTTCTTGATTTATTTGGACATTATTGCATGTCCTCAGAACAACATTCATACAAACTATCCAATGGTCAATTGATGACGAATAAAATTCTCGAAAAATATCGACATTTGATAAGTACCAATGAGAACACCTGATTAAATTACAATAGGACATATTGTTATATATAAATCTAAATCACAAGGAAAATATTACCGAGTGTTAATGGTGTGAGCTGTTCAATGAGAATAGATGTATGTCGATGAGAAAGTGCTGTTGTTTCTAATTGATTTTCGAATAAATCTATATGTTCTAATGAGTGATCGGATAAGGAAACCATCTGTTGTTCATTAACAATAATTCTATCGTATGAAACAGGACTATCTCCGTCTAGCATATTAATAAATTTCACATCATACTCAATCAATGCATCTAGAATATGTTTTCTCATATTTGTTTGTGGATTTCAAATCATTGATTTACTCAAATGTTGTAGATTGGAATCATGAGTTATGATTGCTGATGATTGTTCTCTTGAACAAAAACTAGACCACAAACGTACAAGTGCCAACTGTATACAAACATTTCGATCGAATTGTACGTCTTGACAGTGTTTATCGATAATAGATAGTCCATCGAGAATCTCTGAATAGATCTCGTAACCAACAGTTAAAGCAATCGGTAATGCAAGAATCGATGAGAGAATAATCGAAGTATTATCACAATCATCATGTTCAGTTGGCCAAAGAAATAAATTATTTTTCGAAAACTTATAAACATTTTCTGCTTGTTGATAATCACTCGTTATTATCCGACAATGTTTTATAAATAGATTTTCATCAGTATCTAGTTCATGAATAGAATTATACCATTGAATTAACTAGAGAATTTTATTATTTCTTAGTTCGTAAATGTAGAATAAAAAGAGAATATACCGCATTCAAAACCGTCTCGTTTAACTGTTTCATTAGTATTAAAACAAATGATGATCTTCGAATTAAAGAGAAGAATTTGGATTCTTTTGTACGCGTAGAATCTTACTCAGACAAGACCGATTGATTAGATTTTGTTAAAAATATTTCCAATTCATCTAATGTCACAAAAACAATCGAAATACTCGATGACTTATACGATTTTAATAGTAGATTGAATGATTCATAGATTTCTTTCATTTGAGATGAACAAATGACAAGAACTTCATTTGAACCATGAAAATTAAGACATGTATCACGTAAAATCTCTCGATCATATCGAAAACGAGCAGATATATCAATACCATGAACTTCAAAACGACGAGTTAAATTACGAAAATGAACAGCTCTTGCGATTGTTAAACAACAAGAATTTGAATCGGTTTTTCTTTTCAAAATTTACCAAATATACAATCAAATGAAATCAAATTCAAAATATTACGTTGTTTCATTGTTTTCTATTTGATTTAAACGAGTTTTCCTATATTCGATATCGTGATATTCTCCTGGAAATGTTGAATTTTCTTTTTGAGAAGGAAATTCTACAAATCAAATTACTGGATTTATGGAAAATTTGTTCGATTACACGGTCTAAATTCGATAATCGAACAAATTGCATGAGTTGTAAATAAATCTGCTCATCAATCATTTGTCGAGAAAAATCAAAAACAATACGTCCATTTGCTGTGTGAACCGAATTATTAATTGAATTCGTACTCGAAATTTCAATATATTTTTTTAATTGAACCAAAAAAATATCTCTCTGCGATTTTCTATTATTCGTCTCGTTCGAATTAGCATAAATAGATTCAATAAGACTTCCTAAGGCATCGTCGAATTCATTACCAGAATAACGGCACTTTTGTGCATTGCGTCGAATTTTTTCAAAGAAACTAAACATTTGTCAATAAATTGTCGTTAAGTGAAATTAATTTTTGCTCCTAATTTGTCTTTTTTTGTTTTCGTCCCTTTTTTTTTAATTAATAAACCACATGTCGAAATCACAAGAACTTTCACATGCTCGCCATATACAGAGTATAAAGAAAAAACGAAAAATCGCGAGAAAACAGTAAACAAAAGAGAAGTTTGTCACTCGAGTCAAAGAATTTCATATATATGTATAGAACTTTTAATGTACAAACGAGGAAAAAAAAGAAAAGATCAAGCACCAAAAGGAGAGAAAAAGAAAACAGATCAGTAAATAAACAAAGAAATAAATCGAACTGTAATTTAATAGTGAAAATTAGCCGCAAAATGAGATGGAAGATTCGATGGTTGATATAAATGTGCCGGTGGTGGTTGTTGATATTGTTGATGAAGATTAGGTTCAGTTTTCGTTGGTACAGGCTTGTAGACATGTGAAACAGATTGTTGATGATGTTGCTGTTTATTTTCTTCATCACTGTCATCGTTATTCATCTGATGTTCATCGTCGTCTTCTTCATCGTCGTCATCTTCAATGGAATCGATTTGTCGAGCAAGAATATCATCTGCATCAGGCTCGTCCATTGAATCATCATCATCACCTTCATCGTCGTCATCATCATCATCGTTGTCCGATTGATTCGTTCGTGGTGAACCAACCGATGATGGATTTCCGTGACTACTATTCGTTCTACCGTGATTATTCATCGATGGATGATAATTGTTCATCATCATCATGTTATTATTGTTGGTCTGATGATTGGACATATCGTCTTCGAGAAATCGTGTACATTTCTTCTTTCGTCGACAATGTTTACACCATTGACTTTGACCTTCTAATCCGAATCTTGCACGACATTTCTTTTGATTCAAACAATCGATAGCATTCTCCATTTGCATTGGATTTTTCCCATGTGGACTATTATGACTTAAATGATTCTGGCCAAAACGATGCGGACTATTGTGACTTAAATTTCCTGGACTATTAACCATGGAATTGTTTTCTCTTGGTGGTTTTTTATGCGAATTATTTAATATCGGTGTATGACCGCCTGATTGACGTTTTTTCTTCAAACCATAATTGTCACGCGCCGACCAACCAGGATACAATTGCATATGACGATTCCGTTCTTCTTTTGCTAATTCTAAACGAATAAAATGATCGTTCAAGTTTTCAATTCAAACAAGTTTCTCTTTTCGAACCGTAATATCTGTCTTGTTCAGCACGAGGTAATTCTTTCCATTTTTGTCCAAGAACTTTATTGATCGCTGACGATTCTTTCAATGTACATTCTTCGATGACACGTGCACGTTGTTCTTTCATGTAGAGCATAAAAGCATTCAAAGGTTTTTTAATATGTGGTTTTTTTGGTCGTTGAACATCGAGTAAAGCGCTCAAACTAGAAAATCAACCGATGAAATAGATATTGTCAATGATTCGACGACATACTTTCGAGGTGATCCTTCATAGTTTTGATGATGATGACGATTCGAAGACGTCGACGATGAGGACGAAGCAGATGCAGCTGGTGGAGGTCGAACACCGGGTGTGGGAATCGGAATGCCAAATGGATTGAACAGATTTGGTCGAAATGACTGATTGACCATTCCAGGCGGATATAATGGTGGAAAAGGCATACCTAGACAACAAGTTTATTGATTGAACTAGCTCATGATCAAAGAATTTTACCTGGATTAAAACCAGGAAATGGCGATAAAGGTGACGGTGCACCACCGTACGGATTAGGTACAGGTGGAACTGAAGGCATGTGTCCGTCTATGGGTGGTTTATCCTAGAAAATGACAATGTTGACTTTGAAAACGAAGCACAAACGTGCGAATTATTTACTGTGGATGTTGCTGCAACATTCGCTTGAGCTGCAGCCGCCATTAAATATTGCTGAAACATTGGATGAAAATAGGGATAGAGAAATGGTGAAGTATATAAACTGGAAATGCCACCATTCAATGCGTCATTTTTATTGGGACTTGTTGGTTCTTCAACAACTGGCGAAAGTCGATCTTCAATTCCATCAACATCAATATCATCATCGGGTTCGTTTTTCTTAATCGTTGATGCTGAGAAAACTTTAACTTCATCTGTGCCATCTTCCATTTTAATTGTTGTTATTGTATCGTCATTATTATTCGTACTACTACTGCCAGTAATCGATCGTTGTTTGGGATTTGTCGATGTTGTCGATATCGACGATGGCGAACTTAACGCCGGTGATGAACATCGTTTCTTAACTGGAGTTTGAAATTGTGCTGAATCAAGATTTGGAGTAGCCATGGAATTTTGTTAAAAGTAAATTTTTTCTACAGATTCGTTTAAATTTGAGACATGATTTTCTTGTCTTTGATCATTGAAAACGATGGGTGGAGTAGAGAGAAAAAGTCGCAAATCGTCTTTCTTTTCTTTTTTTGTTTTATGACGCGGCAGTGTGTTTGAACTGACCTTCAAATAGAACAAGAAAAAGAAGAGGGAATGATGTTCATTCACCATCCACTCATTTCTTTCGTCGTCGTCCGTTCGCTGAGAATAGAGAAGAAAGAACAATGACATGGCTCACTTCTCTTTCTCTCTCTTTTCGCGGCCACTGGTCAAGGCTGACGGACGGTAGTCGACAAAAAAGAAAGACGAGAGAAAAAACACGAACGCCAACCGACTGTCAAAAGAAAGTAACACATTGACGGCAAGATACGAGACGTCTTGTCGGCGGTAAGAAAAAGAGAAAGAGAGAAGAAGAAGAAGAAGAAAACAAAATTAACGCCACGATGTATACAGCTGCGTTCATCATCATCTATATTTTCGTTCGATCGATCGATCTTGTAGAATAGAAACGAACAAATGGTCTGTGCATTTTTCTTTCGATGTATTTGTTTCTCGATATACATCGCTGAAAATGAGAAGAAAACAAGATTTTTATCGATGTTTAATTCTCAGAAAATGATGATTCTTTGAAATTTTATTTGTCCATGAGAAAGAGATTCATTATCACAATCTTTAAAGTTCATCGTAAATACAACGAACGATTGAATAAACGAGATAGAGACCGTGTGTTTAATTACCCCTCGTTGTTGAATCAAATGTAAACCTATATGAATATGAATGAATCCATAGGAACTACTAAAAGACCAATATATGATATTTGTTTAATACGAAATAAGACAGATGGTGAAATGAACGGGAATAGACAATGAATTGAATGAAGCAGTCAGTAGATGATGTTTTTGTAGAGATTCTTTTCACATGAAATCTAATTTTCGTCGTTTAAAATAGAACTGCACTCAATGATATCACCATTCATGCATGACATTGCTTGTTCGTATATAAAATCTGCTGGCAAACTTAGTATTGTGTTTCATTTAAAATCGATCATGGATTAGATGGGAAACTTGATAAAAAAAAATGCAAATCCATCAAAGACAAAGGCAAGCAATCTAAAGTAGTAGGAGCTGAAGACAAAAAGTGAAGATTTATGCAAAGATGATTGTAAATTATTTGATCATGAACAGTTCGTATGATTTAACTGCACATTTTAGAAATGGAAAAATGACGTATGAGAAAATACTGCATGACCTTTTATGATAGCTCAGAAGTTATTTTGCTATCACAGAATACACACACCCATTTTTTTTCTTTCTGTCTCGCAAAAACTTCTCGTTGAAGGAAGCAAAACCAAGTGCACATGGCAGGCAACGTGATGCACATACACAATCAATAGCTTTTTTGTATGTAATAACCCCATTTTTTACTTTGTTTCACGATAAAACTGCTCTCGAGAGTGCGAACGAGTAAAAATAGAATGCACTCGATGCTACTTTTTTCTCACTATAAATACGAGCGAATATTCTAACAAATATAATCACAAACAAAACTTCCTCTCTCATCGATTTCAAATCAACGTACTTTTAATTTTTCATTGAAATAATGGACGCTATTAAAGCTGGTATTGAATCGACCAAAGAAGCTGTTCAAGGCAAGAAAGCTGAACGTCAAGCTGAAAAAGCACATGATCCAACGGAAAAACCAAGCGATCGTGTCGATGCAGCATTCGAATCGGGAAAAGCAGCTAGTAAAGCACAAGAACATTGCATGAAAGCTGAATGTCACAAACAAAAACATGCGGTTCATTAAATCGAACAAATTTCTTATTCATAAACATTTTTTTCACTTGTCTATATCTTTTCGTCTTATGCTGTGTGTATTTACCTAAATAGATATCATAAAATAAACGTTTATTCGAAATATTTGACTTGCATGAATGCGTTTAATAATCTCGACATTATATTCCTTAAGTTATACTTGAGGCTATTGAAAATTTTCATAGGAAATGAGGTTAAATTTTAATAGTGCCGAGAACTTACAATTTGCTATTAATTCAAATTCAAAAGATAAAAATCTCAGTCACCCTGTTGTACGTAACATAAAGAAAGCAATAGTTCTTTGGATCTATACCAAGTTCATTCCATTCGAGATAATCTTAATTAACTAATCAAGATGAATGATACAGTTCTTCAAAGTGAATCATGGTTCATTCCAATGGATATTATTATGATTATTCCTCTTAGTATATGTACTATTCTCGGCGTTGTCTTTTTATTTCTTGTTGCTACTCATCGAACATGTTGGTCGGTGCCAATGCTTTTCATTTGCAATTCATGTTTCGTTGAAATTGCGTTAAGTTGTGTTTTACTTGCAACGGTTATTTATACACTAAAACAAGATCTACGCAAAGAACTTGGAGATATTGCATCTTGTGTATTTACGATGTTCATAGTTTACTCATTATTTGCTGCAGAATATTATTCCTATTTATTAACAGCTCTCTATCGATATATCAGTATCGTTTATCCAAATCATCGTTTTTGGCAATCAATAAAATGTCAACTTTGTCTGATTATTAGTAAATGGATCTTTAGCATTGCCTTTGGTCTTTCCGTCTATCTCACGAATAATATTGTCTATAATATCAATAATCAAATCTGTCAAGCGCCACTTGGTTTATCCGTCATATTGATGTACAATGCAGTAGTTATTTATGTCATTCCAAATATGGGAATTATTTTAGTTTATATGTTATTAACACGTTATGTTCATCGAATGAGTGCTCGTACAACTGTTTCAAATCGTTTATTTCATGCTCGACGTGAACTCAAACTTATTCAACGTACATTTATTTTAGCATGCACGTTAATTTGTCTTGGCATACCATATTTGATATTTGTGTTGATATCATTTGTGACCGAACCACCTAAATATCATTTTCGAATTGCTTATATTTTTATTGATTTTTCCATATTAATTGTTATGATTCTGAGATATTATTTTACTCAACCAGTCAAAGATATCATTCGACGAGTATTACCTCCAACAAATATAGTTGCACCAACTAGAGCTATCGCTAGAACAACTGCTTGACTTATAAATTTGAATTGAGAAAATAATTGTTGTGCTAGATATGTAGGTTGAAAATGGCAAATTAAAACTTTAGTATTCGCTCGGTCATGTTTGCTAATTAAAGAAATTGACGATGTACAAAAATAGAATCAGATTATTGTTGAATAAAATATTCATCATATGCCAAAGATAATTATCTTGGATTTTGAATGTTTCTTAAATAAATCGAAGTTCCTGTGTCGAGATTATCATCAATGAAAAATTAAAGTTCACTGTTAAAAAGATTCTTAATTTTATAAAATTGTAAATGAAGATAATTCTAGGGTGCTATCTGAATTTAACTCACACGATTTCCGACAGTGAAAATGAATGTTCTCATCTTGACTTCTTGTAGGCATGAAATAATGTTGATAAAGAACTCAGCTTTTGTTTTTACAGAGGAAACACAAAGTTTACGTCATAGAAATGTGGGATAACGGATTGAATATTTACAATGGTAGCAATAAGTTTCGTGACAGTAGAAAATTCAATCCTGTAGGTTCATGATAGATCTAATCAAGGCTTACTTTATGAATATCATCCATCTAATAAACGATTTCTTAGTAGTTTGTAAAACAGAAAACCTTAGAACAAAATTTCTCCAGCGGCAAAAAATTCCATGACACTTTATATACAAGGCAACAATTACTCTCAACGATACAGTGAGTGACATCATTGGAAAGAGCGTAAAAAAATAACACAATGGAAGCCATCTTTATGGAATTTTACTAGGAAAAACAGATAAAATGTGTCACATTTTTGTACTTTTCTGTTCATGTTCTGTTGGCAACTGTAGTTTATATTAAAGTCAGTTCATTCACGTATCAGTCGATACAGATGAAGCTACTCTTCAGAATGCCCTACCAAATCAAACGGTTACTTATCACTACTGACCGATTCAGCACAATGTTCGGAGCAACTGCATGACTTATCATGTAAATCTGCTTTTTCCAAAACCGCTTATCGTGAATCTACGAGATTAAATTTTCTATCGTCACAAAACCTTTTGTCATCACTGCCGTTAAAGTAGTCGTTTGACGTTGTCTAATGAAAGATTTATTGAAAAATATTTTCTTGTTATTATTACAAATGCAGAAGTTAAAAGATTACTCGATACGCGTACTGTCACCTCAATGAAAAAATGAAGTCTGATAATGAAAAATGTGTTTGACAGGAAATGTAATTTTTTGTTTTGTTATTATTAGGGACATCAATACCCTGTATTTATCATACTCATAATCAGTTTTATTTGAGTGCTCATGTGATAGTGTGAGACTTACAGATAGGAAACAAAAATTAATTTAACAGTTGAATTATATCTTATATTCTTATAAAGTTTTATCAAACTTCTCACGAATGAAATCCCTTAAAACAATTGATGTAGAAAATATCAAAGAGTGTGTATATGACAGTTCAATAATTAGTCAGACATTGAAAGTATATTTTTCTTATTTTCATTGATGAAAGACTAGTATTTTGAAATATTCAAGAAGATTCTCATGGGAGAAAACGTGTGATTTTTTACTTGAGTTCATTTTGCTTTCTGTTTCAGAAGCAATTGACAGACGATATGCTAGATATCACAAGAACTCAAATTGAACCATGGTTTATCCCATTTGATATTATTATGATAATTACTATCACTCTAACCATTATTCTAGGTTTAGCTTTCTTAATACTTGTTGCTACTCATCCAACGTGTTGGTCAGTACCGATGTTACTTATTTGTAATTCATGTATAGCACAAACGATATTAAGTATTGTTTTATTAGCTATGGCTGTATTTTCATTCCAACATGATTTCAAACAAGATGTTGGAGACGTCTCATTTTGTAGTGCAATAGGTTTTCTCTGTTATACTATTACAGTTGGACTAAATTATTCATTTTTAATAATAGCTCTCTATCGTTATATCACCGTCGTTTATCCCACTCTTTATACGTGGCAGTCAATGCGATGTCAAATTTGTCTTATTATTAGTAAATGGATCTTTAGCATTGCCTTTGGTCTTTCAATGTACCTCACAAATCAAATTGTCTACAATATTAACAATCAAATTTGTCAAATTCCACTCAGTTTATCCGTGCCCCTGCTTGCTACTTCGGTAATTCTTTACATGGCACCAAACTTCGGAATGGTATTGATTTATATCCAATTGACACGTTATATTCATCGAATAAGTGCTCGTACAACTGTTGCAAATAATTTATTTCATGCTCGACGTGAACTCAAACTTATTCAACGTACATTTATTCTATCGAGTACTCTCATTTTTCTTGGCGTGCCGTATATGATATTTGTACTCATATCATTTGTAACCGAACCACCGAAATATCATTTTCGAATTGCCTATTTTTCTATTGATTTTTCCATGTTAGCGATTGTGATTATGATGTTTTATTTCACACAACAAGTGAGAGATATCATTCGAAAACCTTTATTACGGTCAACGACAGTTATGCCAATTGGAAGTCTTGATGTGAGACAGATCGGAATGTAGTTATTATTTACAGTTTATACTAACATTTTTGTGAAATTAACTCGACAAATTGAAACATAATTCTGTTTTTGAACTTTCTTGTTTTGGCACAAGCTGTCTAGATAATTTTCAAGATTAGAAAAATCATTGAGTGCACTATTTAGTGTAAGAACATTTACTTAATAACTAAAAAATTATGACAATTACGATCAAAAGCCGCTATTTTCAAGTTATAATAGATAATCATTTTTCATAAAGCATTGGGTAGAACGTGAACATTCTCATTTGAATTATTTTTATTGCTTTTAGAGAAAAGGAT
>ERZ778019.447-NODE-447-length-79630-cov-13.260295_pt1 | contig 79630 bp, 92 predicted proteins | sample MGYA00375749_ERZ778019 | MGnify/ENA primary metagenome ERZ778019 (study PRJEB29350, sample SAMN05389821) | bioreactor metagenome | isolation source: Ammonium sulfate bioreactor | place: South Africa: University of Cape Town | collected 2014-03-17 ... | reverse complement strand
ACACACACACACACGGACACATCAATTGTTTTCCTATTTTTCCTTTTTGTTTAGCTATTATTCCAATGAGAGAATATTCTACAATGGAACATGTTTTACATCTGCATAATAATCATACGAAATATCTTCAAATTGATAATTTAAATTCATTTGATTTGCCTGATTATGCACATGTCGAACATTTGAAAGGTGCGGCACTTGTTGTTCTACCATTTACAATTGGCAATATCACAAATGTCAAATGTAGTCCGAGATTTAGTCTACGTAAGAGCAAAACTTTCTTTTTTCATTTTGTTTTTTTTTTGTGCTTTTCTTTTAAGATGTTCAATATTCGACATTTTTGAATATTTATCGATTATTTCATACGGCCTTATTTGTTTTATGTATTTTGACTGTGTTGATTCTTTATTCATTTATTTATAATGCAATTTATCAACGACGTCGCAGTCGAATAAAGAAATTTTCTCGTTACCGAGCGATTCTTCAATCGTATTTAATACCATCGAATTCTTCGTCGTTTAAAACTCGATCGAGTTTATGTTGTTGGAAAAATTTTTCATCGAATTCGAGTTCATCATCGCCGAGCTCAATCGAATATTTATCCAGAAATCAGACCTGTCAAATAAAGCCAATGTCAAATCACATTATTCTCGAAGTTCAAGGTGCGCGTGGCAAACGTTATTCCGCCATATCAATGACCTCGATGACGTATTTCACCAGTGGAGTCTGGGATGAAACGTCAACATCGAACGCAGTTCGTTCGAGAATGAATTCGATTACAGCGAATCATTTCTGTGGAACTGAACAGACGATAACCGATGAATCGGTTTTACCATTGAGACCGTCGCTACATTTAACAGTGCCAACATTTCAAACAAATGCCGGGCAAGATCAACAAAAGGATGAAAATGAAACACGAAAGTCAATTGTGAGAAAACCAAGTCAAAATCTATCGATTCGACAAAGTCGACCATCGGATTTGTTCGTTCAACAGAGAAAAGTGTCATTCAGTAAGCAAAAAAACACACACACGTACATCTCAATCATTTATTTGCCTTATCTTTAGTGACAACAACGAATCAAACTGAATTAATTGATCAATGCATTACTGAAGATCCAATGAGTACAAATGAGAATAATAATAATGACAATCAACAACAACAAGACGAACTACGAAATTCGATTTATTCCACTCGACGTTTTTCTGTTTTTGACAATGAGACAAAACGTATATTTGATCGACAACAACGTCAAGAACGTTTAGCAAATATTCGAACAACATTAACATTGTTTATTGTGACAGCAACGTTTATTTTAATGTATTTACCATCAATCGTAATTAGTTTATTTAACATAAAACCAAATGAATTTCGTGAAGTTCTGTTTTTACTTTACTATATCAATAGTGCTGTAAGTTTATTTTCTTTAATGAGATTCAAAGATTCAAGTTAACATGTTCTCTATTTCTTTAGTGCAACCCGCTGATCTACTCATTTTTTAATGTTAATTTTCGTAATGACATTCGACGTATATACGAATGTCAAAAACGTGAATATCTAGCTCGACAATAAAATCCTGTGTTTTATTCTCAGTTTCTTTTTCTTTTTATGTTGATTAAATTCAGTGAAAATAAAAATAAAAACTCATTAGTTTTGATAGATACCATAGAAAGTTAAACAGAAGAAAAATAAAAATACAGATCGTCGTTGATTATCGAAGAAATAAAACATATGACTAGATGATGGCAGGAGAAAACGGCGAGAGAGAAAGAGAAGTTCGTGTCTGGTTGTTTTTCTTTCGTTGAACTTTAGCTCATCTCATTGCAATACGTGCTCGATTCGAGTAGAGTGATGATGGAGCAAAATTATCGAAACCTTTTTCCAGGCCTTGATATTTTGGCAAGGCTTCCATGAATGTTTGAATTTGTTTATCTAGAATAGTTAATTTTGGTAATGAAATAGATGGTAATGGTTCGGAAATTAATGTAAAATTATCGGATTGTGGATTTGAATGAGGATTTGTTTGTTTGTGTCGTTTGGATTTAATCAATGGTGGCAAACGTTGAGCTTTGAAACAAGCTCGATGATATTTTCGGTGATTTGACGATGTTGAAACATCACTTTGATCGTCACTATTCACGATACTACTTTCGATAATCGACGGTTCAGGACGTTCGATTGATTTGTGACGAATTGGCGAAAGATAATGTTTTCGTCGTCGAAGATCTTTGGTTCGATTGTGTTCGAATTCGACGTATTTTTCTAATTTTTCAATTGTTAAGAGATTTTGTTCGTGTTCACGTTCGAGATAATTTAATTCTCGAGCTAAAAGAAGATTGAAATGCTTTTCTCGATGTATAACAGCAGCACTCGGTATCATGAAACTTCTTTTTCTTTTTCTATTTAAATGAAAACGAAGGAATGAATTTCAAGTATTTTAAACGTTTAATTTCTCAAAAGTCAACAAAGAGTCTTATTGAAAAAGAAAAAAATCGCTTCCGAGAGATGAAAATCATTTTTCTCTTTCAAAGTTAACAGATTCTTCGAACAAATGAAAGAAGAAAAAGAAATGCAGAGCAACAAGAAACATTTTACAGATTTATTTTGTTTATTTTCATTCGATTTGCTTTTGCTTTCGACGCCTAATAGCCTCACTCAGACGATGAATTACCAAAACAGCAAAACAAACGAACTCGAATTGAAATTCGATACGTATTTCTTGTTTATTTTATTCGTTAAACAAAAATATTTTGCTTCAATAAAGCACACAGACGAAAAATAATTTCCTAAATAAATTACACAGAAAAATCTCTACAAGGCTTTGGCGCCGAGTAAATGACTCGCGTATTCGAATGTAACGAATGAGATTCCACTGGCCGGTGCTAAACGTAGCATATGCAAGGAGAATCCGTTATAAAGTCCTCGAATGCCGTGATATTTCCAAAGAGATCGAAGGATCTCGGTCATGGTTTCTTTTTGTTGAATATTTGACTGAAGTCGTGTTCGAACGTTTAACAACGGGTAAATGAAGAACTGACTGACACCATTGGAAATATTTCCGATGAGTAGTTTTTCTATTGGATTTGTTGGATGATTGTGATATCTTTCGAGACGACGTTTGAGTGTTTCGTACAGAGCAAGATCGATTCCACTTGCTGGAAGAATGGCTAATACACTTGGAAATAGACCTTTGTAGAACGCTCGAAGACCTTCTTGAGTATAGATTTTCAGAATACAATCGATAATCGATTTGTATTCGTTCGTTTTACGAATTGTTAATCGAGTCTAAAGAATATTTCAAATCAATGTTTATTTTTTGTTTTTATAATCGAACTTTGATCGTTTTCATTGGATAGATTATCACACTCGCTGTACAGCCAGCTGCTGAACCACAGAGAAATTTTTGGAAGACACTGATTTCCTGAGTTGTTGTTTGGCCGACGAAACGTTTGAATGTTTCATAGGCCATCAGACGAATACCAGTTTCAGGTGAAACTTTAATAATATTCATCAAATTTCCACGCCATAGCGATCGAATACCACCTTCTTTTATCATTGAACTTATCGTCTGACGAATTGTCATTTGTCCATTTGTATCAAGTCCGTAAACTAGAATATCAAATCGATTAACTTGTCAAATCAATAATAATAAAGAAAAAAATAACCTTGGAAGAATGTTCGTAAACGATCAATCGGTGCTGTACAAGTCCGACTAACTGCACCTGCACAAATTCCCGCCGAAAAATGTCTCAACCAGACTAATCGTGGTTCATCAATTGCATTCAAATTGTTCGTTTTTTTCATCGTAAAACTAAAGAATACATTAGTCATTCTCGTTCCTTTTACTATTTATCCAGCAAATGACTTTTATTTAATGACACAAAAATATATATAAAGAGATTCATAAGACACAAAAATATGAGACTTCAGCAGATTTCGACTGATTTTAGTTTAATTGCTTCGTCGTACGATGGAGGAATTTCTAAATGACGCAATAATTCTCTTGAATTCGTTCGATATTCGTTCGAAACTTTACCTCGATATGGTAAAACAGTTTGCTCATAACTTGGCAAAGTCGATGATGTATTCGACTGGAGAAATTCTTGAACATTTCTTTAAACAAAACGATTAATTAATTATTCATTCGTTGAACAAAAAACAAAACTTCTACCGTTGATCAATATCTGCACGTAGCTGCAATTGCTTTGATAGAATAAATCGAAATTAACTTTTCAATCGATCGAATTCAATTCCACTTACTCGTAATCGTTCAGCAGATGCTTTTCGTTCTGATTGAAGCATTTTTTCTGCAGATATCCAATAAGCAAAACTGAAGAGAATACCGATGACACTAAATACGAATCTTTTCGTTTTCGATCGACCGTCGATTTGAATTTACCCGAAGACAATAAACGAAATTGAAAATCGTTCGTTTTCAAAAGAGATCAAAAAATATCCTGACAGAATCAACAAAATTCCAAAAACTAGAATAGAAAACAAAAAACATTCGAGACAAAAATCGCTTCGAAATCAATCGAACAAACTGAGAAATGCAATGGCAGAGAGTTTCTTCTTTCGAGCAATGTTCTCCAAATATTCATTCGGAACATTATGCGGATCGGCCGAAATCGGCGTTGTCATAATCGTGTGTATCGTCCGCATATTGTGTATATTATGTCTTCAATGAAAATATGATGCAAGGATAACGACACGATGATACGATTAGATTGTTGGTTTCCTATTGGACGAAAACGGCGAACCAATGAGAAAGCGTCGTGGTTCGATTGAGTTTTATTTGTCAATAAGATTGTTCATTCAATCAATGTCAAATACGACTAGTGAACGAACAAATTTCCGTGGAAATCGACCACTTTCATCCAATCCACCTCATTCAATCTGTTTAACTGACCGAAAAGTCGTTTCATTTACACATTTATGGACAATCGATCATTTTCAATCGTATCTTGGTACGAGATTTGTTTATGTTTTTGTTTTTTTTTTCAAGGCAAATCAATCTGAATCTATTTAGACGATCCGCAATCGCCCCGCGTTCTATTCAGTTCGTATTTTTCGCCGACATTCGGTCCGCATACCGACACAAGGTTGGATTCAATTTCAAAACAAAACAAAAAACCAAATCTTTTTTCTTTTTTTTTCTTATTCCAGTTGGTGTTTGAAACTCTATCCCAAGGGTGTCAATGAAAAGTCCGTTGAATACATTAGTCTATTTGTCAAATATGTTCGTGGTCGAAGTGATCTTCTCGCCAAGGCCGAATTCTCTCTCATAAACAGTCGCGGCGAGTTTCATATCGTTCGCAAAACTCCGTATCACGTGTTTCCAACAGGTGGCGATTGGGGCTACTCGGAATATCTGATGCGCATGGTCTTAACTACTCAACGAAAAGCCGAACTGCTCAATTCGGATCAAAGTTTGAAAATATTTGCGCGTGTTATCATCGTCGGTGAATCGACATCGTCGATGATTCACGAGGAAAAGAAGAACACCTACGAAAGTCTCGTTTCGCTTTCGACGCATTTCGGTTCGCTGTTGAATTCAGCGAAAGATAATTCTTATGACGTGACGATACACGTTCGACCGGAGCAGATCTTCTATGAAAATAAGTCAACAGTAGCCAAGAGAACGTCGACAAATCATCGAGCCAAACGAAAACGATACACGAGTGGAGCGAGTGAATCGTCCGACGAATTGGCAGCAGCAATGTCAATGACGTTCTACGCTCATCGAAGTATTCTCAGCGTAAGAACAACGAAGATCGATCTCCTTCTTTTACTTTGAAAATCGTTGTTTTTTAGGCACGAAGTCCAGTTTTTGCTGCGATGTTCTCTCATTCGATGTTAGAAGATCAAAATTCAACTATCGAAATCACCGATCTTCAACCGGAAACTATTCGTTGTCTACTCGAATATATTTACACGTCGAATATCGACGATATTAACGAATATAACGCCATTGAAATCTTCAAAGCAGCCGATAAATATGAATTAGAATATCTGAAACAACGAGTCGAAATTATTTTAATGAATTCATTATCCATATCGAATTGTACAATGCTTTTTATTCTCGCTGATTTACACAATGCGATCGATTTGAAAAAACGAATTTTAAATTTTCTTATGCGAAATCTTCTCGAAATAACCGAAACAGACGATTGGAGAATTCTCGTTGAACAACATCCGATCTTGGCGACCGAAGCTTTTGTTTATTCAGCTGAACACGCAACGGCATGTGCTTGTTCATCTTAGATTTTCAGTTCTTTAAATAAAAAAAACAACAACAACAACTTCATCGAAGAGTTTTTCTTTCTCGTTTCTCGAAACAAAATTCAACTAGGAAAATTTTATTCGTAGAAAAACAAAACAACTTTCTGACATAAGAAAAGAAAAGAAAAACAAATTGTAATCATCATCATCATTATCGTCTGTAACGAAGAGAATGTAGTGCATGAATCGAATGAAGCTCGTAGAGTTCGTCTAAATTCGGCAATTTAATTTTGCCATGATGACAATAGAAGATTTTCCTAAATGCATGACGAAAATGTTTATTACAAAGCGGATAAATCAATGGATTTAACGCTGAATTCAGATATCCAAGCCAAACAAAGGTGGTGTAGATTTTCTCAGGTATACATCGATGACACCAGGCAACAAAAACAAATAGAATGAAATAGGGTAACCAAGTGACAGTAAATACGCCGACGAGAATGCCCAATTGTCGAGCAGCTTTAAGTTCTTTTTGAAGTGAACGTGAAAGACTGGGATGAATGATATAATCGAAGAATGTCAAAAGATGTACGCGGTTCGAAGGATCAATGTCATTTAATGGATCATTGATTTGATTATTTGGCGAGGGAAATGGCGACATAGGAGTTGTTGTTTGTTGGCTAAAAATAAAATGACAATTGATTTTAATTTGAAAACAAGAAGAAGGATTTACGTTGACTGTCGTCGAATGATTTGAGGTGAACATTCTTCGGAAGATGAGGAAATTGAATCATGTTGAGCGTATTTCATATTGTTTTGAACACTTGTCGAATTTCTCATCATTCGATCGATTGAATATCGTCGAAGAAGAATTTCGCTATTACGTTGATGATTTTGTTCGATGGATTTCAATGTTGGAAATAACATTTCGTAGGAATTTAAATTCGAATAACGAAAATGTGATTCTCGTATCGGTGTATAATCCTCGGTTTGTTGTTTGTCGGTTACTGTTTGAAATGGATTGATGACAAGTGAAGGATTCGCTGCTTGTTGATGATCGTTTTCAATCGCTGATAGACAAGCGATCGGTCGTTCACGTTCGTTCAGCGATGCGTAGGTTAGCAAACGATCTTTACGTCGTTGTTTTTGAATTGTCGATGAAATTCGTCGACCGAATTCCATCGTCGAACGTGAACGGATAGCGATCATGATTCGACATGAAATTAAAATCATTGTTAACAATGGAAGATAGAAGTTCACAAGTGCAGTTAGAGTTTTGAATAATTTATTCGAACGAAATGATGTATCACATTCATTTGGAGCAACTATATCGCTTGATTCAGGATGAAAATATGACCAAAAGATAATAGCTGGCGCCCATAATGATGATAAAAACCAAATGAAAAGAAGAAAATAAATTGCTCGTTTACGTGAACGTGTTTGCAGATAAACTAGAGGATAAACAACAGCCCAATAACGATCCAGACTCAACAAAACGAGATTAAATATACTCGCCGTGCTAAAACAAAACAAAAACAGACCGGGTTTTGATGTTATGTTACTCAACGACACACATAGTAACAAAGCTTAATAGAAACGAGAAGAATGGAGGGTGTTTTCACCTTGCAACATAATCGATTGACAACCACGTTTGACAGAGAGCTATTGAAAACGGCCATTGACCAACGAGAATATGTACAGTACTTAATGGCATAACAATAAATCCGACAATGAGATCAGCAAATGCTAAACTGAGAATAAATAAATTCGAAACTGTTCGTAGACGTTTTTCAGTTCTTATTGCATAAAAAACGAGAAGATTGCCGAATATGGTTATTAATGATAGGCCAAATAATAAACATCCTAACGGAATTTTGATGATTAATTGATCGAGAACGAGTTGTGATGAATTTGTGTTATTTGATTGATTACTCATTTAGATATTTCAAATCATTTTTTTTGTAAACTAAAAAAAGAATGTAAAACAACGAGTCTATGAAAATAAATTCAATAGAAAATAGACATCAACGGAATAAGTTAAAGTTCAATGACTGTTATGTGTATCCTATATATTTTACCTTTTGAAAATTGAGATAAGAGGAGAAAAAGAACTAATTATCTACTCATAGGCCTGGTACATAATTAAAATAGAATTCCTTCTTTTGTTTTTTACGTCAAAAAAGAAAAAGAATGAGACGAGACTAAAGACAAATGTTACAGTTGAAGCAAAAGAAAAAATAGAAGTTTTTTTTTCAAGATCAAACATCGTAAATGCGTTAAAGTCATGAAAAATATTGTGACACTGAAAGTATTTGTTTACAGAAAGAAAAAACGAACTAAAACAGTTTTTAAGAAGATCAAAAATTAAATGATTTCTTTTTTTTTTTATTGTTTTCGTACGAATTTCAACTCAGATTAAATCTCGAGATGAGCACTGTTGTCAAGTTCGACATTGAATGTTAATAATCTTCTCGCACCTACTCGTTGTGTGTGCTTCTCGGGATTTTCTCCTTCTCTCTCTCTCTCTCTCTCTCTCTCTTTCGCTCTTCGCTCTTCGCTCTATTCATACCACTTGTCACTGTCAAGAGCTAGTTAAAGACTCTATCTCGAACGACATGTGTTCTAACATTAATTTGATTAAAGAAAAACCAGAGAAAAGAAACATAAAGATCTGTTGCCAATTGATTGATGGATCCTCGAAAAAAAAAACCTCTATACTTATTTGTTTTGCTCGATTTAATCGAGCACAATATTAAAATTCTTTTGCGCCTTTATCCTCGAACTAGATCGGGTAGTCAACTACTTTTTTTTCTTGGCATGAGAAAAAAAAATGATGAGATCGAACGACGAAGCCGTTTCTCTTGATTTACAAGCTAATATCTCACAAAAAATGTTGATTGATCTATTGCACATCAATCATTAGATGACTTCACGTGAGAAAGAGAAAACAGTTGAATTTTGAAATAATTATCATCTACTGAGATTTTAATCTAACAAAAAAGAAAATATATCTCATCAATTATTTAGTTTCAAGAGAACATACTGACGAATATCAGTATGCCGAACGAGAATAGAAAATATCAAAGAAAAAGAATAAGAAACTTCTCAATGCATTAAATGGATAGGTTTAGTATTAAGACAAACATCAACAGATGGTTTCTCAACGGTATAATGAAAAATATGCTTGTATAATAACGAATACATTAAAATATAAAAACAAACAACAATAACCGATTATGAGTCTCGAATGGCTTTTGTTTTGAAGGAGACAAGAAAAGAAATAATTAATTGATGATTTGAAGAAAAAAACTCGGAGTTAATTAAATATTTTCAATTGACAAGAAGAAAATGACGAATAGCTTGACCTATTTATTTTTGACTCGACTCTAGGACAGAGAAATAATTTTGTTAATCATAGGTTATTAAATATCAAAATATTAGTTCATCGAAAATTATCGGCATTTTCACGTGAATAGAAAACATCGGACTCGATATATATAATGTAAATATATCATGAAACAGATTTGTAAATGACGTGAATAGTTGTTTATCTTATGATATTATCGAATTTTCCTGTTGATTAGTAGATAATGTATCTTTGTCATAAAAAGTAACATTAACGTTGGCTAATTAGAGTTCGATTTTTAGTTTTCTTCGAGTTGTTCGATGAATGTCAAGTGATTTTCATAGGCAAGAAAATCAATTCGATTATTGAATTTCTTTTCTTTTCTCGTCGATAGACTCTTCGAGATTTCTTCGAGTAGGCAAAGAAGATAAAAATGACAACGAATAATTTGATCATATTACTTATCTATTCGTTGGCCAGATGCACTGATCGAATGAGAAAAGAAAGAAAACACTCCGATTTTGCGATGAATTTCTGGATAAATCTTTGGAATTTGTATACACTATGGATATTAATTCGAAATCTTTTCGATTTTATTCAATATTTCAAACAAATTTGGTACGAATCGAAACGATTACTCCAAGAATACATGTCAAATATATTCCTAGCATTTGTCTTATTTCTTTTGTTGACATTCGTATGCCATTTACGAGTACTACTGAGTTAAAGAGTCCATTGGTAATTCGTCGTCATCATCGTTGTTACTTATGCTTATTCATCGTGGCAGTGCGATGAGTCACATTAAATAAATAGAAACATCGAGTGAAGATTTTATTTTTTTTTTGTTTTGAAATAAACATGAGACTGTTGTATCAATGGGGAATTATTTACGATTCAGCTGAACAGAAACGAGTGAAATCTCATTTACCGAAGGAAATTACGAGAAATAACGCATTCGAACAGGTAACATGTGGGACAAATTTTAGTTTAGTACTCGATTCAAATGGTCGAGTTTTTGTCATTGGTGACGAGCCGAAATACGGTCGACTCGGTCTTGGCGACGAGCAAACAATTGCATCTCGATTAACTCCCATTGCAGGTCGTCTCCCTCCAATAAGATACATTTCTTCGGGTCCGTCTACTAGTATCTTATTGACAATTGATCAACACGAATTATGGGCATTTGGTAAAGGAGTTGCATGTCAAGCAAAACAGATTTTTCAAACCAATGAAACGATTACACATTGTGCTTGTGCTGAAAATTCGATGATTGTTGTTATTAACGATCGTTTAATCAAAGAACGACATTTCAGTCGAAAGGAATTTGTCGATGAATGGACTGATGTTTATGAATTAGCGGATCGAAATGATCGAATTCATCATATTGATCTCGGATCATCTGTAAATGGGCTCGTTACTGACCAAGGTCATGTTTTTCTTTGGGGATCAGCTGTTCCCACTTATTCAAATTCATCGAATGAAAATTTTCGAAGTATTTCACTCGAACATCCTCTAGAAAAAGATCTCTCGATTCCGAATGATCGTCCTCGAGAGATTTCGTGTAGTCGTGGACAATTTCATGGTCATATTTTGTTATTAACTGAACAAGGATGTATCTATGCCATGGGTTCAAATTACAAAGCAAAATTAGGCATCGATCGTGAACAATTATTTACAAGTCAATGGACGTTAATTGAATTAACTCGTTTATGTCCGTTTAAGAAAATAGCCGCTGGTGGCATTCATTCGAGTGCATTGACTCGAGATGGGCGAGTTTTTACTTGGGGTTGCGGATCGGATGGTCGGCTAGGACATTCAGAAGCGCAAGGACATCGATATTTGTATAAAGAAACTGAACCTCGATGTGTTGAGAAGCTCGATAAATGTCAAACAGTCTCTCTCGCAACGTCTTACTATCACATGTCTGTAATTATTGATCAATAAATTTCGTTTGTAAATATCAAAACATAATTTCTTTTTCGACTTCTTGTTCGCGTTCGATAATGAATCGCGAAATTAGAAATCATTTTTTGTCGATATCGAATCCATGAAATGAAGAGATTTTAATCAAAAAAAAATGATTTGTCGGTTCGATGGAAATAACTTGCCTATAAAAATAATAAATGTACAAGCATTCATTCAATTTTCAATATCAAGTCTCTCATTCTTAAAAGAAAAAAAAAGACAAAACGAAAGGTAAACGATCTTTATCAAGCACTTTTCAATCGTAAGTGTGAAATCAGAAGTTGACTTCATCATAAAAAAAAAACGAAAGAGCAACAACAATAATTAGAAACCGTATATAAATTGATTCGATTTAAACGAGATTTAATAGTTCGAGAGGAAATATGGCGTGGTCGACACGCGATGCACAACGTGAAAGACGATGTTCAATGGCAATTGCTGGTCTTGCTGTTGCTGATCGATTATCTCAACTGGGAATCGATAATGAAAGTTTTCAAGGAGATTCTGTTTTCGATGTTCGAAGTGTTTCATGGAGAAACTCGATACTTGACATTCCAACTGCAACTCAACGAAATTCGAATGAACAATCAGAGATTCGAATTGCTAATTTGCCAGTGATCCAAGAACAGGACGTTCCCGAGGAGAATAAACCAGAAAAGAAAACGTTCAAACAACGATATCGATGGAAAATGACGCATTATTTTTATATTCATGTTAGTTTTTTCATACTCACCGGTTTCTTTTGCGGTCTTATTGTTTATCTTATTGAAAATCATTCATCATCTCGAAATGAACAAATCGAAGTGAGATATGTCGACGCATGGTTCGTTGCAAGCTCATGCGTCTATAGTTGTGGTTTAACGACACTCGATTTTGCAAAACTTTCTCAAGCATCGCAAATCATTCTCATGATATTTACATTTCTATCGGGTATAACAATAAGTACATTGCCAGCATTGGTTATTAAAGCTCATTCACATCGACGAACTGTCGGTTTAACTGTTGATGATGATCAAGATAATGATGTCGAAGAAGAAGATGATCTACCAACAGTTAATATTCGACATCGAAGAAATCTACCTGAACATATCAAAGCAAAACTGGCATCACTACCAACACCTGTTCAACTTCGTTATCGTGCGTATATAACTTGTATTATCACGATATTGACGACTTGTTTTACGATTTATACAACCGTATTTGTTGCTATTGGTGGTTGGTTATCGACACAATATACACCTGAACAATTGCTTCAAGGCAATACAACAGTTAATCCTTGGTTTATTTCGTTTATTGTAACAATAACAGGTTTTAATCAGAATGGTTTAGCACCGTTTTCAGATGGTCTATCTCGTTTTGTTAGTGACGTCTTTTTGAATCTATTTGTTATGATGGTAAGTCAAAAGAAGAACAACTTTTCTTTAATCTTCATCGTATTCGTCTAGGTTGTCATTAGCGGTACATCCTTATTTCCGTTTCTTTTGCGTAATGTAGTTCTTCTTATTCGTCGATTGGCACCATTTCGTCATCAAATTATCTTTGATTATATGCTATTCAATAATCATCGTCTATCAACATTACTTTTTCCAGCTTTACAAACACGTATTTATCTTTCCATGACAGTTCTACTCTACATTCTCAGCATAAGTGCTTGTTTAATATTCGATTCAAATAACAGTAGTTTTGTTAAATATCCACCTGGTACACGTTTTCTTATCTTTCTCTTTCATACAGTCAACACTCGTTTTGCTGGCTTTCAAACAGTTGACACAGGTTCATATACGGCAGCGACATTATTAGTTTTTATCATGTTAATGGCGACTAAACCTCAAATGTTATGTGCTATTGATGAATCACCATTTGAAATAGCTTGGCTAGCTCTAGAAGCAAAAGAAGAAATCGATGCTAAAACGAATTCAATAGGTCAAACTAAACCTGGACGTTTGAGTCTAGCAGGATCGATTATATCGGGCTCGTCAGGTGGACAAGGCATTCCAATAAAACAAGTCCAACGTTTTTTACGTCGGCAGAGTTTTGCAACTAAAGATCGAGCTCGACAATATTTTGCCGATGTAAAATCTTCGAATGGTAAAAAAAAACAACTACAACATATTCGATTGTTACGTCTTCGTTTATTTCTCATTTATTTCATTCGATCTTTACTTAAACATACATTTAGTTTCGTTATTTTAACTCGTACATGGTTGTTTCTATTTATTTTTCTTATTTGTGCAATTGAATATCGTCGAATGGATCCTGTTGATAAAGATATAACTGTTTTTAAGATTATTTTCGAAATTATATCAGCATTCGGCGCTGTTGGTTTAACACTCGGCTATCCCGATGTTTCATCAAGTTTTGCAACTGTTCTTTCACCCGCTAGTAAAGCTATTTTAGTTTTTACAATGTTAATGGGTCGGCATCGTGGTCTATTAGCATCAATGAAAGATCAAGAAGCTATTGAATACAGTGCAGCTGATTTACTTAACAGAAAACGCGAAGAAATCTTGCAAGAATATGAAGAAACGAAGAAAGCAGCTGAGAACTCACAAACAGACGACATTATCATGCGTTTTTAAATATTTTCCGGACATTTTCTATTTTTATTTCGAATCTCTAATGAATGTAGTCAAATAGATGTAACAAAATGTGTGATTATTAAATAATTTTTTAATTAAATAAAGTAATAATTAAATATACATTATTTAGATGTGAGCTGGAGAAAGGCTAGACGTGAGAATAATGTTGTCGATTAGTATATTAGAAAAAGAAATTTCCTGAGATGTAGCACGAGAAATTAATGTACGTATTCTTTCGAGACAATTCATGGCGCTTTCGGTACAAAATTTGACATCATGATTGATTCATTGTCTTTTTGATTAAACAAAAGAACATGAACGTTGAGTTCATTTTCGTTTTTTTTTTCAGCAAAACTCATTCATTATCTTTAAATTAGAGCTTAAAGAAATAATGTAAATAATTTACAGAGAAAAATACGATCAAGCGAGAGTTTTTCTTTCCTTTTTTCTCTATTGAACGATTAATAAAATTAATTATTTACAAAAAAATCAGTTAATCGCATGGATCGTCAGGAAAACAATCAGCCAAACCGAAATCCGATTAGAAACTATTGGGAAGAATATTCTTATGTTATTTACCATCTTCATATTATTGTTTATGCTCCAATTGGTTTATTCTTCAAATAAGATTACTAAGCAATCTACAGAAAATTTTCGCCCTCGTCAATTGTTGAGATTATATGTAAATAAGTGCATATATTTGTTTTTATTTTAAACTTATAATTAATTCATCGTGTGAAGTTTTGTTTTGAGAGCATCACGTGTTTAGTACCCGTGCTTTTCCTTTTTTTTTCATCCGTCTTCGTCTATATTCTCACTTTTAAAATATAGCACATCGTTTCACCGGATAATAATTAATAAAGTTTAAGCAAACGAAAAGATTTCCTATAAAATATTCATGGATTTTCAATCGGAAGATTGTTTTACTCTTTCTTTTTTAATTATTATTGCCTGGAATAATATAAAGAGAATCACTGAACTTGACACATGAATTTTTCATAAACGACATTATGTAAGACAAAAAAAAAACAAGGACAGTTTAGCAGTTGCATATCATAGCTACTCATTAGAAAAGGAAAAAAAAGCTAAGTCGTCGGTCGGTCTTTTATTTTCGAATTAGATTAATTCGACCACAAGCGTATTGACTTCAAATGTGTCTATAAAAATCTTTAAGATAGCTTCCTTTAGCTTTTTATTCGCTATGCACTTGAAAACAATCACTCTGTGTCAATTTGAATTAGATGAATGATTTTTCTCGCTACTGAATCTTCCAAATATATACTTCATCAATCATTCTTAGTAAATTACGTCTTTCGGGGCGCGAGGCAGAAGAGAAAAAAAGAAATCATTTTCTATAAATAAAAAAAAAATGCTCAATATTTTTTTCTGTTTTATATTTCTAGCAATCGAAATCTGTATTAAAGTGTACTTGAGTGCAAGTGCTCTACTATATATTTTTCAAGGCGTATCATCTATTCTGTAATTTGTTGTGTTGTGCTTTATAATCAATCGTATGCGTGCTTTGAATCTATTTTTTATTATTCATATAATCGTCAGGTCTGACTAGTCTGTCATTTAAAAACTAGATTTGAGATCAATCGTTCGCAATACATCCATGAATTAGTTAATTGATGAGAAGGAAAACAGTATTTTTTTCTCTCTCTTTCTTTTGCTTTCTCTATACGTGATTAAATCTCTGGAAACATGAGAAATAAGAAGGCTTACACATTAACATGCTTTTCTTCTACCGTTTTCTCTTGTTACTGTCAAGAAACAATAACAAAATTACTGTCATAAAAAAAGTTTCTAGTTGAATGCATGAAATAGTTGATTAAATGTACAATCAGCAAGCTCTTCAGTGCTTAAAAATGTTTTTCAAACTAATTTAAATTCTCTGTCAGAGAATAGTTATATAGACAAAAAAAATAGAGAGAGTGTTTGCCATTATTGAATGAGTTTTATCGTGTTAGATTTCAGTTCAGAATAAGACAAACAAAGAAGAAAAAGGAAAGAGTAGGATTATGAAAGATTAATGAGCTTTATTATGTCGAAGATATGTGGAGAGAAGTGTCCGGATTTGAACGGATAAAGCTGAAAAGAAAAGAAAACTACAATGATAACATAAATGCATTTCTTCCTCTCATTTATGTGCCGTTCTTTTCTTCTTCTTCTTTTTTTCCTCATTGCATTTATCATCATTCCAGTCTTACATATGTGTGTGATTCTTCTAAGAACAGACAGTCTGTTGAATAGGAAAGGCGATGTCAAGATTCATTTATAACTGTCACCTTTTTTGTCTGTGGTAAAGAATCATGAATAACAAGTAACGAGATCTCCATTTCTTTTTCTTGTTTTTCTCGATCGAATGACTATCATTTCCTTGGTATTCGTTTCAATCTTTCCTCTTTTATATCGGTCTGTCTTTCCTACTGAGTATCCTTATTAAATTTGTTGCCATTCCGTCTATTTCATCCCATCTTCTCGTTTTCTTTTTCGTTATTCTATAATCTACTATTGCTTTTATTCCAGAAGGAAATTAGTTTATATTCATTTGGTATGAATTGAAATAAAAAGAAGAAAGATCTTTCTCCGGAAAAGAAAACCTATCCGATCTGCTCGACGAGAAGTTTATTCTATTTGGCATTAGTGTTTTTTTCCTTTTTCTTCGTCTGTGTTATTTTATTTCCCCAGATGGAAACGAACTCAACAAATTTGTTTCAAACTGAAACAATCAGTCAATCTTTTAATCTCAAAAGCAACTTGATTAATTTAATTCTCTCGGCGACCGGCATTCTAACGAACTCGTTACTTTTAATTGTTCTTCTTCGGTTTCGTCGACACCAGTGCACAACATATTTTCTCCTAACTCTAATGACAATCTTCGATCTCGTCTATTGTCTCGTTTACATAAGTATTCTTCTAACGAATCATTCGTATTTAAATTTAATTAATCATCAAATACTTTGTCCACTTTCATTTTTTCTTTCGCCATTTACATTTACCGGTTCGACTCTACTGTTATTCATCTGTTTACTACATTTAACAACAAATTTTACTCGTCATTATGATACATTTCTCGGTCAAATAAGTGGTCGTTTGTCGATCGTTTTCGTTCTTGCATTTATTCTTATTCGAAGTGTTCTTTGTTCGACATCGATCGAATTAATATCCGATCCATCGACGCCACATATTCAATATTGTACAATCGATATGAACACACCTGACATCGTCACTAAAGTTCAAAATATCAATCAAATCTTTGCTGAAGTTACGGATATACTCGTTTATATTGGTTGGTTAGTTTTATTATTAATTTATTTTTGTTCATTAATTGATTGTCAAAAATCGAATGTTTTCTATTCGATATTTCTTCTCAAAAGTTCATCAAAATACAAGCCTAACGAACATGAAACCAACGAACATCGACATCGGCATGTTTCGTTGATCATTATTTCTATTACTCTACTGTCTCTTATTTGTTATCTACCTGTTATGATCAATAAACTTCTTGCCATGATTTCTCCGCATTTCGATTATGATATTTTATCGCCAGCGAAATTATTCTATCTTCAGATTGTTCAACAGACGATGCATCTGTTTTGTTTAACCGTTCGATTTTTACCGTATTTTCTATTCGATAAACAAATGAAATGTACTCGAATGAAATTTCAATCGAATGAACTCGCGAAACAATCTTATCAAAAATACATTTGCTATTGTCAATTTCTACGTTCTCGGCAGTTCATCGATGAGACTACAACGAACTCGATACCGGTCGTCGATGTTTAATTTCACTTGAAATCTCCACACAAAAGTTATGTTGAACTGAAAGTCATTGAAGAATGAAATGTTTCACAAACGGATGTTCTCGCTTCCTTCTTTTGCCATATTTACAAGAAAAAAAACCTGCTTGAATTCCACAAAATAGAGAGAATAAATCAACGGAAAATATCATGAATACTATCTAATTAGTTTGATGTTTGCGTGCAGGTTTTTTTTTATTTTCTTATTTGTTGTTTTATAATCAAAACTTTCGCGAACACATGTGGATTAGAATGCTGACATCTATTTGGATTTCTTTTGTTTGATTTTTTTCATGTAAAAATCCAATTCTTTGCCTTCTAAGACGTAACCATCGCATCGACCATTTTGGCCAGGTCGAGACGAAACACAAGCGAGGACACGGCCAGCTGTGAATTGTTCTTCGAGTCCTTGTTCGACTTTGGCACGACGTTGTTTAACGGCTAATTTCTTTTGTGATTTATCCGAACGTTTTCGATTGAGAACAGCGTCTTCGGCTTCAGTCAATTTGACACCTTTCTTTCGACCGAGTGGTAAGGCATAATAAGATTCGTACCATTGACGAAATGGAACAGCATCGATTTGTACAATCGTTGATTTTGTTAATGTTTTTGTACGAACTAATTCCTAGATGAGAGAATAGTTTTTTAGTTTGAAAATTTCAAAGCTAGAAAAAAAACGAGACGAACGTTATTTGATGGATGATACACAACATCGATGATACGAGTTTTCTTGGAGACACCTTCGGATGCCCATGAGAAATTGCCAATATCGAGACGGAGAGCACGATATTTCTTGTTTCCACCACGTGTTCGAACGGTATGGATACGTTTAGCACCCAATTTGGTCAATGCAGCTGGACGACCTAATTCGAATTTTCGTTTTTTGTGTGGTTGCGGTCGTTTTCCACCAGTTTTTCGTCGTTTATGCCAGTGATCACGACTGATACCCATGTTGTTTTCTTAAAGATCTTTCAAACTAAAACAAAACAACAGATAAAATCAACGAGAAGATTTGATTTTGAAATAGAATCGAATTTTTTTTTCTTCTCCTTTTGAGATAAATAGTAAATAAAAATTATTCGAGAATCCATTTTTAGTCGATAGAACCAGTGAGAAAAATGTGGACAAGGAGGACAGTGAAAATAATTGAAAAGACTGCCGATGAATTTATTTTTATTTGTTTGTTTATTATGAGATTTAATCGGCAAAAAATTTTAAATCTCATCTTGATTTTTTCGGTTTTTCAACTGACATCTAACGAACAGCGATCGATCGAGATGAAATCGACCAATAGAACTTGTGAGAGCAATTGTTTTAAGGGTCTTTACTTAGTTCTTCTTTTCTACTCATGCTTCGTCAAATTTTTCGTCGAACTTTTGCGTCCAGCAGCACTGCTGATAAAGTCAAACAATTGATCAACAATCACAAAGTGATTGTCTTTTCGAAAAGTTATTGTAAAGAAATTTCTTGTTGAGAAAGAGCAAAGTTTTGAGCATTTGATGTTGTTTAAGGTCCGTATTGTCTTAAAGCAAAGAAAATTCTTGAAAAATACAAACTAAAAGATTACAAAGTGATCGAACTCGATGAAATCGATGATGGAAATGAATATCAACAAGTTCTAGGGCAAATTACCAATGCACAATCCGTTCCGCGTGTGTTTCTCAACGGAGAATGTATCGGCGGAGGTGATGATACAGAAAAATTAGATCGAAATGGAGATTTAGAAAGACAATTGAAAAAGATCGATGCTATTCGAAATTCCGAATAATTTCGTTTACATTTTTTTTCTTCACATCGAAAACTAAAAAATTAATTTTAAACTAAATTCTCAACGCTCTGTATTACTGTTATTTTTTTTTGTATTTCAAATAAATATATTTAATAGTATGATGATTAAATAAACTGACATCGTAATTAAGCTTATTTACTCCTCCGTCTGGGTATCATCGATGTTTTTTGATTAATTTAGTTTTCGTAAAAAATAAATTGATATTTACTAAAAAAATAAGGTCTGGATGGATAATTTAATATTTAATCTTTTGCCGATAGTTCATCAGGGAGTCTTTGACATTATAACGAGAGATCGAACGAGAGAAAGAGAAATTATCAAACATCCCACACATATTGATCTCATTTTCTTTTATAAATACAACGATCGAGAATCAAATTCTATATTCATCTCGAAAAAAAAAGATCTCATCATCATCATCATGCAATCCTCAACATTTCTCCGATTTTCAATGGCAGCATGCCTTGTTTTCTTACTTTTTGCTGCTGTTCTATCTGCACCAAGTGTAAGTTTACAGATTTAATTCAAAAATTAAAAGAAAAAAAACTGCTAATTTCATATTCGATTTTTGTTTGTATAGTCATCAGAACCAGAGTAAGTGAAAATACAGTCAAAATTCGGTTATTTCGAATTTGATTTTCTCGTCTAGAAGCACCGTTCGAGTAGCTCGATCAGCCTTCAGCGAATCCGACGATGATCTCGCGAAATATTGTCAATATTTCTGTGCCAATAATCAAATATTCGCGAAACGGTAGATAAATCTCTCATTTAAGCTGATAATTTCACATCATCTTCGTTCATTTGTCTAGAGCTGCTTTAAAAGGTTTTGTTCACGGTCGATCAATCGCCGATGATGTCGACCAAGACGAGTCAAGTGATGATTTACTCGCCAAACGATTTGTTCACGGCAAACGTTTTGTTCATGGTTAAATAAAACTTTGTTCGGTCTTCTATAAACCTGCTTCATGATTATTAAAATTCTAATAATAAAAATCTTTAAATGAATATCACTGACATCTTATGGAAGATTTTGCTTGTCTTCGTTTGGTTTCCTTTGACAACGAGAGAACGCAGAAGGAAAAAAAAGGAATCAGTGAAAATCAGATTTTGTGAGAAACGACCGATTTACCTGAGAAGGAAAAAGAAGAAGAAGAAGCAGCACAAAATCATGTTTAAAACATCTTCAGACTATAGAATTAATAATCAAACGATTTTAAAAGAACATATCGATGAACATTATGAGCCAACTGATGAAGAAATTCGCGAATACGCACTTTATATCGGCATCGATCCAGACAAAGTAAATTCAAGCATAAATTATTGACTTAGGGGGCTTCTCAAGGACATTTGTTTATTCTTTGAATAGGAAAGCGAACTTCTCTGGTTAGCTAAAGAAGGTCTCATGAAACCGTTACCTTCGGGTTGGAAAGCATGTCAAGATGAAAATGAAGAACTCTATTATTTTAATTTCGATACTGGAAAATCGTCATGGGATCATCCCTATGACGATATTTACAAAGCACGAGTTATTCAAGAACGGTAGGAAAGAATTCAAGGTCAAACTTCAATGGCGCTGTGTTTTTCTTTGTTCGGATAGTGAAAAACGATCTTCTATTATTATCATGCCAGATACTCATTCAAAAGGTATATTCATTTACTCGATTGTTGACAAAAATTTTTTTAATTTACCGGTTTTTGAATAGGAAAAAACACTTCAAGTCTGAGTGATTTATCAAGTGAAAAGAATCCTTCTCATTTTCCATTGAGTACAAAAAATAAACACGAAACCAATCAATCGAGTAAATATTTTCTCAATCGAAAAAGTAAACAAACATCTTCGACATTTTATCTTTGAGATTCCGAAGAATTGAACAGTGATCCCGAAAATGAATTAATGAATAGTGAAGAATTCAATCAAACTGATTTCCAGAAAGATATCGATTTCGGTATGAGAGAGAGAGAGAGAAAGAAAATGAAATGAATGCTAATTGAATGATGAAATTAGGCATCGATCGAAAACTATCGGCCAGTATCGAAGAAGAAAATCAACGGAGAAAACAAGCGAATTTAGCTGCACAAGCTGCCGAACGACGTTTACATTTGAATCAAACTGTAAACGAAGAAACCGAACAAACACGATTTGAACAGTAAAGTTTTTTTTTAAAATAAATTCCGAAATGAAATCTTTGTTTTGTTGAATTAAAAGATCGATCGATGAGGAAAAACTTCGATTATTCGAAGAGAATTATCAAGAATTGGAAAAACTTAAACAAGATTTAGCAATGAATAAAGAACGAGAAGAACGTTCGATTCGTGTGAAATATGAAAACGAATTGAAAATTTTCGAAAAACAAACCGAAGAGAATTTCATTCGAGAGAAGAAATTTCTCGAAACACGACAAATCAATCAACTAAACATTCTTAAACAAACCATTGAAAAAGAAAAACTCGATCTACAAAACAAATTACGGTTCGAAACAGTTATTCGAATTGTTCTTTATGAGAATTTCTTCTTGTTGTTTCAGAGCCGATATGTTAGCTGATCTCAAACTTGAACAACAAAACAACACGAATATTCAAATACAATTATTACAAATGAAAACCGAAGCTGATGAAGTGAGAATATTTATGAGTTTTAACAAAGGAATGAAATTTGATTGATTTTACAGAAATATCGATCGATGGAAAATCGATATAAGACACAAATCGATGAGTTAACTCGTTGCTGTGAAAAGATCAAAGCAGAAAAAGAAACTGTCGAAAAACGATTAAAAGAGGTTTCGATTTTTGCTGAAAAACAAGTTGTTTGTTTTCAATCTTTTATTCGTTCGTAGAAAATTGAACAATGTTCGACAGTACAACGTGAACTCGATCAACTTCGTGTCGAAAAGACGTTCAGTGAACTTGAAAATTCTCGAATGAATTCAGTTGCTGATGAAATCTCGGTCATCAATCAAAATCCATCAGTCAACAACGTGATTGACGATGAATTGAGTGACACAGACAGTGATGTTGTACAAATGAATTTAACACTCAATCAATTGAAAACTTATTCAGTCGATTTTTCGAAATCGAATCATCCTCAGTTCGGTCGAAGTATGTCCTATGAAAAATCATCGAATTCATCATTGATCGATTCTGGTCGATGGTCGAACACGTTACTTTCATCGATGAATAATTCTTATTTATCATCGACAACAAAAAATCCTTTTTGGCAATCTCAACCAAGTCTTATTACACGAGAAGCCGTATTAAAAGCGGCACGTGATGTTCTCCCGGCTGGTGTTATCGATCATTTAACTTCCAAACATTGAGTATAATCTGTGCAAACAAAAGTTAGGAACGTATTTTAGAAATTTTTATTTAATTTAGTTAGCCCGGTATTTGTATTTTTCGTTTTTTTTTCTTATGAAGATAATAGTTCGCTATTCTTATCATTTATTTCGAATAAAAAGATTTAATCTTAAGTATAATCGATGGACTTTTCTTTTGTTATCTCTTGATGTCATTTCACAACAGAACGAACTCACGAAAACATGTGGATAATTTTGACCGTAGGTTTTCTATTGATTCTACCGATCAGTTCGACTGATCCGAGTTGTAAAGGACAACTGAATTTACACGATATTGTTCATGATGAACCACGTTTTGTCAAAGAAATTACAAATGCTAAACATTACATTGTTGGACAAGGATATGATCAAATCAATATCGTTCATGTCTACGGAAATACACCGTATGACATGGGCTACGCACTGGGCAAATTAATGAGTGACGATTTGAAAGCAGTTATTACGGCATATTTCGATTATTTAGATCAACATGTCGAAGGATATTTCAAAGATTTACCACCAGTAAAATTCTTGTTTTACATTGATTTCAATTTCATTTTTCTTTTAGTTTGTTGCCAAATTAATTGCTGAATTAGGTTTACATGGTGCTCTTGATTTAACCTATGATGTCACTCGTCATTATACACCACCGTGGTATGACGAAGAACTACACGGTGTTGCCGATGGCAGCGGAGTTTCGTATGAAAATATTCGACGAATGAATCTTTTGCCCGAATTAATCAAAGGTGGATGTTCGGTTATAGGCGCATGGGGTCCGTCGACTCGTTCGGAAACATTACTTCATCTCCGTTCATTAGATTGGGATTATCATGCCCCGATAGCTAAATATGCAACAATTACTGTCTATCATCCCAATGCATCGTACGAAGGTTATGAAAAACATTTTCATGATTATTACAAACAACCGTATCAATCGTCGTATGCATTTGCTAATTTCGGGTATTTAGGTTTACTTGGATCGATTGGTGCTTATAATGAAGTATCAATAGGTTTAGGACAAAAAGTTTGGATAACCAATGAACAAGATATCACAACACGTTTCGGCAATCCGTGGACATATGTCCTACGAGATGTTGTTCAATTTTCCAGTACAATCAATCAAGCTTTGACTATGCTTCTCAATGCTCATCGAACATGTACTGTTCATCTTGGTCTTGGGGAATTTCATCGAAATACTTCGCAGACAAATGTCGATTTTCTCGGTATTGAATACAGTGACAAAGAAATGAATATTTTCTCGTGGAGAGATATGTATAACACATCGCATCATCCTGTTCTTCAAGATGTTGTCTATTGGGATCCGTATGTTCAACCATCGAATAATGCGTGTCTCGGCAGTCTTCTAACCGAACATTACGGTCGTCTAGATCCGCCGACAATCATTCGAAATATAACGAGCTTATTACGAACAGGCAATACATTGAATTTAATTCTTGATTATGCAGAAAATGCTGCCTATATGGCTTATAGTGCGCCCGACGATCCGCAAGGACCCATCGAAGCTTTCAATCGAGTTCATACTCGAATCGATATGGCGAAATTATTTGCTGAACAACCGCCGAAAGTTTTTGTTTGAAAAATAAAGTCAATGTAATTGCGCGACATCTATTATCGTTGCTTTTGCGTCTCGACACAGAAATGCATTCGTGACGTTGCCTGTAGCCATTGATGTTTCTCTTGGACAAAAAATCTGCAACGTAGCGTTGTACGTTGTTTGGTATTTATTGGATGAAATCGAGCGGCTGTCCGCATCTCTCTCTCTCTCTCTCTGTGAATAGAAAAACAGAAACGAACAATCGATAGTTAGTTTCTTTTCGGATATCTCTATTTAGCCGATAAAATTTAGGATTCTTTTTCAACTGATATCAAATACAATCGTAAAATGGCAATCAAATTTCTCGAATTTGTTAAACCATTCTGTCAACTCATACCAGAAATTCAAAAACCCGATCGTAAAATTCAATTCCGTGAAAAAGTCCTATGGACAGCTATAACATTGTTTATTTTCTTGGTTTGTTGTCAAATACCATTATTTGGTATAATGTCATCCGATTCCGCTGATCCATTCTATTGGATTCGAGTTATTCTTGCGTCAAATCGTGGTACTTTAATGGAATTAGGTATTTCACCTATTGTTACATCCGGTCTCATCATGCAATTGCTTGCCGGTGCAAAAATCATCGAAGTCGGCGACTCACCCAAAGATCGTGCTCTATTCAATGGCGCACAGAAGCTGTTCGGCATGGTGATCACCATCGGTCAAGCGATTGTCTATGTTATGACCGGTATGTACGGTAATCCGTCGGAAATCGGTGCCGGTGTTTGTCTTTTGATTATCATTCAATTGTTTGTCGCTGGTTTGATTGTTCTTTTGCTCGATGAATTACTTCAGAAAGGTTACGGTCTCGGTTCGGGTATTTCGTTGTTTATTGCGACGAATATTTGTGAAACAATCGTTTGGAAATCATTTAGTCCTGCGACAATCAATACAGGTCGAGGAACGGAATTCGAAGGAAGTATTATCGCCTTGTTTCATCTCTTAGCCACACGACACGATAAAGTTCGAGCTCTACGTGAAGCTTTTTACCGACAAAATCTCCCGAATTTAATGAATTTACTCGCCACGATCTTGGTCTTCGCCATTGTCATCTATTTTCAAGGTTTCCGTGTCGATCTCCCGATTAAATCGGCTCAATATCGTGGTCAAACATCGTCCTATCCAATCAAACTATTCTACACATCGAACATCCCGATCATTCTTCAATCGGCTCTTGTCTCCAATCTCTACGTTATTTCTCAAATGTTATCCGCAAAATTCGCCGGCAATTTTCTCATCAATCTGCTCGGCGTTTGGGCTGACCAAGGCCAACAACGATCGTATCCGATCGGCGGTCTCTGCTACTACCTTTCGCCACCGGAATCACTTTCAGCCATGGGCGCAGATCCGATTCACGCCATTCTCTATATCGCTTTCATGCTTGGCTCGTGCGCGTTCTTCTCGAAAACGTGGATCGATATTTCGGGTTCGAGTGCCAAAGATGTTGCCAAACAATTGAAAGAACAACGTATGATCATGCACGGTCATCGAGATAAATCGATGATTCACGAACTCAATCGATATATTCCAACAGCTGCCGCGTTCGGTGGCCTTTGCATTGGAGCGTTGTCGGTTCTCGCTGATTTACTTGGTGCAATCGGCTCGGGCACTGGTATTTTACTAGCTGTCACGATTATTTATCAATATTTTGAAATCTTTGTCAAAGAACAGAATGAACTCGGTGGTATGGGCACACTTCTCTTCTAGAGAAACTCTTTATCAACATTTATCGATATATATTTGTTTCGTTTTCGTTTGCTCTTCTTCTTCTTCTTCCTCTCTTTGTCTTATTGATGTTCGTATTTGTATCTGTTTTGTGTGCGTGGAACCTTACCATGAGAAATAGAGATTTTCGTGCTTCGTCTTCTTCTTCTTCTTCTCTTTTTTAAACACGAGGAAATGAGAGAGAAAGAACATTTGTAATTGTTATGAGATGATATTGATGATTTGTTTTGTTTTTTTTTGTAGTTTCTAGTTGATATATAAAAAGAACGAAAAAAAACTCATCGATTCATTTTGCTTTTTTTTTCTCTTTCGAGATAAAAATGTTCTATTCATTTTGTTTTCTTATTTCTTCTTATTGTTATATCGTTGTTGTTGTTGTTTTTACTTGAAACTCAAACATTGTTTTGTGACAAAATGATACTTTAAAAGGAAAAAAAACGATATATAAGAAAAACTAATTCGTTATGTATTGTTGATGTTCGGATAGATTCGATTGAGAGATTTTCGTTTGAATTTAATTAAAACATCGAGAACGGGCTGAGTGAATTTGAAGAGAACGATCATAATCAATGTTTGAGAAATATCAATGAAAAGAATACTTAAACGATAGTGATATCGTGGTGGTTGAATGAGAAATGAGAGAATCGTGAAGATTGTATAAGGTAAACCGAGTACAATGAGAATATTAATCACGATTATGATACGTCGTATCATGACGAGTTCACGTCGAGCTCGAACTAATCTCTGAACGGATACTATCGAACGAGAACTCATTTGACGAATATATTGAACTAATCGAAAGTAAATAAATGCAATACTTGAAAATGGAACTAGATAAGCGAGTAAAACATTGTAAACAATGGGTATCGACCATCGAAATGGTAGAAGACAAGCTTGAAAATCGACATGATAGATCATATCACCTGTGAGTAACCATGGAAGATGAATTAGTATGCAAAATATCCAAAGACAACAGATGAATATGAATTGTAATCGAGCTGATCGCCAATGAATGTATGTTGGATAGACAACGAGAATAAAACGAAAGATCGCTTGAAAAGCAAATGAATACAAAAGTAAAGCGATTCCAACGTAACCGAGATAACCACGAAAAGAACAGAATATATCTTGATAGTATCGTTGTTTCGAATCGTTTTCTAATCGAAATAGATCGGCCCAAATTAAATTCAAACCATTTACAATTATTCCTAGACATGTATTACAAGTATGTAGAATTGAAATTCTTCGACAAGTTTTATTGAAAAGAACAATTAGCAAAAAGATAAAAGCTAAAAGAATTGAAGAAGATAAACATAGAAGTATGGAAATATTTGTAACGATAAACCAAGGTTCAGATTTTGTACGATTGAACATGAATTTATCGAATGATGATAATTACAGGTGTGTTCGAATTGATTGAAATAATCAAATTACATCGACCGAAAGTCACATCGATCCTGTACTCACATTAACGACGTGACTTTTTTCAATAATTAATGCCATGAGTTCTTGTTTTTAATTTATTAAACTCCTTTTTTTTCCTCCTACTTGCAAGTTATCATCTGACATAATCTACATAATAAAATACATTTTTCTAATAGCATTTTGAATGATTTCAATGAACAACAATACAGCAGTTCTGTATGATGAGAAATGGTTTATCATAGCGAATGAAAATAAAAAAAAAGAAAAGATTTATTCAATCGATAGCAATGGTCAGTTTCAAACAGAGATTAGTAGAAAAATATTTATATATTTATGATTTTGACACGCACACTCGCAAAATGATTAGTGTTTGTTGGATTTTAATTGAACTGTTCTAAAACTTGTTTGACTTCTTTGTAAACATCGTCTGGAGCTTGTTCGGAATCGACTTCGAACAATTTCTGTTTTCGTTCGAAGAAATCCAAAACGGGTACTGTTTGTTTATGAAATGTATTCAAACGTTGTTTTATTGTTTCTTCATTATCATCGACTCGACCTGATGTTTGTCCTCGATGTAACAAACGCTTTGTCATCGTTTCATCACTTGCTTTGACATATAAAACAAGTGTACATGGTGCGATCTAAATAATAACAGAATTTCTTTTGTTTTTTTTTGTCGATTTGCATAGAAAAACAAACGGTTTCTTCGAATTTTTTTGCTTGAATAACTTCACGTGGATAACCATCGATTAAAAATCCTTTTGATTTATCCGCATTTTGAATCATATTCTCTCGAAGTAGATCCAAAACCGCTTCCTATTCAAATACAAATCTAATCTTTGAGAGAAAAAAAAAACGAAATTCAATTACCATTGGCACTAGTTTTCCTTCTTTCATCAATGCGTTTAGTTGTTCACCACGTTCACTCTTCGATTTAACAGCTTCACGAAGAAGATCTCTGAATCAACAAAAATGAGAAAAACTCTTTGCTTTTTTTGTTTCTTTACCCAGTACTCAAATGCGTATAACCATAATCGTTTACCATTTTCTCGCATTGTGTTCCTTTTCCTGATCCTGAAAAGACAAACACATCATCAAAATCTCATTCGAATCAAAATCGAAACTAACCAGGACCACCAACAACGAAAATAATCTTCTTGTTTTTAAGTTTGTCCAAAGCTGGATCACGTGGTAAAACTGAAAAACAGCAATGCAAAGTTCTATTATCTCGATCATTCAATGATTAATAAATCGGATGCCGGGTCATACAAATAGGTGGATGCAATGAAAAAATAAAAGCAAACATCGGATACCTTTACTGTTATTCTCCTGTGTTAATTCTTTCTGCGAAAATTTGATCGAAAAACAAATCGACAAATTCAATTCAAGTTGTTTACCTACTTTTTTGTGATCAAGCACTCGTTTTAAAACTTCATCAACATCACCAAAAACATCCTCTTCATGTCGATTAGAATCGATTATAACTAATTTGCCTTGTTTACCATAATAACCTGATATTGGCGTTGTTTCTTCATGAAAGGTTTGCAAACGTTTCGTGATTGTTTCTTCATTGTCATCGATTCGGCCACTGGTTTCACCTCGTTTAATCAAACGTTTGGTCATAACCTCATCGGGCACATCGAAAAATATGAGAACATCACATTGAGCAACATCTTTTTCGAATTGAATGCCTAGACAATCGAAGAATCAGCGGATTGTGATTGATTTTCACTTTGACTTTACCTTGTTCGACCTTTCGAGGAAAACCATCGATTAAAAATCCACTTGATTGACCGGCTTTTTCATAGACTGCGTCTTTTAATAAACCGAGAATGTCTTCCTACAAACGAATACATAAATCATAATCGAGATTTCCGAAAGAAGTCAGTCGTACGGTTGAAATCAATTTGCCTTGAGACATCATTTCGTTAAAATAACGACCTTTGGCCGAATTCGAGTCTTGAACAGCTGCTCGAATCAAATCTCCAGCTGATAAATGCGTAAAACCGTATTTTTTGATAATTCGATCACATTGCGTTCCTTTACCGCTGCCTACATTCAAATAAAACTCGAAATTCACTGAAAATATTCGTTTTTATGCAAGACCTGGTCCGCCACCAACGAAAATAATCGGTTTGCCTTTGAGTAGATTTTTATCTTGTTCAACGGTTGTTGGTGCTGCTGATTTCTGTTCACTAATCGGTTCGAGTTTCTTATGCGTGCTGATTTCTGTTACAAATGTTGTTGTTGCTGCGGTTGGTGGTGGCGAAGGTTTATTTGCTAATGGCGGTAATTGTCCATTTCTTTGTCCGATAAATGAATCCCATTTCAATGGTAGTTTACTATTTTTTTGCTAAATCAAAACGGAAATTAAACTCGACATTCGTTTCCCATCGCAAATCGATTTACTTTTGCAAGAGATTCTCTGATGTATTCAATATGATCTTCAGGTTGATCCATCATGAGACCAGCGATCAGAGCCTAAAAACATCTGTTAATTTCGGTTGTTTTCGAATTCATTCGACAGTTACTTCGAATAGTTGAGGAATATTTCGTTTGGCGACATATTCTCTCGCCACATCTGAACTAGCAGTTGTATGCAACTGATTCATTTTTTTTTCGAAAGAAATCTGAAAGAAATATCGCATTTTTGTTTTCACAATTGCACTGATTTAGTTCTTTTTTTTTCACAACAACAACAAAGAAAAGACTATTTAAAGATGCTTGAGAATGTCTTCTTTGATATCCGAGATTTCCATTTGACTATTCACCTATGTAAATCAAAACAAGGTCAAAAGAACAAACAGTTCGAAAGAGAACTGTCGACTTACGTATATTGCTTTGTCGTTTGATTGAAATTTGTCGATGATTTCGTTGAGCGTTGGATTTGAGCAACGGCCACCAATGCAAATCAACAGAGCGCACGGGCTGATCTATCGAACGACTCGAGGAAATGAATTTTGATAATTCTTTCAAATGAATTACTTCGGATTCGAATCGATACAGATCGTCGAATGACGTTGGAAATTGTGCAATGATAAATCCCGAATACTGACTGCTCGATTGAATGATTTGCTTTTGTAGTTCTTCGAAATTTTTGTATTGAATATATCTGAATGCTAGATCAGCACTTAAATATCGACATAGAGTCGAAAGAAATGAATTCCTATGATATTCTTCGTCGTTATCGATCGAATATTGACGAGTATCCAAACAGAAAAGAACAGGAAAATGAAGGAATTTTCGTTTCATCGGAATCATCGACGCGCGTTGACTAGCAAACGCATCTTGAGGAAATAGCCGATCGAAATGCGTCATACTAATCGAGAGAATATTCTCGAGATCATCATTACAATTTATCTAAACTCAACATATAAAGTCAATTCAATGGATATTTGACATTCTACTTGAATAAGACGAAAGTTTTCATTGAAAATCTCGGAAGATTCTTCACGAGTTAACATGATAACTAAATCGATTCGATCCAACTAAAAGAAAGTTCGTGTTATTTGTTTTTGTCTATTAAAAAAAAATCAAATTAAAATACCGTCTCAAACCAATTCTCGAGATAGAACTGCTCGTTTAATTCTCCGGCTATGATAAAACCATCGTATGCTGAATATTGTTCATCGATTTCTGCTTTCATCAAATCGAATCGATATTCATGTTGAGACAAATCTTCAAATGAATTTTAACAGTAAAAACAAAACTCGTGAATCGATTTACCAATTGGTTCATCATCGTCATCGATATTTCCGATGCTATTAATCGATAGATAATGAACATGAGGATATCGTCGGAGTAAACGTGAACATAATCTCATCGAACCATTGCCTTTATATCGACAAAAATCGTAGTTTTTTTTTTCTCTTTTGATTGATTATGTTTTACTTAAGATAAAAATAATCGGTTTCGATCGTTGAATCGGTGGTAGAGATTTGTATCGGTTTTTAATGATTGATAAAGATGATTTTGTCAAAAAATAATCCCAACATACATCCGTTTGCTTATCATCGATCTAGAATTATCGATTTTCTCGTGAAAATTCACAACTAAACTAAGCACAAACCCTATCTAAACATTGCCGAATAAAACTAATATGATCATCAGGTTTCCTAACCATCAGAGCCGTCATCATCGCCTTAAACAACACGAGAGAATGAATTTGAAGTTTTGTGCATGCAAATTCTACCTCGAACAATTCATTGATACCCTTGGTTTTGACGTAATTAGCTGCATTCTGGCTTGCATTATTTTTCGCCATGAAAGGTTTTTTGTTTAAAATAAACAAGCAAATCCGTCTCCTTCGTTACTCGAAACAACAGTGAAAAGAAATTCTTTTTATCCTATTCTGCTCATCCTTCGAGCGACAGCATGCTCGGTCGTCGTCTTTTTTTACCACAGGAAAAGCAGGGCAGAGTGTTCCTTTAAATTGTAACAAACAAAAAAAACGAGCGAGAAAGAGGATCGGTAACAACCAGGAAAACTAAATTCTCACTTTTAACAAAGAAAAAGTTATTGACATCTATTCGAGCGAATTCGATTTTATGTTTATAATTAAGATTTTTATTTATTTAACAAAAAAAAGGCAACGTTTCGTTCCGTTCGGTTCGGTGTGTTTCTTCTCGATGAAATCCGCAACGTCAAGCAACGTCCTCTATTGTTTCATCGAGCTGACTCGAGTGCATCGCTCTAGCACGTCTCTGCATTCGTCGATTTGCATGGGATTCGATGTCAAACAGACGACTAAACTGCACTCATGTTCTGAGTTCATGACTCTTTACACGTGATGATTTCTGACTGAACAGAAAAAGGAAAATGTCCGATGATAACATGTGTTTATTTTTTCAGATCAATTGTTTTTCTTTGCAAAAATCTTTAAAATGGATAAATCAATTCAACCATTGACAACAAACGGTAGAAAAAAATTCACTTGATTTCATTTGACAACGGAGGTTAAAAAAAACACTTGTGTTTGATTAGATCCCTGGATCGATCTCGAGGTCTCATCGATCGCGAAAAGCTCGTTTGCCGAACGAGATCTCACGGCGATTATGCATATCAATGAAAATTTACTATTAGAAGCACAAAAAGAATCCTCACGATCTGGTTCGAAGAGCTCGCGAAGTGACAGGTAAGAACTGTCAAATATTCGTTGTCAAATCAAATGTTTGTATTTTGTCGACAGTTCATCGCCGAAAACACCGAAAAGTCCAGTTCAAACAGCTGATTGGATTTCCTACTGGTCGTCGCGTATCGAAACCGAACCGCCCAAGTAAAAAATTCTTCATTTCAAGACAAAAAAAAAACGGCAAATTCTCTTCTTCAGAGAATGGAGATTTCTTCATCCAAATAATCCAAATGCTGATATCGAAGATAAATTAATCGAAAAGAAACAAATGCGATTCGCTATCTTAACTAACTGCGCGAGTTTCTTACTCGGCATGGGCATGTGAGTCATTCAATTGGTTTTCATTCATTCAAAAATCAAATTTCTCTTTCAGAATGTACTTATGTTTACGTCGTTATCTTCGTATGCGTACGCCTTATTTCTATTCATTCGATTGAATCGCCAGATTTCTGATCAAAAACTCTCAACAAAAAAATTCTCATTTCGAAAGATCTTTGTTTTGTTATGTATTTATAGTTTTCATCATTGAAAAAACGTCTTGTTTTCTTTTTTTTGTATTCAATGTAAACAAATGTGTGTGTCTGTTTGGAATATGTATCTTCTCTAGAATTAGCCAATTGGTTTCTCTTTGTACAAATGTGTCTCGAAAACAACAATATAACTAACAATTTCAATAAATAAATCTAATCGATTATAATCTTAATTTATTCGAATTTTTTTTAAGACAAAAAAAAATAGAGATTTAAACAAGAGTTTCTAATTGTTGCTGGGAGAGACTGTAACAGCCGCTGTCAGCTGAGGAAAGCGATCCGAGACACGAGTCTGTCGTACTTTCATCATCGTCGGAGGAATAGTACGCATCGTCTGTCAATTTCAATGAAATCAATTGATCAATATCACGATCGATACTCGATGATTTCTTCAAAATACTTTTAACTTGAGCAACCGATGTCGTTCGATCTGTTGTATTGGCTGGTAAACGAAATCGAACCTGTGGATCGTGTCTTGATGTGAGTCGATGGATAATTTCTTGTTGTTTTTGAATTAATAATTCTTGTAAACGGATTTGTTCGTACGGATCAACGTTGTTGGTCGATGAGGCTGTGATTCGATCGAGTTTTTTGCGTTGTGCGAAACGAGATGGTGACGACGTGCGTTTAAATGAAAATCTTAAGCGAATATTTGCTAACGAATAACGTGTACGAATATCACAGATGAAATCCGTTGATTTTAATGGATGTAAAAACGAACAATCGTCGAGATATAAACAACAATCATTGACTGTTAAATCATGATGTTCAGGTAATTCATCGAGAAATAATTGCTGAATATCGGCAATTGTTGTTAATGGATGAGCATTTGTAAGACATTTTCGAATATTTCGATATGAAATTTGAATACATTGAGATGGCGAATGTTGACAAACGAAATTCATTGTTGACATGATATGAAATCATTTCGAGAAGATAAACTATTTATATTCTTTTCTAAACCAATCGATTTGTTTCTCCTTTCTCTTTAATTGATGACCGAATCGAATAGCACGAAAACGATCGAATATTTTTCACTTTAGAGTTTATTGTCGCTTGATTAACTTGTGAAATAATTTCAAATATCTCTCACTCGTATAATCAGATGAGACTCAATCCATTTAGCACGACAACAACAAAAAACGGATTAACGGAAACTATCGAGTTTACAAAACAAGAACAATTCGAAGAATTTTCTTCGTCTGTCGGCAAATGAGTTGAACAAATGAATGAACATCAAACACAGGAGAGTCAAATCGATCGTCGTTCTCATCTAAAATTGATCATTGAGTTGATGAATATTCTGTGACTGGTAATGAATTGCTTTCAAAGAAATGTCTGAACATCAATTAAAACAATTGCGTTTGATTTTTCTCCGAAATCGTCAAGTTTCCTTGCCTAGTTTATGTTTTTTATTATTCAAAGAAGAAGAAAAATTAGTTTGCTGCACAAAAGTTAAAATCAAATCTAAGGACGAAACAAAATTCAAAGGTCGAGCGAGGAGGTGTGGTCGATGGTTTTTGATTTTACCACACGTCGGAAATGCCATCGTGAATGTAGTTCAACGCTTGATCACAACCTTGACGAAGGCGTTTTTGTTCTTGTTGACAACGCGTTACATTCTCGCGCATTAAACGTAGTTCTTCTTTCAAAGATGTATTCTCCATTCGAAGAATACTCATTTCAGCATCTTGTTTTGTACACTGAACAAAAGAGGAGATTCGTAAAAAAGTGAATTCGGGTTTTACTTTGTTACTAAGGGATGAAGTGTTGAGAATTGTATTTTCGAAATTATCTTTGATTTGTTCGACTTCTTTTTCGCGTTTTCGAACTAAACGTTTGTGTTCGTCGACTGCTCGTTCGAGAACAGCGATATGTCGTTGATATTCTTGATTGATTTCTTCGAATTTCTCTAACTAAATTCGAACATCAATCGATTTTCCAAGACAAGCAAAAAAAAACCGAAACGAACTTTTGTATTCATTGTTGTTTGCTCGTAATTCATCGTCTGAAGTTCCGATTGAAGAGAATTCAGTTCGGCTTTCTTCTGTTCTAATAGAACTTCTTTAGTTTTATTCGTTTCTCGTAATGAAATGAGCATTTTCTCGCAATCAACTAGTTTATCTTGATAAGTTTGATTGATTTGTTGTAACGATTGATTTTCAGCTTGAAAATGAGTCAGTTGGTTTTCTAATTTGTCGATTGTTTGTTGTAATAAACGAATTTCGTTCGTTAGACTTGTGATATCGTTTTCTAATTTCTCAACCTAAATCAAAAACGAAACAGAATTCGAAAAAAAACAAACGATCGCAGATTTTGGTTTTCGAACTTTTTTATTTGCAGTTGTGATATTTTTTAAAATTTGATCTCGTTCGTAGACAGTTTCATCGAGTTTATTCTTCAATTGTTCAATGAGAACTTGTGCTTGCGAATGCGTTTGTAGTTCCGTTCTGAAATCAAGTTTTACGAAAGGTACAAAAAAAAACTTAATTTTCTGATTTTACGTCAATTCTTTTCGCAATTGATTGATGATTTTCTCTTGTTCATCGCTTTTGGCGTGCATGAGATGTTCAGCTCGATGGAAATCTTCGAGTTTATCTTTCAAACGTTTATTTTCGATGTTTGCATGTCGATTTTCATCATAAGCTTGAAAATAATGCCGTTTGAAGTCTCGTAAATACGAGTGAAATCTTTCGAAGATCGGCTTGAGAGAACGAAATTGAACGAGAAGATCTTCGTGTTGACCACGTAAATGCGTGAGAACTTTCGTTGAATGTTCGAAACGTTCTTCAAGAGAATGAAGACGATCGACATCGTCAGTTAAATCGACAACCTGAGCATCGAAATGCGTGGTAAAATTCGCCCATTGTTCGCTGGTTTCCGACGCCTAATCGAGAAAAATAAAACTGAAAAATCGAGTCGAAAGGAAAAACCTGCCTTTCGAACGAGTGTTCCGAAACAATCGCCGAGCAAAGCCAGTTTCTGTTTGTAGATTTTGCCTTCGTCAATCGATTGAATTAGCTAAAATTCGTGTGTCTTTTGTTGATGAAATTGAATTTTCGGGGAAAATTCTTACGCGTTCTTTGTGGGAAATATCCGATTTCTCGATTTGATCAAGTTCGTATCGAGTTTTATCCAATTCTTTATTTAATTCTTTGACTTCCTGTTGACTTTTATCGTAGTTATTCGCGAGATTGAGTAGTTCATTTTCTAAAAGTTTCAAACGTTGTTCACGTTCGAAATATTCGTCATTCGAATATCGATGTTCTTTTTCGTAAACATGTAAATCCTGTTGAATTTGCTGAAGACGATTCGAGACAATCGCTAATTCATTCGATTTCTCTGTAAAATGCTGTTGAGTTGTTTGATTGCAAATCTCAACTTGAACGAGTTGATCATGAGCATTCGAAAGATCATCTTGAGATTTTTCGTAATCGTTCTGAAGACTTGTGATCAGTTGATTTAATGTCTCGATTTCGCGATCACGGTCTTCTAAAGATTTATTTCGATCGTCGTATAACGAGCTGATTCGATTGAGATTTTGTTTGTATTCACTTTCCTATTATGGAGCGATTTATTTCTTTTTTCAAGAAGAAAATGAGATTGTTTACTCGTGTGACGTAATCTTGAGCGATGATTCTCGCTTGATTGAGTTCGCATTTTAATGTTTCATTATTCATAAGTGCACTTTGAAGTTGTAATTGAACATCGTTTAGCTGATTGATGGCTTCGTTCGCTCGTCGTTGATCGTCCTCGAGCTGTCGACTGAGTAGAATAACTTTCGAAGCCGATTTCGAACCGGTTTCGGTTTCTTCGTATAGCAATTTTTGAATATTTTCAAGTTCGATTTGATATTGTTCGTTTTGTTCTTGATACTCGTCGCGTTCGTTCGAAAGACTGAAGAGATTTTCTTTATATTCATCGAGACTTTTCAACAGAGTCAATTCAGTTGTTTTCAACGATGAAATTTCGCTATTCAATCGTTCGAATTCTTGTGTAAATTGTCGATGTTCTTCGTCACGAGAGATCTTCGTATTTCGAAGATCAGCTTCGATTCGTTCGTATTGAATTGTAATCGCATCTTTCTGCAAGAAGAAAAAGGCTCAATTTCATTGTCAACGAGCGTCTAGTCGAACCTGTTCTTGACTTTGAAGTAAATCTTGTTGAAGAATATTGATTTTATTCTCTTGTTCCTCTTGAACTGCATTCAAACGCGTGATTTCTTTCTCTTGAATGAGACATTCTTCTTTGGCGTATTTACATTGAATTTCAGCATCATGAAGATTTTGATCGTATCGAATGAGTTGTTCTTGTTTTTGATTCAATTGTTTCGTAAGATTCTTTTCGATTTGATGAAATTCATCTTGTTTGAGTCGAAAATCGTTGGTTAACCTTTGAATTTGCTCGTTCAATGTCGTATTCGTATGTTCGCAATCGGCTAACGATTGTGAAACATCTCTCAACTAAATCATTGAAACAAAAAAAAAACCTGAAAAGTCAAATCGAAATTGAGTTCTGTGTTACATCGCGTTGCAGATTTTGGCAATCTGCTTGAGTTTGATTTGCATAGTCTTCTTGTGATTTTTCTCGTTGTTGGTTTTTGATTTGTTCGGTTTCGAAAGTTTCAGTTAGTTGTGCAATGCGAGCTGATTTTTCAATGAGATCTTGTTCTAATTGATCGATGAGATTTTGTTTCTCAAGAAGATCTTTGTGTTTTTGTAGAAGATCGATTTGAAATTTGTTGACTTGTTGTTCGTAATCGATGATGGTTTGATTTCGTAGATCGAGAATTGACATTGTTTCGATGAATTTGTTTTCGAAAAGATAATTTCGAGAGTTGAGTTCATCGATTGTGCGTTCGTATTCGATGAGTTTCTCTTGTTTTTCGTTGAGATTTTGTCGATATTTTTCGATTTGTTCATTGGACGTTTGTAAACAGTGACGAAGTTGTTGTTGTTCGTGTTCGTTCGACGAGTTTTTCGAGTGTTCAATCGAGAGATGATCTTGACACGAACGAATTTCGAGATTTTGCTTGTCGACCTTGACAAACAAAACAATGGAAATGAAAGTGAACGTTGACAAGGAGAAATACTTCGGCTGTTTTGTCGTCGCAAAGACGTTTCAACGAACGAATCTCCGATTGTAATTGTTCGGTTTGTTGGGCTGTTGTTTGAATATGTTCTTGCAGCTGTTCGTCGTGAAATTTCTTGATTAAACAAATGTCTTGTTCGAGTTTTGAAATGAGATTTTCTTTTGATTGATTCTGAAGAGAAAAAAAAAGGAAAATGATGACTTAATAGAACGTTGAGTTACTTCAATAGTTAATCCATCGATTTGTCTTCGGGCTATTCGAAGATCTTCTTCGAGTTTTTCGTAGACAAGTTTTGGTACCGACGGTTCGGGCGGAATGCTTTTCAAGGCTAATTCTCGTTCTAAATTTCGAATTTGTGCTTCGAAATCTGCAGTCATTGCATCTTTCACTCTCATCTAAACTCCGAAACTTATCATTTTTGAAATTCAATGTTGAGATCGTGTTACTTGTCTCTGTAATTCACTGCGTTCAGTTTCATAGGAAACTTTCTCTTTAATCACTTGTTCGACTTGATCAGTTAACTGATCGATCTGTTGTTTTTTTAATTTGATATCATTGTTGATGATATTTGTCGATTCTCGATGGCGATCAGAGATCGTTTTTAGTTTCGATGATAATTCGTGAATGTGCTCTTCGTACTGTTGCTTTTTCTCGGTTAATTCTTGTTGAAGATCTTTTAATTGCGTAGTTTGCAAACGAATCTTTTTTGAAAGAAAAGAATTTTTTAATAACAAACATCGATCGAATTGACTTACGTCCATTTTTAGTGTTTCTGTTTTTTGACATTCATCAGCGAGTTTTGAACGAAGATCATCGACTTTTTTCGTCAGAACAGAATTCTTTAAGAATTGAAAAAAACAGAAATAAAACAGATAGAGAGGAAAGAAATTGAAGCGAATTCATCGAACTTGTGATTTTAATTCGTCTTCATTGGTAATTTTAATTGTTTGTTTAGAAAATTCGACATGTTTTCTTTTGAAATGATCGAGTTCAGCCTGAAGAACTTGAATACGTTCATCACGATATTGAATTTCTTTATTTAAAGCCATAGGATTCGGACTGTCTTCATTCGTTAGTCCAATAATACGATCGACGGGTAGAGTTTTCAATTTCAATCGTTTCGCATCCCATTTTCCCGTGCGTTTAGCTGCATTTATAAACGTTGTTAAACATTCAAGATCATGTTTAAGATCGAGATTTTCATGTGTTAATTTCCATTTTTCTCCTTCGGAATTCTTCAAACTTACACCATTGACTTTACTTAAATCCGATAGCGAATGATGATGCTATGGAAATGATGAAAGACAAGAGCAAAAAAGATGAATTTTAATGTCCATGAAATCGAGTTTTTCACATACTTGTAAAGTAATATGAGCTTTTTTGAGTTTATTTTCAAGTAAAGCAACACGTTGATTCGCTTCTTTCTCGAGTTCTTCGAGACTTTGAAGAAGTAATCGTGTTTGAATCGAAAGATCTTTTACATAACTTTCATAGATAATTAATTTGTGCTGAAAAGGAAAACACAATCGAATCGAAATTAGTCTTTCAAAAATAAACAAAATGAAGCCTTTGAATTTCTTTATTTATTTAAACTCAAGTCAAGTTTGATTTTACGCTAATCAAATCACCGAAAGGCAACAAATATCTCGCGTTTATTTTATCTTTCTTATTTACTTTATGTCGTTCTTCAGTTGTGATCTGTTTTTCATCGATACTTAATAATTTCTTAACATATCGCTGTTGAACTTCTTCAAATAAAGTCGCAACATGTTTAACATTAAGATTTTGATTTGGACATGTCGAGTTACTCATTGAGTGAAAGAATAACAAAGAAAGAAAAATACAACGAGCATTGATTGTTAACAATCACTTGAAGTTCCCTCGTTCGCTCGCTCGTCGAGCAGCATTCTTGTTTCTATTTCTTTGGCGATACCTCGTCGATGATGCAGTGCAAGAGAATGCATAGATGTTTTATGCGTCGATCAAACAGCCAATGATGTCAGTTTTTTACTCGAAAGACTTGCGAACGAATCATCGACACAAGTTTTTTTTCTTCTTCGGGAATTATTATCTTGACGAAATTAAATTTACGTTCGAAAATTGAATTATTCAATCATGTCGAAAAAAACCAAAAAAGGCGTTACAATGCCATTGACGAATTATCTGGCGACAGAACCTAAGATTGTTCCCGTTCGAGAAAGTAGCTGGGCTGCAATCGTCGATGAAGAAGACACGAAAAAGTCGATCCGTAAACTTCGATTTCATGTTTGTCGATTTTTGTTTTTCTTAAATCAATGAAAATTTTAGTCGTTGACATGAGTACTGTGCCAACAGCGCCTCGTGGAACTGACATTGATCTCAGTTCGATTCCGACTGAGCCGCCATTCGTTGCACGAGTCGAAAATCTTTCGTTCGAAGCTGATGAAGAACAACTTCGACGAATATTCGCCGATTTAAATGTGAGAAAAACGAATTCGATTTTTCGCGAAAATAGATCAACTCGTTTTTAGCCAAATGCAACAAGAGTTCTACGTGATGGAACTCGTAGCAAAGGTGTTGGTTTAGTTGAACTTCCAGGACGTGAACAGTTAATCGAAGCAATCAAACGAACGGATAAGGAATTGTTCGGACGAAAGATTCGAGTTTTAGTTTCGAAATTCACCGATGTAAATCGAAATGAACATCAACGAAACAGTTTCGGTTCTCGTTCGAATCGAACGGGCGAAGAACGAGCAGAAATGGCCGATCAATGGAAGCGTGTCGGTGGAAATTCTGACAGAACATTCAAAGATCGACCGCAGAGAAATGACTTTCGAAAATGTAAACGTTGTTTTTTGTCGAAAAAGAAGAATTCGAAAATTCTTCCGTTTTCTAGCAAATAATTCTCGAAATGATTACGGTTTCGGTTATTCACGTACGAAAGATAATCGACAAAAAGATAACGAAGAACGAAATACACCTGCTGGTATTTCTCTTCAATCGATATTCTTTTAGTTCGAGTGTTGTTCCTTCTGTTTCTAGCCGAAGAATCCAACGAACCAGTCAAAGAACGACCTCGTCTTCAACTTCAACCACGTACAAAACCTATTGAAAACGTTCCATCAGATTCACCTTCATCAACTGATCAAACATCGCCAAATGTCGACAATCTTGATGGCAGTTCACATAATGAAGCTGATGCTGAATCAGGAGTTGAATTAACTGCAAACACATCGGCACGTGGCGCAGGCGCTTCGATATTTGGCGGAGCGAAACCTGTTGATACAACAGCAAGAGAATTAGAAATCGAGAAGAAAATCAGAGATTTACAAGTGACAAATGAAGAACAAGAAGAAGAGAAAGTTGAAACAACCAAGTACGTTTTTGTTTTGGAAAATTATTCATTCGAATTTGTTTTGTTTTTCACAGACCAGAAGAAAATCGTGAAGTTTATCGTCCAAAACGTTCGAATTACAATAATAGTAAATCGAAAAATTGAATTTCATATTCGGAAAAAATGAAATTATTTAGATCAATCCGGACGTGGAAGTGATCATTCTCAAAAACAAGACTATAATTGTAAAATACGAACTATCTCGAAATGGTTTCTCTGATGTGTTTTCTTGTTTCAGCTACTCGACGATATGAAAACGATAATCGCAAATCTCAATACAACAATTCGTCTCAGCGTAGATACGACAACAACAACAACAACAACGGACAAGGCGGACGAACAAATCGAGGTAAATCAACAAGATTAATCACACACGTTTTCGAAATGATCTCTTCTTAACAGGCAATTATCATAATCGTTCAGCGCATAATAATCAACGTCGAACATCCGACGATGATTTTATCACTGAGTCCCAATCGAAGAATTCATCACGGTAAATTCTCGAAAATCTGTTCTTGTAAATAAAAACCTCAATGTTTCGTTTTGTGTTCAGAAATAATCCTCGAAAACCGATTCAGCAAACTGAAGATAATTCGAATAAGGTAATTATTTCGAATGGCTTCGATAATCTTGTTTAACTGATTTTCTCTTAGCTTCAATTATCGAATAAATTCGGCATGCTCGACGATGATGACAACGAAGACGAAACATCGCCCGTTGAAGATTAATCCAAATCAAAATTTCACTCTTTTGCCTTAATCAGTTCATTTTTTTTCTTTCGTTAATTTTTCTCCGGTTAATTTCAACTTGTTAAATTCACTTTATTTTTCTCTATCTGTTAAAATTGATCCATTGTTCAGTTTTTTTTGAAAGAAAAAGAAAAAAAAAAGAAGAAAAACTGTTACGTTATGCTCGTTAGAAAAAAAAACAAACCGATTGTTTTTGTTTTTTTTCTTGCTTTTAGATTCGACAAAAAAAACAGCTAATACTTTATTTTCTTACGTCATAGACAAAATATAAATATATTTGTATCTAAACGTTGCTTCTTTGATTTCATACGTAAAGGTAAATACATGTGCGAGCTGAAAAACGGAACGAAAAATGATTTTTTTTTACTTGTTCGGACAGATTCATATGTGTGAATAATCGCGAAATCATTTCAATACGAAAGAAAATTTACAAACGAAAATATTATTCGAATATGAATACAGTTAACTCGATGAAGGATGCGGAGAGTGAAGAAGTTTACGATGACGTTTCGACGGTGATGAAAACTGCATGGGATCCATTGCATTGTGCAGATTGGGACAAACAATTGCCAAATGCGACTTGTTTGGCAAGGATTAAACGGTAGAATTTCATCTGTGATCAAGAAAAATCAGCAGGTTTTTTGCTGTTTTTTTTAGAGATATTTCAGGAGTTTTCAAAGATCCACCACCAGGGATGTTTATCTCTCCGGATCCGGATAATATAACTAAAGTAGAACTGATTTAATTTGAAATTTAGACAAGGATTAAGTCGAGATGAATTTAGATTCATGCATTAGTTGTCGGACCATTTGATACTCCATATGAAGGTGAATGACGTCGATTGTTGTTGTTTGAAGAAATTTGTTGTTTTCTTTTATTCTTCTAGGAGGATTTTTTTATTTTATAATCCGTTGTCCACCTGATTAGTAAGATGAATTTGAATAGGATTAGTCTGTATTTAAGTTTTGTTTTCAGTCCAATTCGAGCACCTCGCTGTCGGCTGATGACAACGGGGAATAGTACCGTTCGTTTCAATCCGAATCTTTATCGAAACGGTAAAGTTTGCCTATCGATTCTCGGGTACAGAACTTTGATTTCCAGTCCAAATCTATTTCGAACTAAATATTTGTTTAAAGTACTTGGACTGGTCCGTCATGGTCTCCTGCACAATGTATATCTTCTTTGTTGATATCTATTCAATCTCTAATGTCAGAAAATCCGTATCACAACGAGCCCGGTTTTGAAAATGTGATTGACTGATTTCGTTTTGATATTTGAATGAATTTTGCTTTCGTTCAGGAACGTACGCCTGGTGATTCGAAAACGTACAATGAAATCATTCAACACGAGACTCTGCGTGTTGCAGTTTGTGAAATGTTAGAAAACCCAAATTCTTGTCCAACGCAACTCTAGTAAAAACGCTCATTGACTCAAAGTCCAAAAAAACATTTCGATTGACTTTTAGTGAAGTTTTAACGAAACAATTCTTTCAATTCTATGATTATTATGTTGAAATTTGTACAGAAAATATAACAAAAGACGGCAAACCAATGGCGGTAGGTCGCGATTGACTGATGAAATTCGGTCTTAACTATTGATTTTGTATTTTCTAAAGGATCCATTTGGTGAAGCTCGTGGTTGTTTTCAATATTCATCGATTTTAACTCGTTTGGAGAAAATCAAACATAAACTCGAAATGAACATCGATTCGACATCGTCGCCATCAGAAATCGATAACTACGCAAAACAGGTGATCAATGCTGCGGAATTAAATTCAAATATTTCATCAGTTAATGATATCGATATGGATGATATATTCAATAACGACGATGATGAAGAAGAAGAAGAAGACGAAGAGGAAAATGATTAATATACTCAACTTTTTATTATTTTCTTTTGTCTTTTGATGGAAAACAAATCTGTATTATAAAATCAAGAAAACGAATTTCCGTTCCTTTTTTTTTGTTCTTCAAAATCGAAACGAAAAACAAAACATATATATATAAATAAATAAAAGTTTCTTCTATATATAACATTGAAATATCTTTTTCCAATCCGATTCATTCGAGCGTCCTCTACGTCTTTATTATATCTCGATAAAGAACTTCGATAGACAATAACCAATATTGATCGAAATTATTTTCGTGCTTGATTGTTTCAATGGGCGCGTACTTAACAGCTCCTGTCTGCGAAAAAGAAACTCATGAAGATGCAAATCAGCATTTAGCGTTTGCAGCGAGTTCAATGCAAGGCTGGCGAATGTCACAAGAAGATGCACATAATGCAATAATAAATTTCGATGAAAAAACATCATTATTTGCTGTTTATGATGGCCATGGCGGATCGGAAATAGCTGTTTATTGTTCGAAATATTTGCCTGAATTTTTGAAAACATTAACATCGTATAAAGAAGGACAATTTAAAGATGCGTTAATTGAAGGATTTCTGAAATTTGACTCGAAATTACTTGAACCTGACGTGAAAAAAATCTTACAGAAATTAGCAAATGAAGAAGAAGACGAAGAAGAAGAAGAAGAAGAACAGGAACATGAATTTGTTGGATCATTGAATCCAAATGAAGAAAATCATCATAATGATGAATTGAATGTCGATGAAACACAATTATTAAAAAACGAAGCACAAATTCCAATTGAAGAACTCGTTAAACGGTATCAAAATGATGAATCGAATGCTGATGAAACACAGTTATTAAAAAATGAAGCACAAATTCCAATCGAAGAACTCGTTAAACGATACCAAAATGATGAAAATAAAGAAGAAAAAATTCCAAATGTTGAAATCGATGATGAACAACAAACAATTACACTTAAATCCGGTGAAACACCTCCATCATCGTCAAAACGAGTGAGAAAACCGGTGACTGATACCGAAACATCTGTGCCTATTCAAACAACGTCTTTACTTCGACATTTAATCAGTAATAATACCGATGAATTAGATGACGACGATGATGACGATGAAGATGATGAATCGTTTCATGAGTAGGAATAATCGAATATTCGATTGAAATATTTGATGAGTTTAGATCGGACGAAGAAACAAGTGGAGATGAGGCTGAAGGACAAGATGATACGCCATTAGATGCAAAGAAAACGGCACAAATACAAAAATTGTACGATTTTCGATGAAATTGTTTTCTAATTCGAACTATTTTCTTTGACTTTTAAGAATGACAAAATCTATTTTAGCAATATTAAATCGACGTCATAAGAAAAAGAAAGAAGAAAATGATACTACGAATGGCGATGACGCCAAAGAAAATGAAAACGATCAAGAAGGAGAGGAAAACGGCGAAGAAGGTGCCGAAGACGACGACGACAACGATGAAGAAGATGAGGATGAAGACGAAGACGAAGATGACGAAGAAGAAGAAGATGCTGGTATGATTGATATGGATAATGATCCTGGCTCATCAAGTGGTTGTACAGCTGTCGTCACATTACTTCATGACAGAGAATTATTTGTTGCCAATGCCGGCGATTCTCGTTGTGTTGTTTGTCGAAATGGTCGAGCTGTCGAAATGAGCATCGACCACAAACCCGAAGATCCTGAAGAACGTCAACGAATCGAAAAAGCTGGCTTTAAAGTCACTTTAGACGGACGTGTCTCAGGTGGATTAAACCTTTCACGTGCCATTGGCGATCATGCTTACAAAAAGAAAGCATCTCTGCTTCCCGAAGAACAAGCCATTACTGCTCTACCCGATATACGAACATTAACTCTTGATGATCAAGATGAATTTATGGTTCTTGCTTGTGATGGCATTTGGAATTTCATGTCAAGTCAAGATGTAATCGATTTCGTTCGATTACGATTGGATAAGAAAAGTCTCAGTCAAATCTGTGAAGAATTATTCATGCATTGTCTCGCTCCGAATACTCATGGCGATGGAACAGGCTGCGATAATATGACGGCAATTATCGTTAAATTTACTTCGAACAATAATTCAACAACAACTAATAAACGATCGTTATCATCGGATGATATTGAAGAAACACTAGCGAATAAAAAAATCAAAAATACCATTAACTCTATCGATTAACATAATCATTTATTCAATTTTTTGTGTATGTATATAAAAATATCAATAAAGTCCAACTCGTCTGTGTTCAAAAAAGGAGATTTATTTGAAATAAATCAATATTTGACGAAACAACAATGAGAAAAAGAAAAGAAGTTCGAATTATTTAAAACTAATAATTAAATAAGATTCAGCTGGTTGAATGGTATTTTCTTGTTGAGTATATTCGTATTTAAAACGAGCACGTTCGGAATATTTACCATTGAGTTCCTCGACCGCTAGAAGAGTCGTTTGCGCTTTTTGAACTTGATCGATCGATACATGTTTCGGTGTGCCGATAGTCGCTTGAGAAACTCGCTGATTGACATGCTCGATGGCTTGTCGATATTCTTGATTGGTTAATTTGCCTTGTAACCAAGACGAATCGAGAAGTGAATTGGAATTGAAGAAACCATCGAGTGATTTCAATCGAATAGTTCCATCGACTAATTCAGCCGATGGATAACGTAAAAGATTATCGTTTAGATATTTTTTAACGTCATTTTCAGTATAAACTTGACTGCCTCCGCATCCCATGTTTATCAGAAGAGAAAAAGTCCTTCTGTTCTCGAGCGTACTTTTCAAAAATAAAAGTTCTTGTTTTTTTTTTCTTCTCTTCTTCTTCGTTCTTTCGTTGTTGAGAAAGAGAACTTTTCTTTCTCTCCGGATGCTCTCGTGAGTCATTGGCGTTGAACTTTTTCCTTGTAAAACCTCCGCAGGTGTCGTCATTGAGTATTTGGTTAATCCTGTCTGACAAAATTCCAGACGACGACGAAGAAGATAAAGAAGAAGACCATGCTTTTGCCTTTTATTCGACTTCAATTGATATCCAATGTCAATAAAACGAAAGAGCGAGAGGTTGTGTCGTTCAAAGATTAACAATAAGATTGAATCGATGATGTAAACGATGAGAAGATTTGTTTTCATCTTATTCGAACGAAATACATTGTTTCGATTGAAATCACTACGATGATTAAATATCTAGTTCTGATGATTTTCTTGTCAATCGTTGATTCTCAAGAGAGAAATTATAATTTCTTTATGCCGGACTTGCCACCATCATCATTATCATCATCTCATTCGGCCAGTTCGTCATCATCAATTCCAACAACTCGAAAGATTTATCCATTTTCGGCGAATTCTTTTAATAAAGTTTCTCTCTCAGGTGGTCCGTTCAATGTTAAATTCTATCAAAATCCGAATGTGAACGATAATTATACGTCGGTTGATGTTGTCGCCGAAGAAGCTCATCATGCATTAGTCTCAATCGAAATTCTTCCGATGGAAATTCTTTCAATTCGCGTGCAAAATAATCTCAATCTAGTTAATAAAACAACTATTAGTTTGACAATAAATTTCTTCGAATTAATCGAATTAAACATCGACGGACTCGTTAATACGCATTGTTTGAATTCGATCGAAACCGATCGATTTCGTTTAAATAATCGTGCCAATGGTTTTATTAAATTGAAATTTCACGTCAATGTTCTCGAAGCATTTCTTCATTCATTCGGTCGCGTCAAACTCTGCGGACAAGTCAACAACGAAGCAACAATTCAATCGCTCGGCGTCGGCGATGTTCAATGTCGAAATTTATTCACCAAAAAGATCAATGTGATTTCGAGTGGCATTGGAAATCTTTATGTCAAAGCAACAGATGAAATCAATGTCATTTTAAGTGGCATCGGCACGGTTTATTATACTGGACCAATCAAACAACAAACGAAAACTGGTTTAGGAAATCTAGTTGAAATACCTGACGAATGAGACAAGTTATGTTGTTCGAATAAAAAGACTTCTTTTTTCTCTCGCTTCATTTGATCTCTACCTGGCTGGAACGAACAAAAAAAAATACCGAGGAGAAATCGTGTATGAGAAGGAAAAGGAAAAAAATTGAATAGATTCTCATAGAAATTGTCGTACGAGTACAAAACACATACGATGAGACCACCATCTGGTTGCCAATCTTTAAACGTCGACGCTGATAAATACAATCAGAATAACGAGTCAAAAAAAAAGAAAGAAGAAAAAAAGAAGAAGAAGGAAGAAGAAACTCAGCTTTCTCTCATTTGTCGTTATTACCCGCTGGGGCCATAGATCGTATATGTGTTCTTCTTTAACATACAACACGCACACATAAGCACACATAACTCGAGACAGACAGATAGATAGATATAAAAGCCAACTTCGTCATATTATTGAATGAGAAAAGACCATTAGCGAATGTGTTTTGTAACTTTCTATTGATGTTAAATGTCAATAGATAGAATTACAAATAATTCAACGACGAAATTATGTTTCGAACACGTTCATCAATTTCTTATGAAATCTTGCATGGACTCAAATTTCCGGCAAATATGTCAACATTAATTGCATATATGAGTTATTTTCCACCGCCACCACCCATTCTACCTGCACCACCAGCTCGTCGTTCATGGACATGTTCACCTCAGTCATTATCATGTCTCGTCTCGGACGATTACAATCCTCCATCATTACGACACTATTCATCACCGAATCAGTTCAATGACACGAAACAAATACCGAATCGTTCCTATTCGACAACCACATCATCATCATCGAGTTTAGCATTTTCACTGTTGAATTTCTTTCGTCAACATCAATTAATTTCGATTTTATTAGTTGTTCTTATTCTATTCACGATTCTATTTCTTATTTTGATTATTTATTATCAACGTTCACGTCAACGACAGACGAATTCCAATGATAAAAACAAAAAATTCTACTATCATTTAATACCACATCGACAAAAGAAACAGACGAATAAAAATGTCAATGAAGAAAATCTAGTACGATTAAGAAAAGATCCGTCGCCAAGTTCAACTATTCGAATACATGAAAATAATCAACATGAAACCGAAGAAGCCGTTTGAGAATAACGAATCTATCGCAGAGAGACGTTCTACTTTCAATGATTCACATGTTTCGTTTGTTTTCTATTTGAAAAATAAATTTTGCTTTTATTGACGTAGAATATAGATAAGAAATCACTTGACCTCTCAGATGATTATCGGGTGTCACGTTCTCAAGTACCGATAAAAGAAGAAAATAAATATGTTGGGTCAATGTATTCGCAGTTTCAACAGTCGATAAGAAACAACAAATATGCTTAATCCATTTCGACAGGTAATAAACGATTCAATTCTGCGTGTTAATTATTTTGATGTTTTCTTTGAGATTCTTTTTCGAACAATTCGACCATCGAATGCTATTCGTTTGAGTTCGATCAATGCCAAACAATCGCCTGTAGGGGAAAAACACGTTTTCAATTGTAAATTTCGATTCAATTCATTTCAGATCACAGCAAATATTCCGAAAGGAATATGGAAACTTGGAAAATTAAATCATATCGCCGTTGCCGTACCGAATATCGGTAATGACGAATCAAACTAATTTCTTTCTCTTTGATGAGAAATCGATTTTCTAGATGAATCAAGTAATTTCTTTAAAAATATTCTTCATGCTGAATCGGTTAGTGGCGGTGTTCAACATAAAGAGCATGGCGTTCATTCCGTCTTAGTCGATTTAGGAAATACAAAAATCGAAGTAAATTCATTCGAATAAACAATCGTTCAAACTCAACTCTCAATAAAAAAAATCTTCAGCTTCTTTTGCCACTAGATGAGACAAGTCCAATAAAAGATTTCTTAGAAAAAAATCATTCAGGTGGAATTCATCATATTTCTATCGAAGTAAAACGAGAAAACGTCGAATTTTCAAATTCATTTGAACTTATTCTTCGATCTAGGTCGATCATATCAACGAAGCAATTAAAGATCTTCATCGGCAAAATATTCGAACGCTAACTGATCATCCTCAGATCGGTGCACGTGGCAAATCGGTGATCTATCTGCATCCGGATGATTGCGGCGGCATATTAATCGAACTCGAACAAGTTTAAAATCGTTGCTTGACAACATGAAAATTAGTTTTTTGTTTTGTTTTTTTGTTATTCGATTGAAATGACTTCGTGTGAAAATAAAAGTTTGCCAAGTACGACAACATCTCCTCGTCCTTGTTTAAAACATCGAATTCAATCGAATGACATTCAAACTCGAACCACTCGAGTCTCATTCGATGAAACCAATTTGCAAGAGAAACAAACACATCGATCAGATTTATTTCAGAAAAAAGCGAAAGAATATCATTCAGACGAATTCAATTCTTTTCGAATGCGTATCAAAGATAAAGAACCAATCGAAGAATAAAGAAATACACACGCACACACACGCACATACAAATTGTTTTTTTTTAAACAAATGTCGTCTGATGACCAGTGGTCGTTGCCGTTGTTGTTGTTGTTGTTGATGATGAGTCCTCGGTGGAACTTGAACCACATAGATCACGTGCTTCGCATCGTTTCGGAGTTGAATAGTATTGGGCACCGGATAGGGCTGCAAGTGGAGTCGTTTTCGAGCGTGTATAAGTTTTGATTTCGCGTAATAATGGAAGAGTTGTTGATGGCGGAGTTGTTTCTTGGATGTCGAGTTTAGTTGGTCGATTGACCTGCGATGAATCTTCGACTGAACTGATGTTTATAATTGGTTCAGTTGGCGAATCAATAATACGAAATCGTATTTGATCCATGCTCGCTTCACGAATGTCTCGAATGCGAGAGAGTTTATTGAGAGTCGACTGATTGAGACGTTGCTGCGAGGACGATGTTGGAACTTGAAGAAACTCGGAAGAACGCGACGCATGAGTCGACGAACAAGGAAAATCGGAATTTCGTCGAATGTTATATCGACGTGACATTGAGCAAGGCGTTTGCGTCGGTTGAGTACGCGGTACGAGAGAGGAGAATATTGTATTCGAAGAACTCGTTAAGTCCGTTAGAATCGATGTCACATCTGTAGACATGAGAAATTGTTCGTTAGTTTCATCTAATTGCATCGAATGAATTCTTCGAAAAAATAGAAAAAAATCAAAATATTCCGAATTTCCTTGTGATTCGAGAGCGATTTCTTACCCGCAACCTCGTTGAACTTTAAAAGCCAACGCTCGAACTAATTGCGAAGGATCTTGTTCGTGCAAAACTACGCAAATTTCATTATGCAAATCTTTGTCAACCATAAACAAATCTTTGTATTGTTCGATCAACATTTTCAGAACGCTTTTGCCTTGTTCCATTTGATCGGCCGTTATGGCGACGCTCGTATCTTTACAAGACATAACCGGTGGTTTTCCGTCCATTAAAATCGTCGGAGCAAAAACAATGGCTAAATTGGCTGCATCCATTTTGTTGCCAGGAATCAACACTTTCCCATCGGTTCCCAAACGATCTTGAGAATTGATCGAAACATGATTGAGAAACTTCAGTAATGTGTATAATGTATCACGATTGGTCGAAGGTAGAAGACTGATGAGATAGGAAAGTGCACGCGATTGATCTTTTGGATTTAATTCTAGAATTGAGTTGATTGATTGAGAGAGAAAAACGAAAGAATAAATAACGAACTTGTTCGAACATGAAGAAATAGTCCGCATAGTTCACGAGTTAATAAAGGTTCGGGTAATTCACGAAGGAATTCTTTGATTAATCCAGCTATGTCATGTGCGTTGGTTGAGGAATCAAATGTTAAACTTCGATTGATATTAACTTGATCTTTTAACTGAACAGAAAAAAATCAAAACGAATGATTTGGATTTGGATTTTAATTAAATTACCTCTTTTAAACGTTTTTTCGATACACCAACACGAAATAGACCCACCGTTTGCAAAGCTAAAACAAATACAGACTTGCAATTTATGTTTAGTAATAAGATAAATTTCTACCGTTTTTTTCTAAATAATCACAACAATTTTTAATCAATTCCGGTACTTTAGCTGGATAACATCTTAAGGTTTTCATTCGATTGATTCCTCCGGTTGTATTTTCATTTATTGCTAACGCTTCCAACGAGACCGAACGTAATTTCGTATCTTCATAATCCGGATCAAAAACCTTTGAAAACAACAATAGATCAATTTATCGTTTAATCTTTAGTCGGATCTCGTTTCATTTACGTATAAACTACTTGGACTTGCCGGGGAAATCGAACAGCCACTATCATTTGTTGATGAAATGCTTCCCGATGGGCTCGTTCGTCTGTCGGTGATTTCACTACTATTAGAATTCTCGTCTTGTAAACGATTATCATCGTCATTAACACATTGAGATAGCGCAACACCGAACACATTTCCATTCGATTTCGAATCTATTCAATCAAAAATTTCGATCGATTGTTGTTTTTCAAAATCAACATATAACAGAAGAAAAAACAAAGAACATGATTTGCTCATTAGATCAATGTCTCATCCCATATCCGTTGTTATCTTGCCGAAATTATAGGGTGTGTTGAGAGTGAAGAGGCGTTCTCTGTGTTTTTTTTCCTGTTATATGTTAATTTATGAGTAGATGTTTGATTAAAACAAACCTTTGGCATCCTTCGTCTTTTCACTTGATTTACTTCGAAACATAAAATGATGTTTACGTTTTCTCACAGATTCTTCTAAAAGAAATAAGATTCAGTTTTCAATATCGAATTTCCCAAGGACAAACAAAAGCTGAGATATCGATGCGAATATATAACGTATATTCATATCCTTGCATTCAATCAGTCTGATTGACTTCTCTCCTGTTGAAAACTGAGAAAAAAATTCAATGGAAATCGGACACTTGTTGTTTTCTCTCTCTCTCTCTCTCGTTCGTTCGTTTTTTTGATGAAAATCTTCTGATCATAAATCAAGGCCATGCACGTACAATGGAATTTAATCAACGAATGCTTAATTGAATTATAAACGAGAAGATTTTTCTTATTCGATTAACTTGATTTGCTACGTGCATTCGAATAGATTTTCTTTTCACTCAAATGTCAAATGTAATTTCGTTTGAGTTATCTTCAAAAAATTTTACCTTTCGGCACATGTATTGACATGCCAAGATCGTATTGAGATGTTTGTAAACGTTGTAAAACAATACGTTTCAATTGTTTATGTTCAACATATGTTAAATTATGTAATTCAATTGAACCAAGAGTTATTTTACTTATACCATCTGATGAACACCATTGTGATTTATCTGCCTAGAAGACAAACAAGCAATCTAATGTAACAGTGTTCGATATACAGCAGATGTGTGTGTGTGTGTGTTTCTCGATATTAAACAACAACGAAAAACAAAGATAGTCAAAAAAAAAATGGAAGGCAAACATATGTTAAACATCATCACGTGAACGTGATAATGTAAATACGTAGATTATATCAATCGGCTCTTTATCTCCGTGTTTGCATTTTTCTTGTGACGTAGTTTTAAGAGACAAAAACACAAGAAAAAACAACGAAGTAGTCTCTTCGGTTTGTTGATGACATACTTATCGACTTAGAGAGATTTTGCGTGCGTGCATGTCTTTTTATTCTGTCTTCGATTCGAGTTGAAACAGTTGTGTTCTCAGTAATTAGCAGTATAATCTATCGAAGTCCTAGCTTTACCTCAAAATGCCATTGCATTGTCGGCGGAATCATTGAAATATGGGTTTGATCGAGTGTTGTCGACGAGCCTCCAATTGCATTCGATAGAGCCGTTAGACTCGAATGATGTGCCGAGAGGATCGATGGTTTTGTCGAAGGTATTTTGACTAGAGAAAGAAAATTACGGAATGTTGAAATAGGTGAAGATGATGAGGTCGATGTAGATGAAGAAAAGGAATGTGATGAATTCGATGGTAGATCGATTCGAACATGATTATGTTTCGTTGTTTTATTGCGTTTAAGAATATTTCTCAAAGCCAATGCAGCCGGTGATGCATCGGGCAGCGAATACCGATAGTTTCTTCTTGATGATGGCGGCGGTTGAAAATTGATTTCATCATCATCATCTTCTTCTTCTTGTTGTTGTTCGTCTTCATTTGGTGTTGTTTTCGAAGTTTTATTTGCCAAGGATTTGTAAAGTGATTGACATCGTTGTCGACATAATTTGATGTAATCACCTTCGGATGTTTGCGGTTTATCGGTGGAATTCTTTCGTAGATTGATCAAAGGTTGAAGTTGAGGTCGGCCAACGAAGAGACTCGCTCGACGACGATTATCGTGATAGATACGTTCTTCAGGTATCGTCGAATTCTGCAGATCGGAACACGCCGATCGACGAATTCGAGTTTGCGAACGTTGGTGATTGGAATTCGGAGATGATGATGATGACATATTAGGCGAAGCGGATGCGGCACGATACTCGTCGATCGATTCCGTATCGAGACGAAAACGTGTCGTGGGCGTTTGACGAGCCATTGGATTTGAAAGTCAATTTGAACGAGATTCGTTGTTCAACATGATTCGATTGTGTGTTTTTTGATTTAGATGAGAAGAAAAAAAACGGGAAATTCTATGTACACCGAAGTCGATTTTCTCTCTCTCTCGATCTCAAATAAACATACATGCGCATGTGCGCAAAAGTTCTCTAATTACTAAAGGCCGTGGTGATGATGATGATACTTTCTCTCGTGCGTTTTTTTTTCTTCTTTTCTGTATGTTTTTCTCTTCTTCTTCTTCTTCTTCTTCGTTTTCTTCTCTAATAATGGCCAAATCGATCATTCGTCATTAAACATATTGAAAATAGACAATAAAATGAATGCTGATTAAAATCCTTGTATTCTAACGTTTGAAAATCCAACTGATAATAACGTTCAAGTTAAAAGGAATTTGATGTCGTATATGTGTCGATTTTCAACAAGCGTCGCTTCTAATTATATGCGCGGAGTTAGACCGAAAACGACGACGAACGTCAAGAGAATGACAACAGCTAGAGAACCGTCGTTTCCCTTCTCTTCATCTTGTCTGTCGTCTTTTCGCTGCTGTTACTCTCCGTAATCAGCGATTGGATCAACCGACCGATAGACAGAAAAAGAAGAAGAAGGAGGAAGAAGACGACGTTGTGGAAACAGAAGGGAAAAAAACGGGAACAACTTAGTTATCTTCTTTTCGAAAAAAAAAACAAATCTCAACGTATGACACAATACGAATTTATCCGATAGATGAGGAATAGTTTCATTTCATTTCTTTTTTGTTTTGTTTTTCAGAGCCGAGATTTGAAATCTGTTGTTGTTCATTCATTCTTTAGGTTTTTCTCTCTTTTTTTTCTTCTTCTTCTTCTTATTTTGTTTCGATTGAGAATGTTATCAAGTGTAATAATAAAATTGACGACGGAAAACACGATTCGGAGACGAACGGAACGGAAGATATAGTTTGTTCGTGAGAATATTAGTAATAGTTGTTGTCGAATGCAAACAGAACAATATACCATCGATAGGCAAACGCTGTTCGTACAATGAAACTGCAAATATATCTTGCAATCTTTTTCCATTAGGGGAGTAAAATCGATAAACAGACATTCAATGAAGATGTTTGCTTGTTGATTTACTTTTTCGTCACAAACAAAAATAACGTTCAATCTATAGGGAATAACAGGCACATTAATTGTCAAAGATTGATTCATTCTTGACATTAGTTTTGCGTTTTTTTTTGTCTTGAAGTCAACTGTGAAATGAAGTGTCAATAGACGCGAGACAGCAGGCTAAATAACTGATGAGCGCGTACATATAAAAAACAAAAGCGCGTCGTTCTCAAGCTTTTTTTTCTGCGACATCTAACGAAGATTCTCGGGCAGGAAATCTGAGAAGAGAAAAACATTTGCGAAATTAATTATTACCGTTCGACAACGTTCGTGAGTCGTTGGGATCGAGTAAATCCATTGATATTAATTGGAATAATTTATCAATAGATCACTGCACCTAGAGGAGAATAAAAGAAAGGTGTTTTTACATGACGAAAGTAATTCAATCTATCGACTCGCTGTTTTTGATGGAGAAACTGTTGTCGGGCTCGATATGTTCTTTATTGTGTCTTACGTGTCAATCTTGTTCCTTTCGTTAGCATATGCCATTCCAAAAACGAACAAGCCAAAGGAATAAAGACGATCCGAAACGAGAGAGAAAATATCTACGTTCTTCGTGTTTTTTTTATGTCAGTTTAGGACACAAAAAAACAATTGTGGTTCTTGTTGTATTTATTGATGTCATCGGAGATACGTATGTTATACGAGACGCGTCTCCCTATCGTTTTCTCTTTATCTCAGATATTATTCGACTGAAATACGTCATCGAGATCCAATAAGGATTTATTACATTCGAAAAGAAAAGATCTCGTTTTCTTGACTTACGCCGAAGAATGCTATTTGATTCCGGAAGAATTTTTCGATTTTGATTGATTATCATCAATAAAACTAATATTATTCATTCGATTTATTTGCTTTGTTTTTTGTTGAAACAATTACAACTAATTGACTATCTAATTTCTTTTGTGTTTTTTTTCCTTTCGACGGAATAATATTATCATATTAATCTTTCTCAATAGACTCAGTTTAAAAGTATACAACGATGCTGTAGGTCTTAACTGACTTTTGGAATTAAATTAAACAAAAAAGAAAAGAAAAGAAAACCTTCAAATGCAGGTTCTTTTTTTAAACCAAGAATTTTAATTACAAGAGATACAAATAAACATTTGACATTAGTTCGATTTCGTTGAATTTAAATTCCGACGAATTTGTTGTTTAGTTGAATTGGATAAATAATTTCTCAATGGTTGTGAATAAATCCATGAATGTTTCGTGTGCATATCATTTGAAAGAGTATAACGTTGAGTAAAATGCTTTCGAAAATCTTCAGTATAAATCCACGAATTTGCTGCTGATGATGATGATGATTTGTCCTTTCGATTGATTTTCGGTGATATTGTGTTTGTTTTACTATAAGCTGTTTCAATAGCAAATAGTCCGTAATAGAGAACCATATTCTATAAAACTTGTTCTTTGATTAAATGACAACTCAAGAATGTTTCTTAGTGACATTCTCGTTAAAGAGAAAGAACGAGAAAATGTGTTACCTCAACCTACGAATATATGAATCATATTGTTTTCTCCGGTTATATTTTATATGTTTGTTAAATGACATGGAAACACCGAGCTTTCTTCTTCTTCTTCTCATAGATTACAATGAAAATTGATGCAGAGAAGAAATCCGAAACATTACGTCTTCGGTTGCACGGAAATGAACGGTATTTTCTTTCAAAAATAAGGTCGTACGACGTAGTTACAGATTGGGGTTTTCTCTATCGAAAAATTGCGAATCATAAGTGTCGTCTAGCGTATTTCGTTGGTTGGATGACGAAATACACTTTCTTCTTTTTTACCTTTAATATGAATGCATAAAACGAAGGACAAGGTGGGGATCAGTTGATAATTAACGATCGCATATTTATTTACGATTGAATATTTTTTTTGAAAATCATTCAAGCAAATGAGTAATTCGGGCTCGCGTTCACAAAGTCATAATAACACTTCATCAAGAACACACAGCAGTTCGACTAATGTAGCCAGTAGTAGGCCGACCGGATTCGACGTCTTACGTGTTTATGAATCATTTGTTAATGCATTACGCGACCCGGCTAATGCTAAATCACCGATTGGCACGCAAGATTATATTAATGGTTACCGAGAATTAATAAAGTATAAAATTGCTCGTCAACAAATCACCGTTCGAATGTCTGTTTGTTTAGATTTTGTGATCAACTCGGTATGGTTTTTAAATTTGTCAAAGACGAAGTCGTAGATAAACTAAGTATTCTTCAACGATTTGTTGATCATGATCAAACATCGACAAAACATTTTGATACACTTCAAAAGGCGATTAACTATGAGCTTGAAAAGAATTTAATTAAATCAAATCCAGCAAATTTTGCCCGAACCCTTCTACGGCTTCACCGTGCATTTCAATTCATTATTCAATTTTTAAACGGCTTAGCTCAACATCCTCAATCAGAGAGTACATCATCGGTAGCAGCAACATGCTACGATGCAACTTTATATCAACATCGTAAGTCACAGAGAACGACAAAAGAGAAGATAAAACGATTTGTGCTCATTGTTTAGACGGTTTTCTTGCTCGTAAGACAGTGAAAATTGGTTTTTATACTTTGCCATCACGTCAACAAATGGACGACATTATTTTTCACGGGCAAAAACAAGAGCTCACTGAAAAATATGAAATATTTATGCGAACAATTCAGCAAATCTATGATACAGTTCAAGCTTTTTATACGGACAAACATTTATTAACTTTGCCATGAAATCATTCAATCGTTTCGCGTTTTTTGTTTGTTCTGTCAAGGCCAATCGATGATAATAAATCAAAATAAGATATCGAAAGCAGCTTTCGTCTTTTATTCACAAGAGATCGAAATGAATAAATCAAATTAGTTTGTCTACGAACTGGAATTTGAAAAGAAATCCGAAGAAACTTTTGCCTTCTCTCGAGAATATTCTTTCAGTCGAACTAATTCTTAATTATCGTTGCTTAATTTCCGGTTCTTTATCTTGTTGAGACAATGCAGACAAAAAAAAGAAGAAGAAAACCTTGACTTATTCGTTTCTGCTATAATAACAAATTCTTTTTTAAATTATAGAGAGAAAAAGAAGAAGAAGAAGAAGAAGAAGAAGAAAAACGTCTTTTTGTGTGCGTGTGATTTCCAAATGAAAGAAAAGGAAAAGAAAAGCGAGAGACAAAAAAAATTAAAACTTGCTAGAAAAATACCAAACCAATTGAACTGAATGAAAATCGACAAAACATAGAAAAAGCTGATGAGAAGAAATACAAAGACATTTGCACACTGAATAGAGAGAAACAGTCAAACTAGATTCGAAGAATAAATCGTTTATATAAGGTACAATTAGGGAAGTAAAACGAACAATAAAATGACAATGAGAAGAATAAGAAAGAATTGTTTGTTGTTGTTGATGATGTTATTTTGTATTTTAACAAACAAAGAAGCAGAAAAAAGATGAAATATAGACACGAAAGAGCACAAATGTTCATCACGTGAATAAGAATAAAAGGAAAGCTGAAATAAAATATAAAAGAAGATCGAAATTCTTTCGATAACAATAATCGAAAGTATTTTTTGAATACACACACGCACATACTGTGTGTGCGAATATCGCCTAGTAGATACTTCTCTGTTTTGTTGTTTAATGTACTAAGCTAAAGGAAAATGTTTGTATTAAGATTTGAATAAGAATAATACTTGCTCTTGCTTAGAGTGCGGAGAAACACCGACGAGAAGAAAAAAAAAACGAAAAAGAAAAACGAAAGGAGAAATGTTCAAACAAAACACAAGACGAAACGACAAGAAATTGTAAATAAAATTTTTTTTTCTTTATGTTATTCAACGTTTAATGTTGAGTACCAGCTCCGTCGTTTGTACTTGTTGGAGCATAACCGCCTTGTTTGGCACGATTTTTACGTATGAGTAAAACGACCAAACCAATCAAAAGAAGTCCAATCATAGCTGCAGCAATGATGATAATTGGTAGCCAGCTCATGGTCTTCTTTTTGCCCGGTTCACTTATATCTGTACCATTGTTGTCGTTTAATTCGTTTTCATCTGGATAATAAGCAGGAGCGAGAGTAGCATTTGGATCGTTGACATCGCTACCGTCTTCACCATCGTCTCCTTGATTTCCGTCTTGTGAACCTTGATCTTCGCCTTCATCTAAGACAAAGACAAGAAATGCAATGTCGAAATTCAAACAAATCTTTCGAAAATGTGTCAGAGTAAAAATGAAATGAAAATGATAATTGAAAATAAATCATAAGAAGCAAGCAATCCAATCATATCTATATAGTGATTCGTCAAGCAAATAGAATTTTCGTGTCGGTGGACTTTAGCCTTTATACCATCATCTTTAGGAAAATTTGAAACAGTGGTGGTATCATCCGAATCAGATTCAAAAGGTGCATCGGTTGTTAATGCAGTCTGATCAGGTTGTTCATCATAATTGAAAGGTTCATTCTCGTTATTATTACTAGATGGGTTTTGGTTAGGTATTTTATCACTACCGGGGGCATCATAGTCAAAATCAGCATCGTTCTGATTCGTACCAGATGATTGGGGTTCTGATGGTAATGCGGGTTGAGGATTATTTTCTTGAGGGTGGTCATAATCAAAATCAACCTCATCATTACTGTTAGATTGAGGAGCAGGAGATACATTATTTTGATTGTATTGATCATTGTCTCCTGATTGATGATCCTGTGATGGATACTGAGGATTATAACCTTGATCATATGATGGATACTGAGGATTATAGCCTTGATCATGAGTGTCTGGAAATGTTTAAGATTTTTGTTTCATAGAAAATGAATGTGCATATGGCATCTACAGCTACTAAAGCTCGGACAAAGGCACGCGGATTTATTCTTACCTTGTGATGGATGTTGACCGCTTGAGTGTCCATCGTGTTGTTGTTGTTGTTGTGGAATACCTTCGTGAAGTTTTTGTTGATCTTGATTCGAAATTTGAGGTGCCGATGAATGCGGACGTGCTGGTCGTGGATAGAAAGCATTCGAACCGTCGGCACGTAAGATAGCTGGTGGTGCATTGAATGTACGAGTTTCAGCATTGTAGTTATTTTTAATAGCAGCACATGATGATTGATCACAACCTTGGGCATCGCATGCTCCACGTCCGGCTGCTGTATCCAAATAAGCAGACACACAAGTACATTGATGACCATTAGGAATAGCCTGAACGGCAAGTTGACCGTTGGCTAATTTTTCTAACAATTGACATTGACCGTTGGCGTCCAATTTTTCGATACTGCCTTCGAATTCTTTCAAATTTGGAAGTGAATTAATAAGATCTAATGATGGTGCTGCATCTCTGATGATTAACTTTTCTAAATTCTTTAAACCGTTCAATGCTTGTGGGTCAATGCCTTGATCAGCTGAAAGTGATAACGTATGAATATTCGGAAAATTTTGGAAAGCATTAGCTGGAATTTGTCCTGGACTATGAACTCGTAATTCTCCTAAATTATTATAATTTGGTGGATGTGGATCGTTGAATTCCGAAATGTAGAAAGCATTGATAGTTAAATCATGTACTGGATAGACAGGAAAGTTTTGTACGGACAAAGCACTAGCTTGTTTAGCTAATTCTAATCGTTGAATGTTTCCTGTGAATGATTGCGATGGATCCGAACGGATATCACCACCGCTTAGACGTAAATAGTTGATATTGGCGCCATTGAATAATTGTTGAAATGATCCACGAAATGGATACAAAGCGTAGAGTTCCAATGAATCAACGTTGATGTTTTGAAAAAGATTGACATTATCATTTGGTTGAACTTCAGGATTGTAGATTTCCAAAGCCACATGTTTACGAGCATCAGCTGGTAAATTATCCGGAAAAACTCGATTGAAAATGCCGGGCGATGTCAATTGAAGACCAGTGAATTTCTCGAATTTAATACGAAAATCTACATTGCCACTATCAGGTTTGAATAGTTGTTTGACGGGTGCAAACGTATATTCATTAACACTGATATCACTTTTCGCACTAACAACGATTTCAACCGATTGATATTTTTGTTGTTCATTTGGTGCAATGGTGAGTGACGATGGTAGATCATTTTCGGTGGTACATGTTACCCGGTAAGACGAACATTTGCAATCGAAATCGTAGATAGCTTGACAAGGAGTCGTGTCGGTATTACGACGTGAAAGTGACTTTTTAATCATCGATGTTGATGATGACGATGATACCAATAGAAATAATGTTAAGAATGTTAGACGCAACATGTCTTTTGTTCGAAATTGTTGGATGTTTTCAGAAAATTTGGTTTGACTGCGAGTGAGAGAGCAAATATACTATCTGCACAAATATGTGTCAATTGAACTAGTAGAATAGACTATGAAGGTCGATCTTTAAACCGACTGATAAACAAAATCTAGAAGAGAAGAAGAAGCAAAAAAAAACAACTAGAATTGAATGAATCATCGACAGCAAATAAAAAGTCAAACAATTATACGGCTCCTTGATAATGATAAAAAACATATTCGAAAATGCGTAAAGAAGAAAAAGGTTATTGAAATGTTTTCGAAACCATAAATTAACATTACTCGAACGAATATACACGTGCATCTCCGCATTTAATCACGGCATAATCTTCAGATTTATGCGTCTGGAAAATATACGAATATAAATTTATATGTATATGTATGTATACACTCACGAGTGTTCTGTCTGCCAATTTTTATGTTGCTCTTGTTCTCTCATTTTATGACTGCGAATCATCTATGAATAATCAGTCTCATCCTCTCTATTGCTCATTTCTCGCCTCGTCAAGATTAGTCATATTTCAACGGATTGATTACGACTCGATTATTATTCTTAGTCAACAGGATGCGACTAAACATTCGGAGAAACGTATGCTTCGAGCGTACGGAGAGAATCGGAGTAACATTTGAGAAACAAAACATACACTCTCTAAAGTAAACCAATTGAAGAGATCGTTGATCATGATGAATGAATGCGAAGAGAGACAGTGAAACAAAGAATGAAGGCAAGAGAGACAGAGAGGCGCAAGCAGCCCAAAAACGTGAAAGTATGCAGGGTGTACTCGTCCTTCTTACATATGCTCAATCAGTTCGCCTGCTTGACTATTATTAATGATGATGATAAAGGTAGATGGAATAGGAAAAAGAAAAGAGAAAATTCAAAATTCAAAGGCGAAGGGTAATGAAATAAATATAAATATATAAATATATATATATATAAAAGAAAAAAAAAGAAACAGAGTAAAGGTGAAGAAAAAAGTGTGTAAGAGGAAAATTTTTTTATACTCTCTCTCTCTCTCCCTTTGATTCGTCGTTGTCGTCGGCTATTGTAAACAAAATTGGCCGTTAGTAGTAACAGGGAAAGTTGGTAGATACTCCCGTTCTCATTTCTTCCATTTCTTCTTTTTTTTTCTCTCTTTTTCTTGTTCGCCTTCTTCAACTGCTAACATGAATAAGTGAATGTGGGTATACGCGTATTTTACATAATGGTCGTGGAGAAGAGAAAGAGAAGAAGAAGAAGAAGAAGAAAAAAAAGGAAAAAAAGGTACCGACGGCAGTGGTGGTAGCGACGGCAGCAGCAGCGACGTTCTCTTTCTCCGCAATGGTGGTTGCGAGCGTGCCTCTAGCAATGGTTGCGGTTACAAACCTAACATAACGCAAGCGGAGATGAAGAAGAAAAAAAAAACGCAAGAGAAAAATGGAAAGAGAACAGAGCTCGCTCGCTCTTTCTTTCTCTCTGCGCAACTTTTTGCCTTATTGCACTCGATATACGTCAAAAAAAAAACGAATACTGATGCGACGTTTTTGTTTGCTACTCTAACTATTATACTGTTTCTTTCGCTTCTTACGATATTCTCGTCTGGACATTAGACGACCTCATCCTTCCAGCAAAAGTTAGGAAAGAAAGAAAAAAAAAAGTCCAAAGGCGAAGAAGCACAGGCAAAAAAAGAAGAAGAAAAAAGAAAAAGACGTACGCACGCACATTGAGAAGAGAAAATAGGCAGACCACAATAAACCAAACGAGAATATCAGTCTCTAGTGGCCAAAATAAGACACTGCTAATGGTAAACTATAATGGAATATTCTGTCGATGCCGAGAAAAACGACAAGTTGCAGAAGTCTACCAACTTGAGAATGCTTAATCATGTCTGTCTATTTAACTGCCACTGATGGATTTTCGCATTTGTTTTCCTCATTGTCATCGAAAGAAATGTGCTAGCAAATAAATCCTTGTGGTTTCATCATTGTCTCGAGGCTAACGCACCGAGACAATGAGATATCACTGACAGGTTTATATTCATCAATGTCCTTCTCGTTCTTTTTTCTCTTCTGTTTCTTTGTCCTCAATCAATGTAAAAAAAATCGTTTCTTATTACATATATATTTTTTTTTCGTAATAAAATATGCAATACACTTGTCACTAGCAAATGTGTTCGAATTTAATATTGATGATGATGACGATAATGATAATCATTACCTTTGTTTGCTTCAATATTATTGGCGAGAGAAAGAACCGGTTAGATAGAGAAAAGAAAACGACAGAAAGAAAACCTTCGTGTATAAATATACGCGTGTTGTCGACGTGTATGAGAATGTAAGTGTCCTCAGAGTTATAATCATGAAAAAAAGACAAAACTGAGTGTAAGAAATAAAACGAAGGAAAAAAAAGGAAAAAGAATGGGCGTCAGCTGCGTTCTCATCTTGCAGAAATTTGGTTTTTGCTCGAGATGTAATATGCGACGTGTCAATACTCTCGAAAACATAAATATTTTTGGTATGTTTAATCTTATCAGTTCGATTTGAAAAATAAATGGAATTTTTGCCCTCATCAATTAGGCCGCATGCCAATATCGAAGAAGAAAAACGAGAGAGATTGACCTTTTCGAGGCCCAACTAGCTCATTAGATTGACCACTATTAATAAAGAGCGATGATCCGTTCAATTCATATACATAGACAATGTCTTCAGGCAATTACTGACTGTTACTAGTTTCTTTCTCGTTTTTTTTTTCTAACGAAATCTGTCTTCTCTTATCTCTTGATGCTTCAAAGCAAATATATGTACAAAAAATAGGAGAACGAGCAAAGAAGAGAAGATTAACTATTGTTGTTCTTTACTTTCGACATCTTTACGATTACGTCGAAGAAGATGAAAAATGTGTTAAAAATGAATACAGACAAAAAAATAACATTGAAAAACAAAGAAAAAGAAGAAGAAGAAGAAGAAAAGTTTTTATTAATTTTCTTTTTCTCTACACTTACCACGATAATTACATTACACAAAAGAAAAATATATCCTTAGATCTTCTTATCATAATGTTAGCTTCTTTCATTCTATTTTCTCTTTCTAGTTTATGCTTACATATTTGTCATATTCAGACTTGTCTCAAGGGTAATGTGAGGTATTGCCAGTTCAATTAGAAAAGAACTATTTCGATGATCTATACTTATGTACATGCCAATGGCTGTAATGAAAAGAATTGACTATTCTTTTCTTTTATCTGAGCTTTTCGACTTATATAGAAACATGTTCATCATGGGATTTCATTAAAAAAGTGTCTTGTTCCTTCTTCTGCATATCATGAAACTGAAACAACAATCTAAATTATCTACTTGAATAATTATTCACCTTGTACATTCATCGGTCTTGCTAATAATAAAAGGATCTTGTTCAATCGATCTCCGATACATTTATCATGTACGTATATCGATGTAATATGAAAGATAAGAATCAAATAATAACGATAGTGTTGACGATGATCAAGGGGAAATGAAGAAGAAGAAAAAGAATCGAGCTAATTCTAGGCGAACTTTCTTTTTCTTATTTTATTGATGATGCCAACGGAAATCACATTTTTCTCTTGTAATAGTAGCAGTTATCGACGCGAATGAACTTAATCATGATGCAATTAGCAATAGTAAAATGTATCTTTTCATAGTTTTTTCAAGTGTCTATTAATAAACAAGAACATTTCGCTTTCATTCTCATCATCATCTTTCATTTTATAATGATAACAAATAAACTTATCTAAACATCTCCGACGTACTTGAAGTCTTCAGAGTCAATTTATAAAATATGCATCATTTGTTTCATGTTCATTATGTTGAAAGAGAAAAAAAAAAAGAAAAACCTTCAGTTTCTATAGCCAGTTGAAGGACAATGATGACAATTACTGATAGTGAGCATTGAGTTAAAAAACGTAGAAAGACGCAAAAAGAAAAAAGGATGAAATTTAACGAATAGAATATGAGATTTTTATGTTTCTATAGAAAAAGAAGAATATAATTAAAATCTATTAGATTTCATTTTCTTTTCTTTTCTTTGTGTATTGCTTAAGGTAATGTCTACGGATGGATCTAAAACGTATAAAAATGACTTACTTGGGCGCAAATGCGCATACATAATCATATACAGACCAGGGCGAAAAGAAATAAGTCTGTATAGTAGAGAATGAGCTTTATGCGCGCCTCGCCGAGTGTCCTTGGAAAAACGAGAAAAAAAACGAGAGAGAGAGAAGGAGAGACCAAGGAAATCATTGCACGAATGCAGACTGATGCTGTTAACACTGGTGGTAGTGCTGTTAGATCGGTTTTTCTCGTCTGTCTCTTCAATAAATGTGTGTGTGTACGTGTCATAATTTTTTTAAGACTAGCAATAGAGGCGCATGTATACACAGGAGAGAAACAGAGACGAAGGAAGAGAGAGAGAGTAAAAAAGGTCCAACGAAAGAAGAAGAAGAGAAAAAAAGAAAGAAAATAGGAGTGTAAAGACCTATTTCATTCATCAGCATTTGGCACGTCGTTGTATATAAATAAATAAATAGCTCCTATGAAGGTTTCATTTTAAATTGAATATTAGACAAGCTGTGCGCAGAAAAACGTGATGCCAAAATGCTGCTTCAATTGTTCATCTTCATTTTCAAGTTCATTCTTTTTTATCTATTTGCAATACACAAAAAAAACAATCCTCGCAATAACATGACAAAATACGAAATTTAATTCTATTGATAGATTTGAAGAAAGAGAGAGAGAAAAAAAAAGAATCGATAGCCTTTCGGCGACAAAAGTAACTCTATCCATTTGTTGAATATTTATCTACAGCGATTCTTAATAGAAGAGCTTTCTTTTTCTTCTCTCCTACTTAAAAAAGCGCTTTTCTTTTCCGTTTTCTTACTTGCTCGAAATCCTCTTTTTTCTCTCTCTCTCTCCTTCTTCCTTCATTTTTTCTTCTTTTATTACGTAGATATTCTCGTTATTTTCTTCTGTCGATTTATTTCTCACACACATCTGTCAAGCAAATGCTCTCACATGCAGGCATTCAAATCTCTTCGAAGGTGCACGAAGAATGAGCAGAATCAATTGATAAAATAACTGACGAAATATTCTAATAAAAACATCGAAGAAAGAGAAAAAGAAAATCGTTATTTAACCATTTGTTTTTATACTGTCGATCCGAGGAAAAAAAAAGCTCGAAGAGCCTAGTTCCGGCGGATGATTTCAATGACATTGGACTGTAGATAGAAATAAGAAAAGAAATGCTAGCTGGTTTATCTCGTTTCGTCGTTCTATTGTTGTTGTTGTTGTTGTTGTTTCTTTGTCTGTTGAAAGATAAAGAGAAGAAAAATAGAAACTCACTAGACTCTTTTCCGGATAGATTGACTAAGAATAGACGGATTAAATTTCGATGAGTATGGAAAACGAGTTCAATCCTTCATCTAAGCAGGAAATAACAGTTATGATTTGTAAATCGAATCTTCTTTTTTTTCTTCTCTCTCTCTCTCTCTTTTTCTTTCTCTCTCGTTCGCTTAACTCGATCTCCTCGTCTGAATAACAACAACAGCAACAACCGAAGAAGAAAAAGAAAAGAACACAAGAGTTTTTCCCAAAAATAAAAAACTCATCTTGATGATTGATCGTTTGTTCAATTGTCGTATAACGATATCCAATCGGCCGCTAATTTATCTCTCAATCAAGATAATCGATGCAGTCTTCAATGAAAAACTTTATCTGCTAACAACATTCAATATGAAGTTACCTAACACTCACTGTAAATAGAGAAATGTTGTCGTTATTATCTTTCTTTAACACACAGAAATAGCGAACGGAAGACATTGATCTCTCTTAAAGATAGACGGAATGTCTCGGTCAAGGACAATAGTTAGAGAAATGATTTCCATGTTCGTCATTTTCTCATTGTTTTCTTTTATTTCCATCACCTACGGGTGAGTATTGACATGTTCAAAGATTGATTTATTCTTTTCTTTCGATAGTCAAATATAAATAGCCTATAGACTTACTTGCTGAGAAATGAGACGCTGAACAAAAAATAAGAAGGAAAAGAAAAAGAAAAAAAAGTCCGGAATTAATTGTCTTTAAACGAGTATGAATGTTTTGATTAACTTGCTTATTTCTACGCATCCTCAAGGGTCAGATGAGAATTTTATGGTCAATTATGCAAGTAGATTCACATTTAACAATCAAACATCTGCTTTGATTCACGAGATAATCTATCTACTGTTCGGTGTTCTGTTTGGAAGAAGAAAAAAACGACTGCAAGCGAACGAACAAATTTATTCAGATTAGATCGAATACGTACTTGAAAACTCGAACTTAAACTATTTTGTTTTGAAAGTATCAATTACATGTTTTATCTTGCGAACGAACGTGTTTAACAAAGAAATTGATTACGTGGAGTAAATAAAATCTAATCGAACACGAAAAAGAGATGAGAGAGAGAGAGAGAACTTGGCCACTCATGTCATCATTGAATTCAATAAATAAAATCGTCTGAAAACGAATATCTCGAACAAGTACTACAACTTTTCTCGTATTGCATCATTTTGAATCAATTTAATTCCTTCCTACACGATGAGCTGAAGAGATATTATTTTCTATCCGTAAGAAGTTTAGATCTCACACGTATGTTCGCAGATATAACGACGAAAACCTATAATTCCCCGAGTAGTCATTTGCTCTCTGTTTTGTTTTTTGATCGATCGATGTCGTGTTCTCCGAAAGAAGAAGAAGAAGAAAAAACCTCGAATCATATCTATTTTTTTTGCTTCGATTGACAACAAACAAGATGAGCTCGATCAGTATGTTTCTCATTTTCTTCTTGCAATTAATCTGACTTGCTGAAGAGAATATTTGAACAGTAGGGCGTCGACTATCTTCACTGACTGCGTAAAACAAAAATTTGTAAAGCTAATCAAGTAAACAGGACCATTGACAATCCGATGTTGACGATGAATGAATAGACGTGTCAATGTTTACTTGTTATATTCACACATCCAATGAAAAGATAGGGGGGAAAAACAACGCAGAATTTTAAAAAATGCACAACATGTAATAAAGTAATCAGAGAGAAAACAGTGCGGTTACGAGAGTTTACTGTGGATGTTAGTCCAAGGCTATGACCTTGACTAAAACATGATTAAGTGACAAGTTGACAGTAAAGAGATGAAGAAGAAAAAAACGTCGACGACAGACAAACAAACAAATGAACGATCTATTTTTGGGAATTGTGAATACATGTAAATATGAATTCATTGAGAATATTCAAACAAAAAATGTTGCTTATCTCGTTTAAATGACATTCTCGAGAATATATATGACGTTCTCTCTCTCACTTGATCTCGATTATAAATGTGTTTTGTCATAAAATAAAAAAAAAGAAACGAAGCAAAAATCTTTTGTCTGTAATATTCTCGTCAAGGTCAGTAATCCTCTATTGATGATAAATGATTCTTTTCTCGAACAATTATCGGTACATGTTCGATTATGTAATCAATATACATAAATTGCACCTGTTTCTCTATTTGCTTCGAGGTAACAGTGATTTCTAACCTTGTTTGTGAACGAGAACTTTATTATTCTAACCTTCGGTCGCACCGAATATTTGCCAATGACATTTCAGATCTTTCTAACTGTTCAAATATGAAACGAGAAGAATCCTCGTAGAAAACAAATCAAACTCAGATGTCTTATGTCATTTCTAATTGGAAACACTATGATCGACATTCATTATTTCAATCGATGTGACATTACTGCTGAGAGAGAGAGAGAGAGAGAGAGGAAAAGTTCAACTTTGATATATATAAACGTATATGCTTATACTCAATGGATCATTTGGTCGAAAAAGAACGACAACTGCTGCTATTTAGAGCCTGTGGAGAAACATATAGGACAAGAATGATGTAATGATTATCGTAATGTAATATGAACTATGTGAATCGATTAAATACGTATATATGGATTGATTTCATTCGAATAAAATCCTCTACCTTGAAACAACAAAAATTGTAGGCAACTATTTTCCATTTTGAATATATATATGTATGTTTTTTTTCCTCTTTTCTTTTCTCTTCATCAATCACTATTCTGTCTCATGTAAAACCGAATTCAAATCCCAATTGGCATGATCAATAACACGAGCAACAAAATTCACAATGATAGGAAAAAGTAATAAAAGAAAAAGAACCTCTCGTCAGTCCCGACAGAAATCAAAGCCAACAAAGTTATATATCGTATAATCTCGTTGTATACACATATATTCAACATATAACAAAAAGAATGCGAGAGAATAAAATACGTTTCGGATGAGAAAGAAAAACCTTTACAGACGACAATGAGAGTGACGATTGTGCTAATAAAAAAGCAAAGGTCATTCATCATCATTGTAATCATCCAATATGCACATGCATGCGTACAGATCTGATTATGTAATCGAGAAAGAAAGAAGAACAAAACTATACAACAATAATAAACGAAACGTACAAGACAGAGAGAAAGATAAAAAAAAAGAAAAATAATAAGTAGATTCGAAGTATTAAGATCACGTTCATCAATCAATTGATTTCATTTCGGAATTATTGATTAATGATACATTATCATCATTAATAATGAGATTGACGCTGGTTGAATTCGATGATAAATATGGAAATATTGTTTCATCTACATAAAAGCAAATAAAACAAAGTTCATTTTTACAAGTTTTTTTTTGTTTTCGTACTTGTTTTCTTATAATTAATTAAAATCAATCCACAAGTAATGATTAAAAATCCAACTAAACAAGCAAATATATTAACAAATGTCAGTTTTTTCCATTCTTGAAAAAGTATTCCCGATGTAATAAGAACACATGTTGTGAACAAAACATAGTAAAGTGTAGTGACAATCGGTGTTGAAAACAGATCTAATGCACGATTTAAATAAATCATTTGAATTAAAATACAAATGATAATAGCAATTGCACAGAAAAATGTTAACCAAGGTGAATAAGTGAATTTCTTTTGGAAAAGTTCGTTTAAACCGACGCCGAGACCTTTACAACCGGTGACAGTAAACGAACCGAGGAGTGAACAAATGAGCAAATAGATATGAACATGTTTCGAACCTAATCGTGGACCGTAGTGAATAATTAATAGGAAAACAGAAAAACAAGTAAATACAGAAAATAAACGAAATTCTAAACACAAAAAAAAATCAAATGAAATCATAAGATAACATTCGTTTTTCTCCGTTTTTTACCAGAACTATTGATTTTTTGATAAAACTCATATAGAGAATTAACTTCACTATCTTTCGGTGCATGAATAACAAGTATAACTGAACCAGCTACGGTCAGTAAACAACCAATTTTTCCTAAGAAATTTAACTTTTCACCCAAAAATCGAACAGCTAATAAAGCACTAATCACACAAATCAAAAACAAAAAAGACACCGACTTATTAGCAGCAAATCATCGTAAGTTTTTACCTAACTAAAATCGATAAAGCGCCCAATGGCGTCACAACTGATGCGGGAGCAAACCCGTAGGCAGTAAAATTACACAATTCACCTAGTCCCATGGTGGCCAAACCGGCCCACCATTGAACTTCACGTAAATATCCATAACCACCCGATCCTAAAAACGAAAATAATCAACTCATCTTGGCTTTGATTTTGTTCGATGAATTGACCTGCTCGAATGGCTTCGTGAGTTTTAGTTAATCTGATTAAACCTTTCTTTTTAAGTATAAAACTTGTGCCAATAAATAAACTTGATACTAAAGCTAAGGTAATTCCCACTGTAAAATTCGTTACTGTTTCATATTGCACATTATCTGTTCGTTCTATACGATCAAACAGAACTAATCCTATCATTTATCGTTCATTTTTCTATATTTACTTGTTACATTTTTCATTGTTTTTTCTTTATTTCAGAGATGTTTACATCTAAAAGAGAGATTTAAGTGATTAAAAAAAGTCAAGTTCATGTACTATTTTCTTGCTTAGCATATCTCATCAGTTTTATATTTTGAATGAAAAAAGAAAAAAAGAAAGTTTAGAGAATAAAAAAAGGCCTAATCAATGTTTATTCTTTTTCAGCAATTCGTGTGAGATGTTGTTCAACTTCATTTTCAGTTAAAATTCTAGGCGAAAAAGAAAAAAAAAACGTCAATCGAACAAAAATTGTTTGATGATTACCGAAATTTAACATTGTCTTTTGTCACAACACCGATTTCGATTTCATTCGGTTTTAAATCCGTTGAAAGAACGCTGGCTAATGTTGAAATGGCCAACTAAAGTCAAGAGAATGTTTTCAATCGATTCAAAATCTGTGAATTTACTTCAATAGCTTCATCGAAATTCAAGTCAGCCTTCTTTTTAATTCGTTTTTCTAAGAAATTATTCGCTTCCGTTTGTTTAACACCGGCGCTTGTTGCACGAAAACCACAGAAATAACCGGCTGGATCGGTTTTATACAACATTGGACCATGTTCAGGGTCCATGCCGAATAAAATCATGCCTAAAACGATTATTTCAATTTGCAATCGAGAAATCTTTCGAAACAAGCGAATTTTTACAGCAACCAAGTGGTCTCATTTCAGCTTCTTGCGTATAAACTTGAGATATATCTCCAATTCGACGGCAAATAGCATCAACAGGAATGTCATAGCCAAATTTATATTTCCAAGACGCAGCTTCGTATCGAGCTCGTTGTACTTGCCAACGAGAATCAGCTGAAAAGACAATTTGCCATTTCGATTTTTCTGTAATCTATGATTTCGATCGAATACATACCAACCATGCCCGTCATCAAACAGCCGACTGTTGGCGTAATTGCATGTAAATGACTAACAGAAGATGGATCGAGTAATTTATCCTTTGAAAAAAAACGAAAATCAAAACATTCGATTGAGGAATTGAAAAATGTTTTTACTGGAATTTTCTTTTGTGCAATTGCAACAACGCAATCCGTTCCTCGAACGGCAACTGTCGTTAAACCTCCTTGATTAATTGCTTTGAAAGCATACTCTTAATAAAGAAAATTTATGAGCAGAGAAAATAGATTTTGTTGTCTCGTCCTACCGACTTGATAAAGTCGACCTTCGGGTGAGAAGATGGTAATATCTCGATCGAATCCTGCCGATGCTGTTCGACTCATTCTTATTCAGATGATAGAAAAAGAAGAAAACCTTTTTTTAAAACAGAAAGATGTGTCTCAAATCGAACGAACCAATGGGAATCTCGTCGCTTTTTTCTCACACATGAAAAGATGTCAGTCATCAAAATCAAAACGAACTCGTTTTTCGAAAGAATTTTTATTTTCTTGAGAAATTTTTCGATTTTTTTCAATTATTTCTCGAATGCTTAAAGTCAGCCACGCATTCCAATTCACCTCATTGGTCAATTCGAAATAGTCTGCGTGTTGGCTCAACGAAGACGAGCCGAGAAAATAAAATCATCTTATTTTTCGTTTTTTGGAATATCCATCGTGTTTTGATTTCGATTTTTAAAAAAAGAATGAATCTAATTCGTTTGTTTTCACTTGTAACCATCTTTGGTTTACTCTGTTTTTCCACTACAAGTAACACATTTCACTTTTCTTCTTCGATTTTAATGCACAAATTTTCTTTGATTAGTCTACGCAAGAGAAGATGACGTGGACATTGGAGACGAAGAAGAAACTGTTTTACGTTCAGATGAAAGTGCTACGCCTGCTAGTGATGTTCTTGTAAGACACAAAGAGAGAGAGAAGAGCTGAATGCTATGGTAAATTGTTTGTTTAGGAAGGAAAAGAAGATGAAGATCCAAATCGAATTCCATCGTCGCCGGACTTTCAAACGATTCATGTTTTTGCTCAACCACCTAAAGCAACCGGTACGAATTTTTTGATTTAGAATAGAATTTATACCTTTTTTGTTTTGAAATTAGAATTATTTGCTGGTAAATTAACACGTTTACTTGTCGGTGCACGTAATAAAGGCAGTCAAAGTTACCTCGTCGAATCCATTGATGGTTCGTTACGTTATCCACAAGATTATAGTTATTATATTCAAAATTTTACATCATTACGAACTGAACAAGTTGTTGAACCAGGATTAGAATCGACATTTGAATATTTATTTATGCCAAGTGAAACATTTAACGGACGACCAATGGGCTTAGTTGTTTTGTTGAATTATCGAAATAATGTAAAAATCAAACGAAAAAAAAAACTACGAATTCTATTTTCATTTTCTTGTTTAGGAAGGCAAACGTTTTCAAAACGTTATTTTTAATCAAACAATTAATTTTATCGAAGCTGACGAAGGTTTCGACGGCGAAACGTAGGCGAATACATTTCTCCATCGAAAATCTCATTTCATCTATTTAGATTCTTCCTCTACCTCTTTCTCTTTGTCATCGTAGCCCTTTTGGGTTTCGTTGGCTATCAATATTTACTCTCTCCTCGTGTTAAACGTGCAAGTGGTAAATACAATGCAGCTAATCTTGCTTCACAACAAACCAAAGGAGGCTATGACGTTGATTGGATTCCCAAACACCATCTTGTTCAACGTTCACCAAAGAAAAGTCCACGAAAATCTCGTCAAACGAATGAAGTCAATGGAACAGGCGCCGCATCAAGTGAAAACGACGAATAGACAACAGCAACCTAGCTTGATTCTTTCTTTTTTTTTTATTTTTGCTTGTTTGTTTTTTTATTTAAACGATTACTCAACGGTGGATTTGTTTTCTTCTTCTTGTTATTGTTGATTATTCGCATATTTCCATTGTAGTCGTTGATTTCATTTTCATTCATATGTTTGTTCTCTTTTTTTCTCTTTTTTTTCGTCTGTTTTCTTGTCTTCCGAACAGCTAAATAAAAGAAGAACCTATTTCGAACGAAATAGAAGCTCTAACAAGTCAAAACGATTTGAATTTGAATTTGTTCGTTAACAGCACAACTATGATTTCGGCGTTGCATTCGATTGATGTTCTTCTCAATCGGTTCGATGAATTATCGAAATGTCATAACGATTTGCTATCGGATTTCGAATTGAACATCACCGATGGGCCAAGTCCATTGAAACCGATTGAACAACGGAAACATGTCGAGAAGATTTCGTTATCGTATTCAAATTCGACCGAAAAATCGGCTTCTTCACTTGGTATTCTCGGTGATTTTCATCGACGAGTGATTGTCAATCGACATTTACATCGACCACCGAATTATTCATCGTGCGAACCTTGTTTTACGAAACCTGTCGTTAAAAAACCTCCGCCAATGGTTAATGTTGCGCCATTACGACGAACTGAGCGAAAAGTAATTACAGTTTTTAGTGTACAAACAATTGATCGTTTATCGCAACCGAAACGGTACAATCGTTTACCGGAATTAAATGGATATCTTAAACGTAAGCAACAACGAGCGAAACCTTATGAAATCCGTCAAAAGGAAGCAGTAAAACGACCGATTTTAACCAAACCAGAAAAAACCAATCGATCCAATAAGAAAAAGAAACTTGTTAAGAAATGAATGTTTTTTATTTAATTTGATTTTTTTTTCTACAAAATATTCCAACGAATCATTTCGTTGTTTTCAACTGATATTTCTCCCTAATTTCATTTCTTTCTTGTGCATTAGCAACTAATTTTTCTCGAATTTGTGCTTGACTAACATCTCGTTCACGTTGAATCGCTTCTTCATCTTGTTGAAGTCGTCGAGATAATACTCGTCGACGATAATTCGCACAAGCTGGTTTGCATGCACAACAATAAATGCAACAAAAGATTAACACAGCACCGATTACTAAAGATACAATTAACCAAATTAAACTCGTCGTATCAAGCATTTTGAAATCAAGAGAAACAGAAAAATGTTGTTGTTGTTTTTATAGTCGATGAATCATCGAGTTTGGTTGTTAGAAAAGAAGTTCGTCATCAAAAGAATGACTTATTTTCATGTAAGTTGTCGATGTTATGATTTCTATTATTCTTTGCGAATATTTTCAAATCAAAGTCAAGATGAAATACCTCAATAATGTTTCAAGATTCTGAGAATAAAAAATGTTAAAAATCCGTTTAGCTAATTGTCTTTTGTCAAATTCAATTTCAACGAAAGCTTTTGGGACAATGAATTAATCTTGAATGAATGTGTTCAGCAGCTGCTTCGATAACTTTCACCTCATTTGATTTGCCTTTGTCCAGGGCGATCAATAGGGTCGTCGTCATGATACAAAACGGTAGCGTGCGTGGTCATTTTACACAGTTTACGATCACGCTAGTTCGGCCTGGATGAGATTGAAATTCAATTTTAATTCATCAATTAAATCATCAATTAATACATGCATAGCATTCTTTTCATCGATTTTTGTTGAATCAACATCCAAGATTGTCATATTGTAAATATTGACCAATATTTACTTCGTTTTTGGCTCGACGGGTAATTCAGTATTTACGCGGTGAATGAGATTTTCACTCATGATTATATTCGAATTTCGAAATGAATGAACTAATGCATTTGCATTTGAAATAAATAAATCAAATGATAAATATTAACTTTTTTCGCTGGATTTTTCCTCAAAATGAAAAAAAATTAGCAAGCAACTACATCCATTAAAATGAACTGATGCACACTGTTTATCAAATGAAAACAGAATGAAATAGATATCGCTATTACTTAGGATATAACAAAAATATCGAGATTTGCATTTTAGTCCCATATAATAAACTTGAAAAATGTTTTTATTATACAGTCTAAAAGAGAAAATAATTCTTTATTCGTCGGTACTATTTGATTGTATTAGTGGCACAACCAGGATTTTACTAATGGCGGGGCGGCGCCACCCCGAGCATCCCCTGGTTACGCTACTAATAACAACAATTCGTTCGGCAGTTTCCAATTTACTAATCATTCTATCTAAAAAGAAGATTTATTGCATTTTGTTTTTCTGGTTTCGAAATTTTTCTTTATTCTAAAAATTCGATGTTTGTATAGAAGTGTATGCTTTTCTTTACGCCTCCGACAATTATACACGAAAGAGAACAATGTATTTATGTATTCTGTTGTTTAGGAAAAGTGTCAATTCGACGAAAAGGTTCAAAATGTTCACCGATAGCGCTGATTTTTCTCAATGTTTTATCATTGATTGTATTTTTTTCTATTGAAATGAAATGAAAAGAAATAAATTATTCAACAGTAATATTCGGTACATGTATATTGCAGATTTACAATAAATTGATCGAATTGACTACAGCCAACACACACAAAGTCTGTGAAATGCTCAATTATATTTGATCTATTTTTTAAAAAGTTTTTCTAATTAAATCAAATTATTTGTATAATAGCAAGATCATCATATTCATTATCGAACTCAAAGTACTTGACGAATATTTTCAAATTTTAAGAATCGAACGATATTATTTTATTTTATCTTCTTCGTAAATAGACCCACAAATCTTCAAATAAACAAGTTGTTTTAATTGTTCGAATAGCGAATTCTCTCGACTGTAAAGAGGGTCATATTAAAAAAAATTAGTTTGTTTGTCTGTTCGCGACGGCGTCAAAATAACACTGTTTTTAGAAACTGCTAATAGTAACCAATGGCGATTGGAACTGCCTATTCTTCATTGAATGATTCGTATTTTAGAAAAATAGCGATTCCTCCTAAAGTATGATCAAGTAAAACCAGCTATCACGATTTCGAATCTATTGTTGTATTTAGAAAACAAAGAAATCATTCTTCTCTGATATCTATAATCATTAAGACCTAGCTATTCGATACCTATTAACGCTGCGTCAAAGAAATATGGCAGCTCGAATCAGAAGTGTACAACCGTGGGGACACCAACAATCAACGCTGCACTGCCTACGAGATTTCACATAATTCTTCAGGTTCTATGTGAAGTATTTCTCTTTAAAGCTGCGCTACAAAACAGAATAACCTTAAAACAAAATACTGTTCATCTACGTAATTCGATAACAACTGATCGAAGTATATTGTTACGTGTTAAACGTGATGAAACAGAACTCTCGTTTCAGTATGATGATAATGAGATCTCTCTAATAAGAGAGACTTTTCCTATCTATTTATGAACATAACATATTTAACGTCATAGCGCCCATGAAATATTTCATGGCTTTTCCGTAGAATTACCAACAAAAATCACTTTTATTTCCTCCCATGTCAACAAGATCGTATACAAATAAAATAGTTTGCTTATATCACTGTCTGTATTAGGGCTTAAAGACAATCGTCTCAGCTATCTTCACACTGAGAGCGTGGCAAGTGTCTGTAATGAATATAAACGATAACTGATCAAAATGAAGCATATAAATCTTTCTCTCACTCGTTTCTTTTTAATGCTCGAGAAATTGCTTGTGCACATTTAGCACTGATTTTATTATTGTATACATTGAGCGTGGTCAGTGTCTGAGATAAATAGAAAAGATGACTGATCGAGATGAAGAACCTAAATATTTATTCCACTTGATTTGTTTCTAAAGCTCGACTAATTGCTCGTGCACCTGAATCTCCGATTTGATTCCCTATCAGGTCAAGTGTGGTGAGTGTCTGAGACATATAGAAAAGAAGACTAATCAAAATGAACAAACTAAATATTTATCTCACTTGATTTCGTTGTACGGCTTGCGCAATTGCTCGTGCACCTGCAGCTCCGATGTAATTCATATTCAGGTTGAGCGTGGTGAGTGTCTGCGATAAATAGAAAAGATGACTGATTGAAATGAAGAAACCAAAAATATTTATCTTACTTGATTTATTTCTAAAGCTTGACCGATTGTTTGTGCACCTGCATCTCCGATTTCATTCGTATCCAGCTTCAGTGTGGTGAGTGTCTGAGATAAATAGAAAAGATGGCTGATCGAGATGAAGAACCTAAATATTTATTCCACTTGATTTGTTTTCAAAGCTCGACTGATTGCACGTGCACCTGAATCTCCGATTTGATTCCCTATCAGGTCAAGTGTGGTGAGTGTCTGAGACATATAGAAAAGAAGACTAATCAAAATAAACCAACTAAATATTTATCTCACTTGATTTCGTTCTATTGCTTGCCCAATTGCTCGTGCACCTCCAGCTCCGATGTAATTCATATTCAGGTCAAGTGTGGTGAGTGTCTGAGACATATAGAAAAGAAGACTAATCAAAAT
>ERZ778019.433-NODE-433-length-82066-cov-13.158649_pt1 | contig 82066 bp, 72 predicted proteins | sample MGYA00375749_ERZ778019 | MGnify/ENA primary metagenome ERZ778019 (study PRJEB29350, sample SAMN05389821) | bioreactor metagenome | isolation source: Ammonium sulfate bioreactor | place: South Africa: University of Cape Town | collected 2014-03-17 ... | reverse complement strand
GACAACCAATACCCGAAGATCGAGTTAAAGTGGAAATCAAAGATAAAAAGATTAAGTTTACTTTAGACAACATAAAATTGGATGAAGCTGGTAATTATACTGTTAAAGTCAACGAGGAAGTTGAGAGCAAACCGGTCTCGATCACTGTCAATGCCGATATTCCTAAATTCGTCAAGAATTTAACGATCAATAAGAAACAATTCGACCTTGGTGAAACACTCAATTTTGAATGCACACTCAATAAACCATTCGACGAGATTGTTTGGCTCAAAGATGGTCAACCGATTGAAGAAGATGCTCATATCCAATTTACTAAAGACGGACCTAAACTTAAATTAACAATTAAAGATGCTCAACCACAGGATCATACTGGTACATATTCAGTTCGTGTCAAAGAAGTGGAAAGTGACAAGGTTCCAGTTACAGTTACGAAGAAAGTTCCTAAATTTGTGAAAGATCTCAAAGCAAACAAGACAACACTCACTGAAGGTGAGCAACTCACATTAGAGTGCGAACTTGATATGCCACCCACAACTGTTCAATTATTCCATAACGGACAACCAATACCCGAAGATCGAGTTAAAGTGGAAATCAAAGATAAAAAGATTAAATTTACTTTAGACAATATAAAATTAGATGAAACTGGTGATTACACGGTTAAGGTTAATGATGAAGTAGATAGTAAACCTGTCTCCATCACGGTGAATGCTGATATTCCGAAGTTTGTTAAGAACTTAACTATCAATAAGAAGCAATTCGATCTTGGTGAAACACTCAACTTCGAATGTACACTTAATAAACCATTCGACGAGATTGTTTGGCTCAAAGATGGTCAACCGATTGAAGAAGATGCTCATATCCAATTTACTAAAGACGGACCTAAACTTAAATTAACAATTAAAGATGCTCAACCACAGGATCATACTGGTACATATTCAGTTCGTGTCAAAGAAGTGGAAAGTGACAAGGTTCCAGTTACAGTTACGAAGAAAGTTCCTAAATTTGTGAAAGATCTCAAAGCAAACAAGACAACACTCACTGAAGGTGAGCAACTCACATTAGAGTGCGAACTTGATATGCCACCAACAAGTGTGCAGTTATTACTCAATGGCGAACCAGTTCGGGAAGATCGAATTAAACCAGAGATCAAAGACAAGAAAATTAAGTTCACGTTAGATAACATAAAATTAGATGAAGCTGGTAATTATACTGTTAAAGTCAACGAGGAAGTTGAGAGCAAACCTGTCTTAATCACGGTGAATGCCGATATTCCTAAGTTCGTCAAGAATTTAACGATCAATAAGAAACAATTCGACCTTGGTGAAACACTCAATTTTGAATGCACACTCAATAAACCATTCGACGAGATTGTTTGGCTCAAAGATGGTCAACCGATTGAAGAAGATGCTCATATCCAATTTACTAAAGACGGACCTAAACTTAAATTAACAATTAAAGATGCTCAACCACAGGATCATACTGGTACATATTCAGTTCGTGTCAAAGAAGTGGAAAGTGACAAGGTTCCAGTTACAGTTACGAAGAAAGTTCCTAAATTTGTGAAAGATCTCAAAGCTAACAAGACAACACTCACGGAAGGGGAACAACTCACATTAGAGTGCGAACTTGATATGCCACCCACAAGTGTTCAATTATTCTTAAATGGTGAACCACTATCGGATGATCGTATAAAACCAGAGATCAAAGACAAGAAAATTAAATTTACGTTAGACAACATTCAATTAAATGAATCTGGTGATTACACGGTTAAAGTCAATGATGAAGTGGATAGTAAACCAGTATCTATCACTGTTAATGAAGATATTCCTAAATTTGTCAAGAATTTAACGATCAACAAAAAACAATTTGAAATTGGCGAAACACTTAATTTCGAATGTACACTCAATAAACCATTTGATGATATTGTTTGGCTCAAAGACGGTCAACCCATCGAAGAAGATGCTCATATCCAATTTACCAAAGATGGACCTAAACTTAAATTAACAATTAAAGATGCTCGACCTGAAGATCACACGGGTACCTATTCAGTTCGTGTCAAAAATGTTGAAAGCGATAAAGTTCCAGTGGTTGTTCAAGAGAAACCATTGACATTTGATAAAGACTTGAAAGCTGCGAAGACAACAGTAGATGAAAATGATACAGTTGAGTTTTCATGTCAATTAAGTCGACCATTAAAACCTGATGAAAAACTTCAATGGTTTCATAATAATGTTGAACTTCCTATTGATGAAGAATATCCAAATGAACAAATTAATTTACAAATTCCAGATGTTCAACCAACTGCATCTGGCGAATATTACTTACAAATCTCTAGTCCTGATCAAAAGAAACCATTAAAGAGTTCTTCAGTGAAAATCACTGTCAAACCTGAAGAAATTAAATTTATCAAACCACTTCGTGCATTGAAAAATCCTTTGAACGAAGATGAAACTCTTACGCTCGAATGTGAATTAGATAAACCCAATTATCGATCGGTTGTATTCTTCTTCAATAACAAACCATTGAATGAAAATGAAGATGATCGTATTAAAATAACTCAAACAGGTAATAAATGGCAAGTCAAAATCATTAATGTGAAACAAGAAACAGACGAAGGTGAATATACAGTGACAGTCAATGAGAAAGTTTCATCCCCAAGTGTCAAAGTAACAATTATCAAACCATTGACATTTGTACAAGATTTAACTGTTTCAAACGCTGAACCAGTTGTCGATGATACAATTACATTTGAATGTGAATTATCTCGACCATTAGAAGGTGTGAATAGTAAAGATATTTCATTCACACTCAATGGTAAATTATTATCAAATGATCAAACAAAACGATTGAAAATTGAAATCAATTCAACAAGTCCGAAAATACGTTTAACTTTAGTAAATGTGAAATTAAATGTTGATCAAGGTAATTATCAATTAAAACTTCTTCATCCACAAGAACTTCAATCACAAACCGTTGCGGTTACTATTAAACCTAAACCAATTGAAGTTATTCAACCATTACAAGCAGAAAAATCCGAAAATTTCGAAGACGATACACTTGTTCTCTCAACAAAACTCAAAAATGTTCCCGAAAATCCATCGATTGTTTGGCTTAGAGATGATCAACCACTGACCATCGATAATAAACGTATTCGTTCGATTCCATCACGTGATGGTCAACAATTTAAATTATCGATCGAAAATACAAAACTCGATCAAAGTGGAACATACGCTCTTCAAATCAACGATGAAATTATTACGAAATGTGATGTTGAAATCAAAGCAATACCATTGAAAACAGTGGTACCATTGAAAATCATTGGTACGCCAGTTGTCGGTGGAAATGTTGAACTTCAAATTGAAATCAATCGTCCGAATGTGCCATTTGTTTGGTTGAAAGATGATATTCCTTTAGAAAATCAACCAACACCAAACAAAGATCAAACAAAGTATCGTTTGAAACTATCAGATTTAACTCTCGATGATTCAGGAACGTATTCAATTCGTTTCAACGATGGAGAATTAGAAGAAAAAGTCAATTTAACCGTTGCTCTACCGCCATTCGAATTTATTGAACAATTAAAATGTCTTCCATCGGATGATGTTGAAGAAGATTCCGATGTTACTCTACAAGCTGTTCTCAATCGACCAATCGATGATACAAATATACCAATTACAGTTCTTAAAAATAATAAACCACTATCATCCGTTGAGATTCAACGTGATGGACCAACATTGAGAATTCTCTTGAAAAATGTCAAATCAGACGATGCTGGTACATACAAAGTGACAATCGATAAAACAAAAGATTCAACGGCACGTTTGAAAGTTCATGATAAACCATTAGTCATTGTTGAACAACTTCATCTGGTTAATCCTCCAAATGAAAGCAATACAATCGAAGAAACATCACCATTCGAATTATTTATTCGTTATAATAAACCAATCAAAAATGTTGTTCTCAATCAAAATACAAAACGTGTTCCATTCGATAAACACGTTCAAATTAATTACGAAGATGATTCGACAGCCGTACGAATTCGTTTCGATGCAGCTCAATTAGATGATAAAGGCAAATACGATACGACTGTTAAAGATTCAACGATTTCGAATCGAGACGGTCTACGTAGTGAAACAGTGACAATTGATATCAAATCATTACCGATTCTATTTACATCGGATATTGAAGTTTCAGCTAAAGATAAAGATAATATTCCCGAGAAAAATGAAATTACTCTAACAACAACAATTAATCTTGAAAAAGGCAAAGTTAAATGGTTTTTCAATGATAAAGAAATTAAAGACGATCAAAATCATAAGATTGTTTCGAAAAATTTACAACGACAATTAATTATTAAATCAACAACTGTCAAAGATTCAGGTGTTTATACAGTTAAAACCGATGATGATCAACGAACAATTGAAATTACAATTAAAGATGATATTCGTTTTGTTAAAGAATTAACACCGAAAACATCGAATATTGTCGAAGGTAAAGAAAAAGAAGTCGTTTTCGAATGTGAAACATCGAAATCAACGCCGGTTCAATGGTTTCACGATGACGAAAAATTATCACCAACTGAAATGAAAAAACATTATCAAATGGAATCAACGAAGAATAATACCGTACATAAACTACGTATTCTACAGCCAGTTACAGGTGATTCAGGTGTTTATCGTTGTGTTCTACCATCGAATGTTGAAACAAATGCACAATTGACGGTTGAACAAGCTGGAACAGATTTTCTTCAACAATTAACAACACCTGTTCATGTTGAATTCATGAAGAGTGCTCTTCTCGAATGTGAACTTTCGAAGAAACCACAAAAAGTCGTTTGGAAAAATCAAAAAGGACAACCTATCGATGATTCAGACAAATATGAAATCATGAATAATGGCAAATTACAAGGTTTAATTATCAATGATTGTGATGATAATGATGCAGGATCGTATACAATTACTATTGATGATAATAAATCATCGACAGCTGAAATTATTGTTGATCATCCTGAAGAAAAACTTAAATCACCACAGCCTGAACAAGAGGAGGACAAGGAAATACCGTCAGGTTTTGCGAAATTATTACCAAAACAATTAGAAACAAATGAAGATGACGATTTTGTTCTCGAATGTGAAGTTAAAAATCCTGAACAAATAACAGATTGGTATTTAGATGATGATCTTATCGATAAAAGTACACCTCGTTTTGAAATTATCAATAATGGTACACTTAGAAAACTCATTGGTTCGTTTCGTTTATTTGAAAACAAAAAAAAAGTCAAATATTTGTTTTTCTTTTTAGTTCATAAAGCTGAATTAAATGATACAGGAAAATATACATGCAGTGATAGACAAAGTGGTCTAACAACTGATTGTGATGTTAGTGTTACTAAAGCTCCTATTCGTATTATTAAAGGCCTACCAGAAACAGTGATCGTTCCGCAAGGTAAGAAGAAAAAAGAAAAAGGAAGAACTTAGTGAGATTGTCTGACTTTTTTATTATTATTATTTTGCATCCTCACATTTCTCGTTCTCGTCAATTTCTACAAACGCGTTCTTTCATATTCATCTAATTGAACTGATGGACGAGTTACAATAATATAAGGAGATTGCTTTTGTTCTTGATGAAAAACAATTCGATGTTGTTGTTGTTGTTGTTTAATTTGAGTTAGAAAAAATATTAAAACTGAATAACAATGTAATGAAATAAACGAATAATTAATAAGAACTATTTCGTCAATAGATTGTCTCAGTTGCAGATTATAACGAGCTAATAGATAAATACTGAGTGGACATGTCGAAAATAAATAATAGAAACTATAGATATTTAAATGAATTAGAATACGTTGAAATTTTTTTCGTGAACGTTTTCGATTGATTGATATTCGAATACGTTTTGTATAAATTTCAATACGATAAATAAGAAAACCAATAGCAATTAACATAAGTATAAACGGGAAAAGAAATTGAAGAAAACACCAAACAAATAATAATCGAAATGAATTAACATAACAGAAAAAACATGGATAATTACTTAATACACATGGCGTTAATAGAACAAAGAGAGTTATCACCAGTGAACTGAAAATAAATATAATTACAAACGGAGCAAATTGTCTCATCCATGTTAAACGAATATTTTGAGAATGAAATATAAAAAATGTTCGTTCTATATTAGCGTAAGCTATTGAATAGCCAATGCCTGTTGACGATAGAAAAAATGCTATTAAATCAAAATTACATAATACACGACGACGATTTTCATCGATTAACGGGAGAATCGACCAAAAATAACTAGTTAATGTATGTAAAGGCGTACTAATTAAACATAAAAGTAAAGAAAAACCCAATGAAAAATGATAAACATAGGTTAGTGGTGTTCGTTGATGATTCCAACGAAAATAACGTATTATACTTAAACAACTAAATATAATTCCAATCAACGCACTCAACCACGTGAGAATATGATGTTCAATTCGAAATATATACCAATGGATACTCTCGTTGACTGATGTTCTATTCATTGAAATCTGGTTAAGATAAGAAGAATAAAAAAAATAAAAATGAAACTCGTCTTCAAGGAAATTCAGTTCTCTTCTTTTTTTTTATTAAAAAGAGGAAAAATAATGACGATGCAAAAGACTAATCCGCATTTATGTCTAATAAAAAGATGCATATTTCTCTTCCGGTAGTCAACGAAGTGTAGATACGAGAGAGAGAAGAGATAAAAAACATAAGCAAGCGCTTGAGCACGCTCTCGTCAGAAAGTCAGACAACAGAAAAGGAAAAGAAAAAAAAACAAACTTTCTTTTTCAATCTAGGCGAACAGTTGAAACTTGATGTTGAATTATCACATCCCAATGTTCCTGGCTGTCGTTTTATTAAAGACGATGTTAATACACCGATTCGAAAAGACAAACGAACACGTATTTTATCTGAAGGTACACACTATACATTAATTATTGACGGTGTTCTACCAGCTGGTGATACGGGCGTTTATCAATTCTTGGGACCGACTGATAATCTTCGATCAACATGTCAAGTTACTGTTCAATCTTTGCCAAGTAAAATCACTCAACCATTGAAAGATGTTACATTACAAGAAAATCAAAATCTTTCACTCGAAGCTCGTGTTGACAACGAACATGCGCCTGTCACTTGGTTTATCAATGGCAAAGAAGTGCCACCTGGCGGCGAACCACCACATATTACAACGATGTCCAAAGGACGACGACATACTCTCGTCGTACAAAAAGTCAATGCTAAACAAGATGCAGGACAATATGAAATTCGTACACCGGATGACGCTAGTGCATGTCAAGTGACTATTGAAGAACTTGGCACACCACCAGCAGATTTTACGAAAAAATTACAAAATATCGACACTCAAGAATTCCAAACGGTTGAATTTCAATGTGAAACTAATCGAGATAATCTTCCTGTTGAATGGTTTAAAGATGGAAAACCAATTGAAGATAATGAACATTATTCTATTGAAGATAATGGACAAGTTCATAAATTGATTATTCATGACGTTTTAACGGCAGATCAAGGTTCATATTCATGTCAAATTAAAGCCAACGGAAAAGGAACATCAGCAACATTGAAAGTTAAAGAAATGCCTGCTGATTTTGTTCGACAATTAGAATCGATTGAAGCAATTACTGGCGATACAATTTCATTCGAATGTCAATTAAATAAACCAAATATTAAAGTTAAATGGTTGAAAGATAATAAACCAATTGCATCGAATGATCGTGTGAAACCATCCATCGATACAGATAATCCTCAAATACATTTATTAACAATTCAAGATCTCAATTCGAAAGATGCTGGAACATATACATGCGCAATTGATCAACCATCAGGAAAGAAATCATCAGCATCTTTAACAGTTCAATCAATAACAGTTAAACTAGTCGAATCAATTCAAGATACGACAGTCAATGAAAATGAAAATCTCGTTTTGAAATTTACACTTTCACATGAATTGAAACAAATACCTGTTCAATGGAAAGTCAATAATCAATTGATTGTACCCGATCATGATCGTATACAAATCGAACAAGATGGAAAATCATTTTTCCTTACCATCAATCAAGTTAAACCCAATGAACAAGGTTCATATTCAGCTGAAATTCCAGCACATAAAATTCAAACAACAGCACAAATCAAAGTTAAACCCGAAGATATTCGAATCTTAAAAGATTTACATATTGTACCCGATGATCAACAATCGAATAATATTATTCTAGAAATTCAATTGAGTAAACCTTTACCAAACGATATCGTTCTTTTGAAAGACGGTGTCAAACCAAAACGAAAAATACCCGTCGAAAATCTTAAGAATGGAACATATCGTTTTACATTAGAAAATGTGACACCTGACGATTCAGGTCTTTATGAAATTCCAATTGGACCAAATCTTTCGAGTTCATGTCAAGTCACTATTCAACCAAAACAAAAAGAACAACCGACAATACCATATAAATTTCAAGGAACAATTGAATTAAATCCTAAACTACCCAAAGAAGATGACAATGTCCGATGTACAGTGACACTCAATCAACCAGTTGATGATCAAACTGTAGAATGGTACTTAAATGGTCAATTAATTGTGCCCAATGATCGTTTTACGATCTCAGCCGATGGACCACGTTCGATTTTAACAATTAAAAATATTCGTCCGGATGATGCCGGACAATTAGAATGTCGTATTCCATCATCGAATGAAAAATTAACAACTGATTTGAAAGTCAAAGAAAAACCATTGACATTACTCAAACCATTAACGGCTGATAAGGATAAACCAGTCGAAGGTGATGATGTCATTTTATCATGTCAATTCTCAAGAAAACCAAAGAAAATCGAAGTCTATAAAGATGGTAAACTTGTTGAACTCGATCAAAATTTAAATGATATCGATGCAACATTTACGATTAAACTTCCGAAAACCAAACTCGATGATAAAGGCAAATATACAGTTAAAGGTGACGATGTTGAAACATCGTATACATTACGATTAACACCGAATCCAGTTAAATTTACAAAACAACTTAAATGGGACAAAGATTCACCGTATGAAGGTGAAACTGTTCAAGCAACATTAACATTAAATCGAATACCTGACAGACCAATTCAATGGTTCAAAGGTCGAGTTGCTTTACCAACAGAATCAACACCTAAATATCAATATTCTCAAATGGATTGTACATTTACATTGACAATTCCATCGGTTGAGCTGAAAGATGCTGATACATATTCAGTTAAATTACCTGACGATACACAATCATCAGCTCGACTTAAAGTTCTTGAAACACCGATTAAAGTTGTTGTTCCATTGACATTAGAACCAGTTGAACCAATTCTTGGCAGTGAATTTATTCTTTCGATTACATTAGATCGTGATGTTAAAAATACTTTCAAATGGGTCAAAGCTGGTAAAGATCTTTCACTCAAACGTGATGCACGAATATCATTTAAACAAGAAACAAATCCAGATAATCAAAATGTGAAATATATTCTTACAATTCGTGATGCTAAACCCGAAGATGAAGGTACATATCGATTCGAAGTCGAACCACATAATATCAGCGAATCGAAACTTGTTAAATTAACTGAACCGAAAATTCTCATTGTTAAATGTGATGACAAATTAACTGGTAAATTAGGTTCACCGTTGACATTGACATGTGAAGTTAATTTACCGCAAGGTCATGTCATTTGGTATCATGATGGCATTAAATTAACATCATCGGAATCGACACCATTGAAATCAACTGGTTTAGTTGTTAAAAATACGGATGTTGTTCGAACATTGACAATAAATTCATTGAAAAAAGATGATTTCGGTTCGTATACAGTGAAAACAAAAGATGACAAACGTGAAATTCAAATTAGTCAATCGACAGATGACGATCAATTGAAAGTTCTTGAACATCCACCGAAAGTTCTTGATCTTGATCAAAATGATCAATTGATTCTTTCGATTGTTACAAATCGAAAATGTCCAATTGAATTTTCAAAAGCTAATAAACCATTGAAAACAACAGAAAAATTCGATCAAACGAAATCAACATATACAGTGACATTTACAATTGATAAAGTCGATTTTCCTGATGAAGGTATCTATAAAGTTATTCTACCGAATACAAAATATGAATATCAAACCGAAGTTTTCGTTCATAATCCATACGAACGACAGAAAACCGATGCTCTCGAAGGTGAATTAGCATTATTATTCGTCAAAAAATTAGAAGATCAAAAAGTCAAAGAAACCGATCAAGTTATACTCGAATGTCAATTCAATCGTGCGCCAAATTCAGCACCAATTTGGACTCGAAATGATCAACAATTAACATCGAACGATCATATTCAATTAATTCAAGATGAAACTCGTTTACAATTAATTATTCCTAAAGCGTCCATCGACGATCACGCAGAATATACACTAAATGTTGAAAATCTTCGTGGACATGCTTTCATCGATGTTCTCAGTGATCGTATTCGTTTTACCGAAAAACTCTACGATACAATTGTTAAAGTTGGTTCACCGATTGTTCTTCAATGTAAATTATCTCATCCTGATGTTCCAATAACATGGAAACGTGATGGTCAACCAATCGATAGTAAATTAACAGAAATCGATGGTTGTACTCATACACTTCGTATTCCAACAGCAGAACTTGATCATAGTGGCAAATATTCAGCACATTATAACGATGAAATCGAAACATCATGCTCAGTTTCTGTACAAACTGAGCCCGTTTTCGCTCGTGAACTTCCACCTGAATTAACTCTCAAAGTTGGTTCGAATCTTTTACTTGATGTTGAAACAACACGACCGAATAAATCCGTTCAATGGTATCGAAATGGTAAATTAATACCGCGAACGGGCGATGCTCGACATCGTTTTACCGACGATAAATATAATCATGCATTGAAACTTTCAAAAGTAACTTTACAAGATGATGATGATACAATATTCGAATGTGAATGCGATAATGTTCGAACGAAATGTCGTGTTCTCGTTCAAACTGAACCATTGGTCTTCTCCAAAGAACTTAAAGATATTAAATACGAATTAAATGATCGTTTAACATTCGTCGTTCGAATGAATAAACGACCATCGGATAATGCACGATGGTTACACAATGGTCAACCAATTCAAGCATCAGATCGTATTCAAATCATCTATGATGATAATGAACATGAAGCGAAACTAATTATCAATGATGCCAACGAAAATGATCAAGGCAAATATATGTACGATGCTGTTGAAGCACGAACAAGTTGTACAGCTGAATTTAAGCAAACACCATTGGAATTCGTACAAGAACTACGAAATCGTTCAGTTAAACAAGATCAACCTGTTCAATTCGAATGTGAAATCAATAAAATTCCAACGAGAGTTGTTTGGTTACTCAATGGACAAGTTATTGACAATGATAACGATCGATTTGAATTGATAAGTTCACCATCGAAGAAGAAATATACTCTCAAAATCAAACAAACTCTATTAACTGACGCAGGAGATGTTACTGTTAAAATCGATGATCAAATTCAATCGAATGCTACCTTAGAAGTCAAAGGCATACCAATTGAATTCGTTAAAAATCTAACAGGTGCACGAGTCAATGAAAATGAAACCGTTAATTTTCTTTGCGAATTAAATAAACCAAATATTCATGTGAAATGGTTTCTCGATGGACAACCATTGCCTCAAGATGACGAACATTTTGCTATTCAATCGAAAGGACCTGTACACACATTGACAATACGAAAAGTTGCTTGGAATGAAGGCGGAGAATACAAATGTGTTGCTGATGGTGGTGCTAAGACAAGTGCAACATTAGTTGTCAAAGCTATACCAGTGACATTTACTAAACTACTTGAAGAACGTACGTGTAATTTTGGTGAATCGGTTGAATTCGTTTGTGAAACATCGAAAGCTTGTCGAGTCGAATGGTTTGCTGGTGATAAACGTCTTTCATCACAACAATACGATATTCAAACCAATGATAATCAACATATTCTTCGTATACCAAAAGTTAAACTAACTGATAAAGGTTGGTACAAATGTACAGTTCAAGATGCATTTACTGAAGCGAAATTAATTGTTATCGATAAAGCAGTTGAATTAATAGAACCGTTAGTTGATCAAAACGTTCAAGAAAATGAAAATACAACATTAGTTTGTCAATTATCGAAACCAGATATGGATGTTGTTTGGTATCATAATGATCGACGAATATTTTTCACACCACAATCACGTGTTCGTGCGAAACAAATCGATTGTTATTATAAATTGTTGCTCGATGATATCGAATTTGATGATCAAGGTTTATATGAAATGCGTTGTGAAAATATAAAAACATCGTGTCATTTAACGGTTAAAAAATTGGAAACAACTTTTCTCGATCATTTAAGAAATTTAACTGTTCAAGAAGGTGATACAGCTCGTTTTCAATGTCGATTATCGAAGATTAGTTCGAATATTCAATGGTTTAAAGATGGAATACGTATTGTTCCAAGTGATCGAACTGTTTATTCAGTTAAAGGTGATCTCCTATCATTAACTATTCATAATGCACAACTAGAAGATCAAGGAAATTATCGTTGTATGGTCGATAATCAACATACAGATGCAACATTAACTGTCGAACCATTACCAGCTATGTTTACCAAATATCTACCTAAAACCTGGACTGTTTTTGGTGATGAACCATTAGAATTATCGTGTCAACTATCAAAACCTAATGTACCTGTGACTTGGCTACGCGATGGTCTACCTATTGATGATCAAACACAAATTCGAAATGATGGTTTAAGATATAGTCTTTTGATTCCACATGGTGCTCAACCAGGACGATATACAATTCGTATTGATGATGGTCAAGGATTGGAAAGTACATGTCAAGTTTCAGTCGAAAATCAAGCTGAAAATGACCGAAAGAAACCACGTATTATTCGTGGACTTGAAGATTTAACTGTGTTCGAAGGCGATGCACTTGATCTTCAATGTCAATTTGAAGGTGATGATGTCGAAGCAACATGGTTTGCTAATGGAGTTATGCTTCGATCGAATGTTTTCACAACAATTAATCTCAAACCAAATGAATTAGCACAATTACTATTGAAAGAAGTCTATTTCGAAGATGCAGGATTGTATAAATTACGTTTGAAAAATAAATATGGTGAAGTTTCAACATCATGTACACTTACAATTCGACAACGAGAACGTACGAGTGAAGAACGAAAATCAAGTGCCGATGATTTAGTACCACCGAAGTAAGATCATTGTGAAACGAAAAAAAGAAATAAATTAAATATTTTCGATTTTCAATAGATTTGTTCAACCATTGTCCGATGTTTATGTTCATCAAGGACAAGAAGCCAATTTTCGAGCAATTATTTCAGGTCAACCTACGCCTAAAGTCACATGGTTTTGCAATTATAAGAAACTTGCTGTAAGATTTCGATGTGATCAGATGATGAAAATCTTTCTCTCTCTCTTTTTCTCTAGAATAATGAAAAATATCGTATAACTCAAGATAAAGATGAACATGTCTTAGCTATTCTACAAGTCAATGAGAATGATGAATGTGAATATACATGTAAAGCTGAAAATGCAGCTGGAGAAAAAACTTGTTCGGCTAATTTACATCTTATTGAAACTCCGATGGGCTCAAAACCACAACCGTATGTGTTTTTTTTGTGTTTAAATCGATTGAATATTTTCAATTTCGTTTCGTTTGTTGATTTAGAACCGAAGATGTAGCTCCATCATTCATTCGTAAACTTCGTAATTGTACTGTCATCGAAGGACAACGTGCTAAATTCGATTGTTTCATTGCTGGTCAACCGAATCCAACCATACGTTGGTTACTCAACGGTATTCCATTGGACGTTGACTCAAATCAACAAAAATATACATCAGAATTACAATCGAACGGTAAAGTAACATTAACAATCGACGATTGTCTTCAAGAAGACGCTGGAGAACTAACAATTATTGTCGAAAATCGTGCTGGTTCAACGCAATGTTCAGCAGAATTAACCGTCGAACCACATCATGAATCAAGTCGATTGAAACGTCGTGTTAGTTTCGACGTGCCCGATCTACCACAGCCATCGGCAAGTAAACAAGGTCAAATTCCATTGCCACCATCACGATTATTACTAACACCACATTCGAAAACAAGTTTAATTTTAAGTTGGGATCATTCACCATCGCATACTCGACAACAGCCATGCACATATATTGTTGAACTTCGAGACCCGAGAACGTATTCATGGGCAACATATGTGACGGCATTGCCAGACACGAGTGTTCAATTACGTGGTTTGAATTTAAATCATATTTATGCACTTCGTGTACGTGCTGAGAATACATTCGGTGTTAGTGATCCATCACAACCAGTGACCAGTCGTCTTCTTTCTCGAACTGACGAACGTAAACCGGAAACTGAACCCGAACCATCGAGTAAAACAAAACGAACACCAACATCACCCTATGATGACTATGGTACTCGACCATCATTACAAGTCGATGGTCCAGATATTCAATATTTTCTCGAAGGACAAAATGCTCGTATAACCATGTTACTTGTTGGCTATCCTGTACCTGACATAACCTGGTATCACGATGGTGTACAAGTTCCATCAAATGATCCACGTATAAAAATGTTCAACGATCGTCGTGGTTATGCATATATTTCCATTGATTCAGCATTGGCGTCCGATGAAGGTGCCTATGAAATTGTTGCTGAAAACAAACATGGCATTGCTCGTCATACAGTTTACTTGTATCTCGCCGATCCACCGATGTTTCTCGAGCCATTACAAGATGCACGATGTCGTACACATGATACACTTCGGCTCGAATGTAAAGTCGATGGTATTCCGTATCCAGAAGTACGATTCTACAAAGATTGGCGTTTATTAACTGATTCCTACCGTACACGTATACGACATATCGAGCCAGACATTTGGCAATTGACTATCTATGGTACGATTGAGAAAGATACAGGTCTTTATACGTGCACAGCGAAGAATCTTGCTGGAGCAACATTATCATCGTGTAATGTCAGTGTTGAAGATAATCTTTTGAGTATTCCACGACCTGACTTAGAACGACCGGTAATTACATTTAAAAAGAAACGATTCGATGAAGATTATGATATACTCGAACGAATCGAACAGTAAGATCAATCGATTAAAAAATTAAGAAAATCTTTATTTTAAAATTTCTAGTGGACCTATTTCATCTGTTTATCGTGTTATTGAACGACGAACTGCCAAAGAACGTATTGCGAAAGTTGTTCACAATCCGAAATATTTCGATTCATTACGACGTGAAATGGAAATTCTATCTCATTTACACGATTCGAATATTCCGTATTTACACGATGCTTACGAAACAGACAAAATGCTTGCCATTGTTCTCGATAAGTATGTTTTATTCTTTCGCATATGTCTCAAATAAATAATTGGAAATTTATGTTTCGTTTAGTCTTCATGGAAATGATCTTCTCGAAAATCTATTAAATCGTCGAAAATATACTGAACATGATGCAGCTTTAATTATCCGTAATCTCGTTGAAATACTTAAACATTTGCATTCCAGAAATATTGCTCATCTCGATATCAAAGTAAGATCGTGTATTTTACGGGTAAACAAAGACACAATTTTTTCTATTTTAGCCTGATAATATTTATATTGATGATCGTCATGAACCTTCACATGTTCAATTATTAGGTTTTTCAAATGCACGTCATTTAACAGGTGCAAATAATGTTTATGCCGATTACGGACATCCGGAATACGTTGCACCGGAATTAATTCATCGATATCCGGTTTCATTGAATACAGACATGTGGAATATGTAAGTTTTGTTTTTCCACGTATATTCTCAATTATTCGTTTGTTTCAGTGGTATTTTAACGTATTTACTATTGGGCGGTCAAACACCGTTTATTGGTTCGAATGATTTCGATACTTTACAAAATATTCGAAATAGCAAATGGACATTCGGCGATCGATTTGCTGATATTTCATCGGATGCAAAGGATTTCATAACTCGATTGCTTCATCCTGATCAACAGAAACGTTTGACAGCGGAACAAGCATTGAACCATTCGTGGCTTAAATATGCTTTGCAACATGTTGATACAACATCGATCTCATCCGATCGTTTACAAGGAACTTATTCGAGACAACTTTACGACGTAAATTTATTTACCAACAAAAAAGAAAATGAATATTTTCTTAAATTCTATTTTTGTTTGTTTTTTAAGCGTGAACATCGACGTACATCGACAAGACCATTGCCAAATATCAGCGATATTCTTTCGATGAAAGGCGATTCACGAGGTTATAGTGACGAAGGAGAAACAGTTTATGATGATCGATATCTTCGAACACGAGCAAGACGAACATCACGAGGTCGGTTTTTCGAATAAAATCTACAAAAAACACAACGTCTATTCGGTTGTTTATTTTTCAGAAGTTTCATTTGACGAACATGATCATATCATTCATCGTCGACCATCGTCAGCTGATGATGAAAATCTCACACCTGGCTCCTATCTTCTTCCTATGGCCGACGTTGATTTTGCTATTCGTATGCGTGGTTATCGACGAACAAGCTACAAAAATCGTTATGTTTCATCGGAATATCTCTACGCACCACCAGTTGCGCCCGTCGAACGGCTACTCGCTCGTGATACTGTCAAAGAACGTCTTCATGTCGATGGACAAGGACGACGTTTACGCGGTTGCTCAGCTGTTCCACACGGTGCTTGTTCAGCTTCACGTGAATTAAGTGTTCAACCAGGCGGTGGTACACGTGGCATTTCAACAACACCGTCATTCTACGCGCCATACGGACGAACAAGCGAATCACCAGCTCATGGCTATGGTTTAACATCGAAATATGGAAGTTCATCGCGTTTATCACCATTTCCATCGAGTAATATTCGTCAACCGAGTATACCAAGAGAATTTGCTGCACAAGGTTTTACACAAGATCAACGAGAATCACGTGGCGAAGGTTATGCAGCTGTATTTAAAGAAAAACTAGTTGACACATCGTTTCTTATCGGTGGTACGGTTATTTTACGATGTAAAGTTCAAGGAAATCCATTTCCACGTATATTCTGGTATCGAAATGATGAATTTATTATCGAAGATGATCGAATACAATTTGCACAAGGTCAAGATGGTCTTTGCACTTTGACAATCACACATTGTAAAGCAAGTGACATCGGCATTTATCGATGTGTTGCACGAAATCTCTATGGTGATGCATCATGCAAAGCTCGTTTATTAATTGGTGATGTACCTGATCGTCCTCAACGACCGATTGTCGTTGATATAACATCGAAAGAAGCTTATCTCGTCTGGAGTTCACCATTATACGATGGTAATAATGAAATCAGTGGCTTCCGTGTCGATTATAAAGCTCGTGAAGATCTCAAATGGACACAATCGACATTCACAATTGAAGAATCAGCATTGATTAATAACTTACAACCATCAACACATTATCGTTTCCGTGTTTGTTGCATTAATCGTATGGGTATCTCAGCATATTCATGGGCATCCGAAGAAGTTCGTACGCTTGACGAGAACGATGAAACCAAACCGATTACTTTAACAAAACTCGATCGACAATCGACCTATCGTCTATTAGAACATCAACATCGTTTAGATCAAAATTCAGCAACATCAATTCAAAATGTTCTACAAGATTATGAACAACAGAATAAAGTGAAAACTCTCGGCGAAAAAACTGTTCTCAAACGTGATCAAAATCCATGGGATTTATATAAACTACTCGATGAATTGAGTAGCTACGGTCGAACATGTGTTATACGTTGTTCGGAACGTGCAACCGACGGTATTCGTATTGTTAAAATCATCGATAAACAAAATAATGAACCTGACGAATTTAATATTCTTAATTTAATTTCACATGAACATATTATCAGCATGTTAGATGCATTCTTATATAAACAATCATTCGTTCTTGTTACCAATGATTACATGGAATTATGCGATTGGATTTGTTTGAGACATAAATATAACGAAGAATTAATCGGCAAAATCCTTCGACAAATCTTAGATGCAATACATTATCTACATTTTCATGGCGTTGTTCATTTGAATCTAAATCCATCGAGTGTTGTCAATGAAAATCGTCTTGCTGTACATATTAAACTAACAGATTTTAGTTGTGCACAGCAAATAGCGACGATCGAAGGACATAATATCAATCAAAATAGTTTACAACCAAATAAAGAATATGCCGGTAAACGAAAAGAAATAAAACAAAATCGAAATGATTTATTTTTTCTGTCTTCTTTCTTAGCACCTGAAGTATTAAATAATGAACCATGTGGTGTTCAAGCTGATGTTTGGAGTATTGGAGTTTTAACTGCAACACTGTAAGAGAATTTCTTGAATAAAAAAAAGACAAACGTTGACTGTTGTGTAAAAATTTAGTTTGAGCGGCAATTCGCCATTTGTCGGTGAAAATCTCGATGAGACAATTCAAAATGTTAGTTTCGCACGATGGGATACCAACGAATTCTATGATGATGTGACACAAGACGCTGTTATATTTGTTCAGCAATGTTTGAAAAAATCTCCTAAGTACGAAAAACAATCTTGTAAAACAAAAAATTCATTTGGAAAATATTTATTTATTTTAGAAATCGTTTAACTATTCCGGCATGTATCGAACACAAATGGCTGTCATTAGCCAATGTCGCAACGAATCGTCGTGAAAATGCGATATTTTTAACCGAAAAACTTCGAAGATTTGCGTCCGACTTTCGACAACGTTGTCGAGCGCAAACTGAAATTCAACAAGATACAATAAGTGAATTATCAAAAAGATAAAAATTAACACGCACACAAAACAGTTCACTTTCGTTTGTTTGTTTGTTTTCTTTTCTTTTTTTCTATTTATTCTTTCGTTTATTTTTTTTCTTCTCTTTTCGTCTTATGAAACCACATGAAACCTAAAACTTTTTTCATCGTAATTCGAGTGATTTTTCTTCTCTCGTTTAATGTGCGTGACGCGACAACAACAAAACATCGATTCGACGAGATCAATGGAAAAAGATGAAGAAAAACATGAAGATCGACGAACCACGGATGGATTTCTTCTCGTTCTTTTTTTCTGCGAAACTCGACGATGACAAATATTTATCACGAATTTGTTTTTATTTATAAGCAAACAAATCACCGAGAGAATTAAAACAAACGAATGAGATGAAAATAAGAAAGACATATCTCGTTTAGGATGATTCATCTACTCCAAGAGTTTTACTTATAATTGCTTTCGCTTTTTTTTTCTTGTGTTTTTCTTTCTCTCTCGTCTTATTTTATCTTATTCAATCTGAAATCTTTCTTTTTTACTGGTGCTGCTTGTCTTTTTGAAATAATACGAATAAATTCAAGCAATGTCAACGCTTAGATAATTTTTTTTTGTCTTTATCAACGACCGAAAATTTGTATTTCCCAAATTGAAACCGATGAATTGTCGATTGTTTTGCCAACATTGAATAGAACATAACGAGCTTCAACGAAAGGAAAATCACTGTATGTGATATCGCCGATAGTTTGAGTTTTTAACGTGATTTTCTTCCAATTGATATTATCCTGAGATATTTCAATGGAATATGAAGGCGAAGAAATTTGTTCCCAAAAGATTCGTGTTGAATTAATCGTTTGACTTGCTCCTAGATCGATGTCAATCCATTGTAAATTTGTTGTTGCAGCTGTCCAACGTGTTTGCAAATCACCGTCACATAACAATGAAATCGGATGATCTGTTTGAGACGAACTTGCTTTACTATTCTTATGCAAGGCTAAATTCGTTCGCAGTTGATCGGGCGAATAAACCGGCAGAATTGTGACGTTCGAAACATAATCTCGATTCCAAATATTCATTTCTTCGAAATTCTTAGCAAAATTTGTTCGATTTATCATTGTTATATTTTGTAATTCAACTAAATGAATCATTGAATTATTATTCAATCCTCGAATGACACCAAATGTTTTGCCTTGATCATAGATCGTTATATTTCGAGCGTTGAGATTTATTAATGAACCTGCAAGACCTGAACTATTCCAAACATACCAAGCCAACCAAGTGCCATGTTCATCATTAACAAAACTCAATCGTTCAATATCAATATTTTGAAAAGTAGCATTCTCAACTGACGCTGAACCGTATTGATGTGATATGCCAAGACCAACAGCTGCGTCATAGACAACACTATTTTCAAATGTAATTTGACGTTGATTTTGAAAAACACCTTGGCCAATTTTAAATCCATAACAAAAAGTAAAAGCCAAACAATCTTCGAAAGTAACGCCATCTAAACTTTGTGATTGTCCTGGCCAACCTTGACAAATATCTGTTGTATTTGTCCATGTTTTCGTTGAGAATGAATCATCAAGAGCAATGCCAATCGCTCGTTGAACGATTACATTTTGAGATTCCATAACATCGAATGCATCATTTTCGCCCATATCAAAACGATTGAAGACTTTCATATTGCTTAAATAAACATGGCTCGATCGAATCGGTGTGACTGACCACGAGCCAGATTCTCGTAAAACTAAACCATCGCAAAGAAAATTCGTCGTTCCAATCGGAACTAAAATATTCATAGCAATTCGATGTTCAACGGAAATTTTTCCATTTCCATCGATAGTTCCTCGTCCGAAAATCGTTATATTCTCTGATTGATATTCCGTCGAAATCCAACGAGTAACATTGATTTTCATCGATAATTTAAACCAATCAGTTCGATAATCCGATGGATTACCTGTAAATCGAAGTACGGCACCACCTTCCAAATAAAATTTGACATTCGATTTTAAATATAAATTCGGAGTTAGATAAACACCTTTGGGTACGAAAACAATGCTCAATCGAGCAGTTTGATTTGCATCGTGAATAGCTTGTTGAATACCGTGACTTAATGTTTTCCCGGTACTATCTGCATTGTATGGTGGTTTGACAATATTGATTATATTCGGACTTGAACTATTCAATGGTTGACTTTCTAACGGATCGGCAACGATAATAAGTTCATGTAAATGATTCACTTTGACAATGAGATATTTCGGATTGATTATTGAAAAATTTAAATGATTTCCATTGGAATTTCCTTTGATTTCGTATTTGAACGGACTAATTCGATATGTTTGAATTGTTTCTGTCGATGGTAAAATACTAACAGTTAAATACGATCGACCATTATCCAATGAAAAATGTGCATAATCATATCCATAATAATTCGTTACAAATATATCTTTGCCATTTACAGATAACGAATAAGTCGTTGAACGATTATATGCATGAGACATATCATAATTGACTACAGTTGGTAAATCTGATGTTATTATTAATGAAATACACAATGACAAAATCAAGAGCAATTCGAAAGATGAGAACATATTAACAAGTAAACTCAATTGAAGATAAATGATGTTTCTTTTTTTGTTCTATTATGAGAGATAAGATAAGCTCTGTTGCGTTGTCTTAAGGTTTGTCATCGGTTTATTTTTTGTTTTTAGTTGACAAAAAAAAGATTTATACATAAAAAATTGTTTTTCTTTTCGAAATAATTTGAATATATTCAGAACGTGAATAATTGCTTTATACTGATGTTATTTTCGAGCCCGAATAACATTTCTTAATCAGATTTCGATGTTCAAGAGTTAATTTATGAATTTCTTTTTCTAAATCGAAAATTTGTTTGTTTAAATCTTTTGTAATATGTGTGCTTCGATGTGATCTTTGTTTGATTAAACTTTCCAATTGTTTTATTAAATCTGTTCGATGATTTTTTATTTGATTGACAATTTCTACATCACTCATTTTAAGAAAATCAAATCTAAAACAAGAAAAGAAATTTCACGCCGTGATAAAAACACATGTCGACATTCGTTTTTGTTTGTTTTTACTATACGTTGATAAATTGAAAGAAAAACGGAATGAAATAAGTACTTCAGTCAATTCAATTTTTCAACGTTATATTTGAAATCGATCAACTTGTCTCGGCTTTTTCTTCTTCAATGGGCGTCAATTTTTCTTCTCGCCAGTTAATTGAAGTTTTTACTTGCTTTAGAAAAAAAAAAAGAAAAAGAAACATTTCTAATGATAAATAAATTGGAAATTTAACATGCAATTCAATCAGGACATCATTATTTGGATTTGTTTCAACTACTAAAAAACTCTTGTTGGCAATTAACTTGTCACAAGATTTTTATCAAAAATGAGCATTTTATTTTTTTTTCTATTTGAGCAAAACAAATATTCGAACGTTAACAAAAGTCTTATTGTGTGTTTTGTTTTTTTTTTATATAAGATCGCGTTCATTGACTTGGTTTCTCTTTTTTTCCTTTGCATCGCGTCATTCTATATACGAAGGAAAGAGAATGACGTGAAGAACGAAAGACAGAATGAAAAAAATAAGAGACATATCGTCCAACGACGGTTTATGAAACAAGAAAAAAACATTGAGAAGAACGAGCAATAAGGAGCGTATTGGAAGAGTATTTTTCCTTCTGTTCTCTTTGTTATTTCGTAACGACTCACAAAAAAAAGAGGTTTGACAGTAGTGGGATTCGAACCCACGCCACAGAGTGACCAGTACCTGAAACTGGCGCCTTAGACCGCTCGGCCATACTGTCTGCATAAGCTCAAGTAAAATTCATTTATTCCATATGAACTTGATTTGATAACAAAAATACTCAGTCATTTCGATGAGAACAGATTCTTATTGAATTTAATTAGATATTTTCTTGTATATCATTCGAAACTGATTCGTACGAGTCGTTTGACTAAAATATTTTTATTCTTAAAAACCATCCGAATACTCAATGAGATTGCATGTGTGATGAGTTTCTACTCAAATATATTCTGAGCATTCATTTTTATTTCATGACCAAGATTATCAATTTAAAATTTCCATGTGATTGTTGTGAAACATCTGTGCTTAAGTGTAACATCAATTTAGCGTTCGAGTCAAATGTCGCCATGCATTCTTCAAATGTACTTGGTGCATTCAGAGGTCAAGAAAAATAAATATAGTTTTAAAACGGAAATTACATTGACGGAAATGAGTAAATTTTTCGATTAATCAGAAAAATCTTCGAATTATATACATGCAAATCTATCGAGTAGATAGAAAAAACAAGGTAAATGTACTGAAATCGAAAAATAAAACGATGACATTTTTTTATGAAAGATTTATTGACTAACAATAGAAAAATAAAAGATAAGAGCAGGTCAAAGGTATTTGGTAATAAAATTTAATTGTAAAAAAGATTTTTCTAGGCTTTTTTTTTTCATCAGCGTGATATCCCATCGTTTGTTTTGTTTTCTGTCTCATGTGATTAAAAAACATATTTTCTGTTATTGCGTCTTATAAGATAGGAAAATACGAAGACCTTGGCACGAGACAAACAAAAGCATAAATTAATTATACTATGAGTGCATCAACAAGAATAGTTACAAGGACGAATGATCAGTTTCTTTTCTCTTCCTTTTCTCCTTCATATGTTCTTGCATAATACCCTATCTATCTTTAGGCTAATAAGAGTGCATACCATAAGTTAACATATGTGTCTTCAGTCGTATCATACATCGACGACGTGATAGGTAGATGTGCGTTCTTTTTTTGGCAGCTGACAGCAAGTAGTACCCTCGCCCTAGTCGTTTTTCATTTTTTAAATGAGATATAACGGAGAAAAGTAAGAAGGGAATATGAGAGAGAAAAAAAGAGAAAAGAAAAGCTAATATGCGCTGATAGTCCTAGAATAAAAACTCGGTGAATTTGCTTTTTTTTTGTGATTAGTCTTTCAATAATCATAAACGAATAAAGATCATGCAGTTCGATGAATTCTATCAGACGGTCGGCGTATTTGGTCCGTATCAAAAAGTGAAATATTTCCTATTATGTTTTACAAATATGCTACCACCAGTGATGGTCTATGCGTGGACATTCATGGCAGCTACGCCCTCATTTCGTTGTCGAACACCATACGACGGTCTACTTGCTTCGAATCTTACATCTGAACTATTAAATTCGTATATTCCAACTGCTGATCAATGTCGAGAAAGTCAAAAAACGATTTCTTTGAAAGAATGTCAAAGATGTTTTCAAATAGTAAATACTAGTAATTCAAACGAAGGTATAGCCGACTTAGTTCCATGTCGAAGTTATATTTTCGATCGAACGTATTATCAATCGACTCTTGTCGAAGATGTAAGTTCTCCATTGAATTTCTCACTCGATATCTCCAATCTTTCAATGAAATAGTGGTCGATGGTTTGCGATCGAGTATCAATAAAAAGTACAGTTCAAATTGTTTTCTTCTTCGGTTATATGGTTGGTTCACTTCTTTTTGGTATTCTTTCCGATAAGTAAATAGAATTACATTTGACTTCATTCGATTTACTTTGTTTTTGTTCTGTTGTCTGATTCAGGTACGGCCGACGACCGATTATGGGTGCGTCGTTTTTTTTAATGTTTATTGCTGGCATCATATGTGCTCTGTCGCCTCAAGATCTTATCGGCTATGGAACAAGTTATTCATCATTTGCCATCGGCCGATTTCTCTTAGCTTGTGCAACACGTGGCATTGCGATTACTGGTTTTGTTATGGGTAGATAATATAACTTCGAAAACAAATAATTTTTCTCTAATGAGCTTTGCTTTTTTTTTGTTTGTAGGCTCTGAATTAGGTAAATGAAAATATTTTTTTTTCTTCTTTTTATCTTATCTTATTAACAGGTGGTCCAAAACAGCGGTTATTCAGTGGTATTGTTATCAAATATTTCTTTGCCTTTGGTCAATTATTACTATTGGGCATCGCGTTAATATTTCGAACATGGCGAACGATAAATTCTGTTCTCGCTGTGGTTCCTGTGCCTTTTATATTTTTCTATTTGTAAGCTTCGAAAGTCACATGTATTCATTTGGATTTTGATTCGTTCTTTCTTTTCTAACAGCATTTTACCTGAAAGCCCTCGATGGCTTATTTCAAAACAACGATACGAAGAAGCCGAACTAATTTTTCATCGTATTGCCGAACGAAATAAAACGCAATTCGATCCAAATAAATATAAGCAATTTGTTACTGAAGATAAAAAAGTATTTTCCGATTAAAACAAAACACGACATATACGAATCTAATTTTCTCTTCTTGTTCGAAGAGAGTTGCTGCTAATGCACAATATAATAATGGATTTCGAGCACTGTTTCGTTCGAAAGTCATGGGTATTATTGCGGTGAATATGTCCTATCAATGGTTTGTACAAAATCTTGTTTTCTATGGAATTTCACAAAATACGGGTAAATAGTAATTGAAGAAAAAAAACAAAGCGATTGCATATATGATTTGTTTCAGGTGCGTGGTTAAAAAATCCGTATATTGCATTCGGTATTAGTGCACTTGTTGAAATTGCAGCATATGCTGTCGTTCAACTTGTTCTCGATCGATGGGGTCGTCGAAAAACTTACTGTCTATTTGTTATCTCGCTTTCATTCGTTGCTCTACTCATAATACCCATTCAGATGCTTTTACCAAAGGATAGCATATGTATATTGATTATACGTTCATAAAACTAAGAAAATTGAAATGTTTATTCTCTAGATCAAACTGCTTTGATATTTATGGTGAATATTGCATTGAAATTTTTGGCGTCCGGTTCTTATGTAATTATTTATATCTATGCCAATGAAACATTCCCAACACAAGGTAGAAATACTGGTATGGGCGTTTGTTCGATGATTGCTCGTGTTGGTGCTATTATTGGAACATTTTCAAATGATCATCTAGTAAATTAACATATTTGAAAATTCGTTTTTTTTGGGGAAAAAACAACTATTTTCATTAGACTCGAGCATGGCAACATTTTCCAATTATTGTCTATGGAGTAACATCTCTATTTGCTATGGTGTTAGCTACTAGTTTCCCTGAAACACTTAATAAACCATTGCCACAAACAATCAGTGATGTTGAACGTATGGGTCTGAATTGGTTAGTTTTGAAATTGATTTTTTAGTCTCTTGTCAATTGTTTGCTGATTTTAGTCCGATTGGCTGTATGGAAAGCAAACGAAATCTCGACAATGATGATAATGATGATGAAGATATTGGAGATGATTATCTTTTGAAAAAGAAATTGAAAGATGATGTTGACTTTTAAATTTTGTAAAATCTCTTGCTTTTTCTAATAAAATCTATTCTTTATATTGGTGATGGATTCTCATTCGTCTCCTTATATATTTTTAGTTTAAATAAACCATAAGTTTCTTACGTACAGAATTGAAAAAGTACTTTCAGTAAATGTGTTTTTTACGATACCGAAATCTAGAACATAAATATGCCATTCATATGTTTTTCTTTCTCAGAGCTATATTAAGGTATTGAGTAAGTTCATCAATGTTGGAAAAAAAGTAAATGAGAGAGGTTCCACCTGTACAATTACGCAGTATTTTTGATTTTTCGGCGAAGGGACAGCTCCATTGGGCTCATAGAAGTGCCCTGTAAATATTTACTTTACGGAAGAGAACGTGTGGAATTTCCAACTGCAGATAAATGTATATAAACGATTGTATCCTCATCATATTTTAAAAATTAAATACCAATTTTATTGGTAGAAACGAAGTTTTATTTGACATTTTCAAGGGTTTATTTGTAGTAAGTACTAGTTCAACGAAGAAAAAATGTTCATATCTTGAATATTCATCTTTTAGACAATAACTCGACCATGCATGTAAATTAATTGACAATTGAACTATTTACAAAATCGAACAAAATATTTGTTTTCTAGAGTGCAGGAGGTATCGATGATGATCCCGTAGGTCAAACACCAGCAGACGATGGTAACAAGACCGGAACTGATGATAAAGTTCCAGTAAAATTTTCAGATTATTTTGTTTCTTATCTAATTCTGTTTTTTAATTAGGAATCTATCTATCAAAACAAGTGCTAATTTAAACAAAAGAAAATTGTTCAAAAAACCACTAAAAAATCCCATAGTTGTGAACATCTGGTGAAAATATGGCATAAAAATAATTTTTCTTTTTCTTTCTTCAATAAAAAATGATTTCGAACCACTAATAATTTTAGTTGAGTTGGATTTTGTTTAAAAAAGAAAGACAAAAAAAAAGTAAATTTGCATAAAAATCAGCACTCGAAAGAAATTCCCTGGATAAGCACATGTGCACTCAACCGGACAAGATGAGGAACTAAACTCTCATGAGTGTACTTTTTTATTGTATGAAGCTCAATAAATCGAGGGTGAAAACATGAATATTTATTCAATAATTGTCGTGTTTGTAGTAACATGCTACGCTTCTTGTTATAATCTCTCCGAAAATACCGAATAAGCCATTACATGAAACAATTGAAGATGTCGAGCAGATGGTGATGGATTAGAATTCATCTTTGATTCATTTAGAATATAAAAATACGAATTTCTTATCAAACATTCGAATACGTACTTTAATTATAAATTTAAATAACGAAAAAAGACATATTGATTTTTATTAGTTTTTTCTCTCATAATCTCGATTAAAGAATATAATAAATTTATTGATGCTGACAAAAACCAACAAATCAGAGAGAGAGAGAGAAACAGCATGCAAGTATTATATTCATTTACTCAGATTTTTCGCGGAAAGGGATTTGTTAAGTTGGTAAAAACCATATGCAACGATACATTATATAAAGCCAAGTACATTTTCAAACGAGTCAGATACTGATTATTTTCGTTGGGATTATCAAGAGCTAATCGTTGTAAGTAATATTTCAGGAAAGAGAAAAAAAAGTTCAAAGATTCAATATAATTTTCTAGGCAACCACTCCAACATGGATGTAAGCTAACTTATCGATTGTTTGTAAGTTCCAAAGAGATCTCTGCTGTTTAGAATACGAACGACAATGGCTTTAATATGTCTGAACAATCACAAGAACCCGAAAAAACAGTTGCAACTATTGATTACACTTCCGTGCAGGTATAAGCTCATTTTTTTTTCTACTTTTTTTCTACATTTGTTTTCTCGATTAGATATGTTCCAAAAAATGTACATTACTTCTAAAGAAATGTTCAAATGGATTTAAAAACATCTTTGATATCAATCACAATTGAAAACTATAAAACTAACGTTTTTCCTCATATACAATTTATAATAAAGAGAAAAAGAAAAAAAACAAATTGCTCATGCACAAAATCATTTTATTCGCTTAACAAATCGAGTGTAAATACTTCACTTGCTAGTAAAATTCGATTGTACAAAACGGAACTGCTTTTGTTAAGAACAGACCGATTCAATGTGAAAGCTAATAAAAGTTAAATAAACGGAAATTTGTACGCAGAAGACAATTTCGGTATAGAATTGTGTAAACAGAATTTGATTTTTTAATTTCTGTTCGTCCTTGATAAACAACGGTTGACGCACAATCTACGCAAATAATGAAAATTATCCATTCAATCAACTGATTATCATATCCAAAGCGTTTGAAGAACATCTGTGACCAAAGACTGAGGACAATTCTTTTTCCTTCTCTTCTTATTTCATCAAATCGCATAAATAATTGACAAATAAAATACACTTTTGACAATGATCATTCGATTTCTTTGCTTTATTTTGATTAACAACTGTTTATCAATTCAAATTGAACATTTTCAAGTAGTTCGATAAATTAAAATCAATAAATTCTCTCTCTTTTTTTTCGTTATCTATGCAAAAGGTTCAAGAAAATGCTCCTAATGGTACAGTAATCGGTACAATTACTACGGATGTATCGAATGTTCGAATGAAATTAATTGAAAATGCAAATAATCTATTTGATTTGAAATCTACTGGTGAACTAGTGGTGAGTAAATAGATTTTTATTTATTATTCTACGGTTAAAATGTAACATTCGAATGAGAGACACAAATCTTTGGACGGAATCAATCAACAGATAATATATTTTCGATATTTGCTGTTTTTTTTTCTCCATTTCTCCATTTCTCTATATAAAAAACAAAACAAGAAACAAAAATTTAGTTGCAATCAAAGAGTTTGTGCGTGCGTTCGTCTAGATTTTTTGATTCGTCAACATGTCACTGAATTAATCGAAAGCCATGTACGAATACCTCGTCCAATCGTGTCCATCCACCGGATGTTCGCTTTCACTTTTTCGATCGACGATTGAAAAGCTCGTTCCGCAATCGACAAATCTTTTGTTTTTGACATAAAATTTTCAATAATATTTAATTCATGTTGAGTATTAACATATTGTAAAACACTTTCAACAATATTCGATAAAGTAAAACTCAAACCGCCTAATTTCGAAACTAATTCAGGCCAACGCTGACTAATAAATTTCCATGTTAATTTCTGTCCTCCTGGTTGTGTACTTATCCGTCCGATGAATGTCGATGAATCTTGTAAACGTATATAATCATTACTCAATGTTTCATTTAATAATTCTTCGAGTAGAGTTACATTTCTCGTGCAAGTCAATGCTAAACCATAACGATTCTTTTCAACTTGATCGTTGGTTTGTTTGTAAGCATTTTTAATAAATAAATAATCCTCGACTGTACCATTTTTAATGCCTTGACAGTAGACTGTCATTCGAAAATCGGGATTTATCGAATGTGTCAATGGATTTTGTCGCCATTGTTTGTATTGAAATATAGCTTCCGCTGTACATGCATCATGATTATTTGTGCATAGATCACTGATGATCAATGAACGTGCCTGCCGAGATAAATAATCCGATGTTGTTGCGGTTATCGACCAGCCGAAATATCGGTAGGCTGGTTCGAAAATTTTCTGTATGTATGTTTGTATTTGTTGATATTCTAAACTACTTTCATTTTGTCCGAACATGATCGTTGGATATTGAATATTCGTTGAAAATGATGAAAATGGGATATAATTCAATTCGTGACAGAGATATGTCGAGAGACTCATGGGGATATCGATATCAATATCACCTGAACGAGCTAAATTAAATGAATCATCGATTAATTGTGCTCGAGATACAGTTGGAAATTGTGAACTATTGATTTTTAAACCTTGCATTATTAAATGCCAGTTTTGATTGTCATAATTAACTCGATAGAAACCAAATTGATTGACATTAAATAGAATCCAATCGTTGGATGTTCGAATATTTTCAAGATATATCGTTTCATTGGGTGCCAACCAATGAAATGTCGATAATTTCGAATCGATCATATAATCATACGGAATATACCATTGAAATTCAAGTGGTTTAAACGGATTGATATATGCTGATGTTTGATTCGAACTATTTGGATCGAAGACGAAACGTTTTTGTTTTAATGTTAAACTTTGATTTTGATAATGACGTGTAACAAGAAGAACAGGATAACCTTCTTGTAATGTCCATGTATCCATGATTTGTTTGATTGTAAAACCATCTAGCTTCGATGGATTTGTTACATTGGTTAAGAATGTCCATAGTTCATCTTGAACGGCGTTATTATATTTGAAATAATCGAGATAATTACTAACACCTTGAAAGAATGTTGTTTCACCAAGAACACTGTAAATCATTCGAAGAATCGATGCACCTTTGTCATCTAGAATATGGAAAACAGATTGATTTTGATTGAATACGCCGCGAAGATAGAGATATTTTACATGAAATAGCATCGAAAATTGAATTGATTTCGTCAGGATGTGTGACTTCGACACTGATCGGATGACTTGAATAGAGACTATCCATGACTAATGCACGTTGAACAGTAGCTATTCGAAATAGAGAAATAGTTTGTATGAATTTCGTTTTGTTTTGTGATTTACTTGTGACAAATACACTCATTGCTTCGAATTCCGGATTTGCACTATGAAGTCCGAGAATTTCTACCCAAGAAGCGAATCCTTCGTTTAACCTATCGAATAATTTTTGCAGATTATATTAAATAAACAACAAACAAACAATTGAAATTACCAAATATCATTCCACCATTTCGGTGTAACAATATTTCCAAACCATTGATGAGCTACTTCATGTGAAACAACTTCGCCGACTCGAAGTTTATTCGCTAAATTTCCCGTTTCTGTATTATACAATAGAGCTGTTTCTCTATAAGTAATCATTCCCCAATTTTCCATAGCACCTATGATCATCATTATCAAAACAATCATCGAAACACTCAATTTTAACTTTCGTTTTCTTACCAGCAGAAAAATCTGGTATTGCAAAATGATCACATTTCGTCAATGGATATGTAACATTATAACTTTGTTCGAAATATGTCAAAACATATGTGCCAACATGTAAAGCAAAATCTCCTTCGCCTTGTCGAATCGCTTCTGGTCGTCCGCAGACACTAACACGAATATGATTGACCGTGTAATTTGTTATACATTCGAAATCAGTTAACACAAATGCAACGAGATACGTTGACATTGGTGGAGTTTGTTCGAAACGTGAAATAACACGACCATTAGGTAAATGTTCAAGCGAATCTCCGTTCAATAATTCACCATTCGAACGAACAACTGTAAAATTCGAATCATGAGTTATCGTTATTGTAAAATTTGCTTTGAATAATGGTTCATCAAAACATGGAAATACTCGACGAGCAATTGTTGGCTAAAATTGAACAAGATTTTTTCCTCGATTTTTATTTTCAAATTCAATCTAACCTGCATATGTGTTGCACCGATATTATGTGTAACGATTTCTCCTGTAACTGGATCAGTTACATTATATCGACTTAGATAGAAACCTGCCATTTCTCGGTCTAATTCTGCTGTGTATTCCGAACGGAATTCGTATTCTTCGCCTTGAATACATCGTTCTCTCAGCCGACAAAGAAGAATTTCCGATGCGCCGATTGCTGTCCAATCGCTGATTAAATTAATTTTCGTTCCCAAACGAATTAAAGTCGCGTAGGCTAAATGTAATTGTTTGACATGAATTCGAAGTTCATCGGTCGAATGTCGACATTGAACACGAATACGTGCGAAACCGGAAAATTTCGTGTCTGGCTCTCGATTATCCGGATAAGTCGAACGAAGATTGACATCGAAATCGAGTTGATAGGTTCGTGGAAACCAGTCCAATGGTAGACGAATAGCAAGTGTTCGATTGAGAAACCATTCTTCTAGATTTCCTTTCGATTTACTAACCCATTGAATATTCGCACGGATACGTTCGATCGATGCTTTGAATTCTAATTCAGCTGCACCCTAAAAATTCAATCGAGATTCGTTGTTTTTTCGTCAAAATAAAACAAACTTTTTCCGAAATTTGTTCAGCAAATCGCTCGAATTCTTCTAATTGAGTTAGACTATTGAATCTCGCTGTTATATCTTTAACTAATTCCGCAAAATTCAATGAACCTCCATATTCTCGATACAATTGCGTCCATTTAGCTCGTAGAAATGTCCAACATTCGGTTTCCGCTATGATATTTCGGCAAATCGCTCGTATTCCAACGAGAACATCCTGCCGACGAATAATATTCCGTTCGGAATTCACGTGTATATCGAGTAAATATCGAATTAATTCGATATCTCGTGTACATGACAATGCTAATTGTATTCGAGCTTTTTCTTGAGGATCATTCGATGATTGATATTCGCGTAGAAGAAATTGAAATCGTGCTCGATCGCCTAATCGAACGCTCGTACAATAGACAACACGTCGTTGATTGGCCGCAATCGTGTTGTTATACGGGGAATTGAACCATTTTTCAAACAGATCTTGAGCATGTTGAATGCAATGATCGAGATCGTATCGACATGCCGTCGAAATAATCATGTCACGATGTAGTTTGTCCAACCATTTGTCTGTCAATGGTTGATCTTGCCAACCGAGTTTATTGTAAATTGGGAGAATTAAATCGACAATATACGAACGAAAACGTTCGTAGAGATAAAAACCTGAACTACTCGATGTGATCATTTGTTCGATGTATTGAAGGCCGGTTAAGATACGTTCCCAAACGATATACGAGTCTTCGCTGTGACTGTAATCGAGTAATTCGAAAATCAGCGATGCTGGGAGAATATCTAAATAGGAAAATTGCAAAAATGAATGTAAATTAAGCGTGTTTTCGGTTTACTTGGACGTGCTAAATTGAAAGCATCGTCGACGAGACCAGCGCGTTCGACAACTGAAAATTTTTTATGATCATTTCGAAATTGTTCGATAATTTTCTTCCAATTTCCTCGATCATAATTCGTTCGAAAGAAGCCGAGTAAATCTGGATTTACTAAAATCCATTCATCGGGCTCGATCGTCAATGTTAAACTCATTTGACTTTTCGAAAACCAAATAATATCCGTTAGTGATGATTTCGATGACGATTTGATTTTCAATGGAATCGACCAGAGATAATTATGCGCCGATTTAGCTGGTTTAGCTTCGACATCGAAGAGAAATTGTTTTTGTGTGATATGAATTGTTTTCTGTTCGTAATCACGAACGATTTCAACATAAGGATAACCCATTTGATCTGTCCATGTACTCATAATACTATCGAGAGTTGTATTCCATGGTAATTGAATACGATCGTGAGACATTTGTTCGCCAAGAATCTTCCAAAGATCGTTTTGTGTTGCTGTGGAATACAAATGTCGAGATAAATATTTCGATATTCCTCGATTAAATGTTTGATTGCCCATGAAATTTCTCATCATACGTAATAAAGATGAACCTTTCGAATAGGTGATTGCATCGAATATACTTGTCAGTTGATTATTACGCGTGATTTTCATATTAACTGGATGTGAAAATGAAATAGCATCATTTTCCATCACAGCTAACCAACGTTGAGCAATGAATTGTTCGTATAAATCCCATTCCGGATGAATTCGATCTGTATAAACAAATTCCATCCATTTAGCAAAACCTTCGTTTAACCAAAGATCGTCCCACCAGGCTGGAGAAACAATATCACCGAACCATTGATGTGCTAACTAAAAATCATTTGAGAAAATGGTTTTCATTGAATTTAAAAGATCGAACTACGAACTTCATGAGCAATAACTAATGCAACGCTTTGTTTATTCGAACTTGTTGATGTTCGATTGTTATAGAAAAGACGAGTTTCACGATAGATTATACAACCGAAATTTTCCATAGCACCTTAAAAAGAAAATGAATTTCAAGCAAAAGATTGTTTCTTTTTTTTTTGAAATAATTTACCAGCATCGAAATCTGGTACAGCAATGTGATCAACTTTTGGCAGAGGAAAATTCACTTGATATTGTTCTTCGAAATTTTTCAAATTGTTCGTTGCTACTTCTAACGCATATTCTAAATCATTTTTCTTTTCCGGTTGTGCACAAACATTTGTCGTTATATTTCCATAAAAACCCGTATTATTTCTCGTTAAACAATCGAAATCTGCAACAACCAATGCTAATAGATACGAACTCATCGGTGGAGATCGTTCAAATGATGTTTGTGTCCATCCATTGACAAGATTTTGCGTAGATCGAATAGGCATATTACTCCACACACGATATTCGGGCTCGTGTTCAACAGTTATTTGATAGGTGGCTTTCAAAGCTGGCTCATCGAAACATGGTAGAGCTCGTCGAGCCGAAATCGGTTCCATTTGTGAGGCAACTAAATATCGTCGAATTTTATCCGATGATCTCACATAGGAACTTAAATAGAAACCAGATGTATCATTTCGTAATTCGCCAATATAATTTATGATTAGTTGAAATCGTTTTTTAACGGGTAAAGTTTGATTGAAAATAATTGTGTAGAAATCTCGTTCATAGTCGAATGTTGTTCGAATAATTGAAATTGTCGGTTGAGATGTTGTGATGGGATAATGAATTGTTATGTAACGTTTGTGAAGAATAATTCGATCGGTCGATTGAAGAATTTCAATTGTAATATTTGTTTGACCTTCGAATATTGAAAAACGTAAATCACTTTCCGATAAATTTAAATAAGGTTTTATATAGAGATCATAATGAATCGGTTTAGCATATGTTGGTAACCGATAACTGTAATTATCCAATTCGCTATTATCTGGCTGAAGAAATGACATGAGTGCAGGTAGATTGACGCGATTCCATTCGATTGCAGCATTGATTTTATCTAATGACAATTGAAATTGTCGATAAGCTGAACCTTTATCTTGAATTGAATTTGAAAATGTAATGAATTCATCTCTTTGTCTGCTATTAACAAATCGACTTGAAACAGCTTCGATAATTCCCGATAGACTCGAAACCGATTTTTTCCATTTAATAAACAATTGATTCCAATTATCTCGAATCCAACTCCAAGCGATTTGATTTCCATGTGACGAACGTGCAACACGTTGAATCGATGCAGCTAAATCCTGATCGCGTATAATCGGATTGGTTTTCAAATGTTGATTGAGAAACCAAATAATCAACGATGGATCTTGTGTACACGCCAGACCATTCAATAGATTCAAAACTTCGCTTGCAACTGTTTCTTGTTTAAGACGTTCCCAAAGAAAATTAAATTCAACATGCGAACCTTCGCGTACGACTGTGCAATAGACAGTCGAACGAAGTGTGGCTGGAATTTGATTGATATCAGGATAGGACAACCAACGACGATAGGATTTTCGTGCTTGTTCAACACAATCTCGATGACCGTATCGACAGGCAGCCGAGAGAACACTCGGTTGAAGTAGTGCACGGAGCCATTCGCTTGTTTGATTGATTGGTGACCAGCCGATTTTATGGTAAAGAGGAAGAACTAATTCGAGAAAATAATGTTGAACATCGAGAAGAATCTCTTGACCTGCTAACAAATCTTCTTGAAATCTCATTGCTGAAAATGCAGCTGTCCAAGGTACGAATTCATCTTCATCTTTTAAATAACGTATTAATTCGTAAGCATCAGTTGTGTTAACTAACGATGTTCGAGATAAAGCAAAAACATCATCGATTAATGCGCCACGTGTTATTGTTGGAATACGTTTGTGATCCGAAAGTAATTGATTGATAATTAAACGAAAATTTCGTGCATCATATTTAGCACGATAAATACCGAGATAATCAGGATTAGTTAATAACCAATCGGAATCCGATGTTTCGATTGGTAAACGTGCTGAACTTTCATTTAGCCAAACGACAGGATGATTCAAATGAGATTTTGTTCCGATCGATGTCTTTCGATCGAAGAATTTGAATGGTATCCACCATTTCTCTTTCTTATTTGCTGATGATGATAAACTAAATGGACGTTGTTTAACTACAATATAACTACGATGATCAGACTTTCGTTGTCGGTTAATAGCTGCTGATGACGAATATTCTCTTTCGATTTCCACAACCGGATATCCGGCTTGTTTTGTCCAACCATTCATAATTTGTTCGACATTGATTCGATTGTTGGCTGCATTACTTAAATATCGCCAAAGATCTTCTTGTGTTGCCGATGAATAACTGAATTCTCGTAAATAATTTTGTATACCTTTTCGAAAAACATCGGCACCTAAAAACATCGACATCATTCGTATTAATGTTGCGCCTTTATCATAAGTTATCGAATCGAATAATTGAAATATATCAGCAGGATTTGTCGATTGAATTGTTATTGAACGTGATGTTGGCAATGAATCAGCGTCCATAAATGGAAATATCTTTTCGACAACGATTCGTTCTTCTTGCATCCATGATGGTTCAACAGCATCGGATGCTAATGTTTCCATATACGAAGCAAAACCTTCTTTTAACCATCTTAAAAGAAAAACAAAAAACAAAAATAAATCAATTCGAAAAGAAAACTTCTTACAATTCGCCCCACCAAGATGGCGAAACAAGATTGCCGAACCATTGATGAGCTATTTCATGTGCAACAACAGTTGTTATGTATTGTTTACGTGATGCTGAAACAGTTCGTTCATCAAAAAATAAACCAACTTCACGATAAATAACCAAACCTAATCAAACGAAATAATTACAAATCCCAATAGAACAAAACTTTGTTTTAACTAACCATAGTTTTCCATAGCACCAGCACCAAAATCTGGCACAGCAAAATGTTCGATTTTAGGCAATGGATACGGCATACCGAAGTATTCATTGAAAAAAATCAATGCTCGATAGGCTATTTCATCGGCATAGGCTAATTGTGGTAGAATTTCAACGCGTCCACAAACTCTCGATTTAATATTTCCTTGGGGAATAATTCGATCGGGTCTACAATCGAAATCGTCTTTCGGTGCAACGATTAAAGCTAATAAAAATGTCGACATTTTCAATGTTGGAGTAAAATGTGTATACAATCGTCCATCATCGAGCCGATCGACTCGTTGAATTTCTCCATTTGACCAAACACGTTCGTCCGATTGATGTATAACATTGATATAGAAAATCGCCTTTCTCGATGGTTCATCAATACACGGGAAAACATTTCGTGCATAGGTCGGTTCCATTTGTGATGTCATAAATGTTTTATTGTTTCCATTCAAATCAATATATCGACTAATATAGAGTCCATGTAATTCACGTGAAATATTAGCTGAATAAGTTAAATCTAATGTATATTGATTTGTTGGAATGAATGATTTATGAAATTTTAATTTTATTAATTCACTATAAGCATCGTAGGATGATGAACGATATTGAGGTAGAGTTTTGATTGTTGATGATGACGATGAAATTGAAATCGATGAGAAATTAATTGATAAATCTTTTAAATGAAGAACAATTTGATCTGTTGATTCAATACAAGTAAATAGATATGAAAGGACACCCGTAAAGGTTTCCGAGGTTAAATTAGGTGCAATAGTTAACCGATAAATGTCACTTTGCAGATTTGTTGGTACACGTTCGACAGGAGGTGACGCAAGTGTTTGATGAAGTGGATAATTAGTTGCTAATGTTATTGATGCTTGAGATGTTTGTTCGATAGAATTCTGTTTTCGTGTGACACCAAAATAAATTGTTAAAACAAATAAAATAATAAATATAGCGATTATAATCGATAGAAGTGTCCAAACAAGAGGTTTTTTCATTTGATAAGAGTTTCGTTGTCGAGTTTTAACCATTGTTGGATCTGCGACAGACAGATCAAATGATTCCGACACCATTTCTTTAGCTTTATTGTTTTTGTACTATGATGAGATGAAATAGGAGATTGCGTCTTTTTTTTTTGAAAAATACAGAATAAAAATCAAAACTAAATGCTACGGATTATTGTTTGTAAATATCATAATGCAAAAAAAATGAAGAAGCATAAACACACCCTAACAAACAAACAGCGGAAGAGAGAAAGAGAAAGATTAATTAAAAAACAAAAAAAAAATACGTCGATTAGCAGAGAAAGAAAAATAGTATTCGTCTAAATAAACAAAAACAAGATAATGTTATAAGATGATCTAAAAAAGAAATTAATAGTTTTTAGATTTTAAAAGACGAGTTCTCGATCATTATTATTATACGAGAAGATATTTTGTCTTCATTAATAATTGAATTAGAATAGATGTATATGACAATGTAGTTGATTGTTAAATCTACTAAACTAGATGCTCACAACTAATGCATTTCTTTGTGCGTTGTTTTTTCTTTTCTACATCGAAAATATTGTTGAGTAGACAGACATCGACGTTCTTTTTTCGAGTACCAATAATCTTTTGAAAAAGGCAAAAAATGATTGAATCTACGCTGACCTTCTCATCTAATCTTCATAAGAACAAAAAAAATTGACATTATATCTAGTTTAAATAAAAGACCTGGAAAGAAAGATAAAGTTGGTCATTTACCTATCAATAAAGAACAAAGTATTTTCATTAACTGATCACCTATTAAATAATAATAATAATAATTCGTCTTAACATGCATGAATTCGATTAAAGATTTGTTAGAATAGTAGTACACGATCTCAATCTATTCGATAGATGTATATATCTATATATTTGGATATATATGTATATGTATCTAATGATATGTATTGTCAATAGAGGATAAGGAAGTTGATTTATGAAGATATTCTTGCTTATATTTTATTTAATATGAAAGAGAAATCGTATGATGACACAATAATGTGTAACTCAACAAGAGATAACACTCTACTCATAACAGAAGTCAATCTATCATCACAGTAAGCAATACTAGTTGACAGGATTGATAGACAAGAAAAGAACGAGGCAAAACACATATCTCTCGTCACGGAACTATTCTCTTTCTTTTCTTCTTTTCCTTCTTCTTCGCTTTTTCTTGTTGTTATTGTGGTAATAAGAGAAAGAAAAAAAAGAACTTGGTTTTGTTTTGTTTTCTATAAAAGACTAATGATCAATCTCGTTTAAATTATGAACAACAAAGTCAATATAGAATTCGAATTGAATTTTCCAATGAAACGAATACAATTGAAAAAGATTTTCTCATCGATATCGAAGATCTTAATGAATCACCTTATGATCTTCAATGTTCGAGTACGATTTCGATATTGATAATAAAAAGAAAAGAAAACGAAACGAAAGAACATATCTATTTATAGGTCAATCAGGATTTTGTTCAGTTATAGACGAAGATTTCAATCAAACGTTAACATTTCAAATAGAAATTCTTTCAAATTTCGAATATAAAATCATCTGTACAGACAATGGTCAACCACCTTTATCAGTAACAAAGAAAAACTTCTACTGATTTTGAAAACAAAAAAAAAATCTATTTTCTCTCAGATATCAACAGATTTGACTTGTTTACCTGATGATCAAACATTGGTATTCATTCCTATTTATTCTTTAATAATCGAAAACAAGATTGATAATAATCATGGCAAAGAAAACGTAATAATACGGAATGTAAGTAAATGAGCTTAGAAAAAATTCTTGTCACTCTGTCTTTGGTCGAAATAACCTTTCGGTTTTTGTTTTCGATATATTTTGGAATGTGAGAATATGATTATAGAGTCTCGTTTTTCTTGTCTTATTTGATCAGAACAGAATGACAAAAGTCATGAATTCGTTATTTAATAAATATTGTTTAGAATCTTGTCGATTTTTATTCCAATGATGGAGATAAAACAGGACGACAACGACGACAGGCTAATTCACCACCTCAAGTAGATTAGGAACAAACAAACAAAAATAACTAGTTACTTGTCTTGTGTTCGTTCTTTGATTAGGATATTTATTTCGATAGAAATTATTTGAATATCTCGGAGAATTCTCGAGATTTGGATATTGCTCATGTTTATGTTAATGATGCTGAAAATGATAATTATAATTGTTCAGTCATTACTGACAATGGTTTACTTGATTATGAACCATTTGAAATTACAGATGGAATCTTACGAACGAGTTCAGTTGTTAATGATTATTGTGAGTCGAAAAGTCAAATTCGATTGATTTCGATTGTTGTTTTTAAGATTATGATATCGATTTCGAAACAAATCCTATCTATCATCTAACAGTTACATGTTTTGATTCAATTCGACATTTTAAAATCACAAAACAATTCTCAATTATTGTCGAAGATATCAATGAACCACCCAGTGAACTACGATTGACACCAAATTTAGTATAAAAAAACAAGATTTGATTGAAAGAACAAATTTTTAATTTGTTTTTCTTAAGCTTCCAGAGAATTCTCCTTCTGGATATATTATTGGCAAATTTGAAACAATCGATCCGGATATAAGTTCAACTAATCAAACATTCGAATATACTTTTCCTGATTCAACAGGTGACATGTTTCGAATTGAAAATAATCAATTGATCGTACGTCTTTTCGAACAACAATTTTTCGATTTATATCGATCGTTGTTTTTTTTTCTTCTTCTCTTAGTTAACACGTGAGAATCAAGTTGATAAATGTTTACTCGAACCGAATCTATGTCCTCATGATTACGAACAAACCAATTCGTTATATATTCACGTTCGTGTAACGGACGATGGTTCCCCACGGATATCACAAAAATTTTGGATAAAATTAGAAATTACCGATGAAAATGATCCACCAGTCGACTTACAGCTGGAACGAAATTCTGTCGCGGAAAATTCTCCAATCGGAACAATAATCGGCTCGTTTTCTGTTCGAGATCAAGATCTCTATCAAACACATACATTCAATCTTCTTTCTGATGAATCATCTCAAGATCTTTTCTATATCGAATTGAATAATCTACATTTAGCACAAATACCAAATTATGAACTAGAAAAATTCGTTTTAATCAATGTTCAAGCGATTGATAATGGAACTCAACCAAAAAATGTAAAAAGTTTTATTCGAAGAAGAAAAAACAACAAATTGTTTTCTTCTCTTCAGATAACAAGTGAATTTCTTATCGAAATTCGAGATGTTGACGAGTTTCCAACGACATATAAATTCCTTTCGCATATCGATGAAGATCCAACGAATCAAACGATTACAGATTTGCTCAACGAAAAACAACCATCACGAGTGTATTATCTACCTCAAAATGCGTATTTACAACCGACAATTGGCAAAATCGTGTTCATTTTCGAAGATCACGATCGACAAATAAGTTTAAACGGAGAAAATGAAGATACAGATGAAAATGAACTCGGCTTTACTGAACCAACTTGCGAAATGCTCACTGAGAATTCGCATCTATTGTTATGTACGTCGATGGTTTACACAGCAAATCATCGATCGATATTCGATGAAAATGGACATTTGGTTGCCACTTCACTGTTTCTAACAAATAACGGAAAAACAAAAGCATTTCCGAGAAAATTACAAATCAAATTCGAAAATATTGTTCGACATTTTTCTTCTTGAATTTCACAATTCAATCGAACTATTTCCTTTTTCAGACTCTAACTATCGACGATCAACCAACTGAATCAATTAATATTCCAAAATCGGATTCATCTGGTCATCAAATTGGTATCTTTCATGCTGTCGATCTAGCAGCCAATGAACAACCAGTGCATAATGTTACTTTCAGTTCAGACAGTTCGCTTTCTTATCCATTGGAAATCGTCGATTCAACTTTATTAAAAGTTCGTTGTGTGTTGAAGAATCTCGGGAAAAACAATCCAATGTTTTGTAGGTTCGGGACGATGTCGATTTATCTGCATCGGATTCACCGACAATGTTTAATATCAGTGTTTTCGTAATAACAACTGGTGACGCAAGTCGAATGCTCGAAAAATATCTCATTGTTTATGTGAAAGAGAAAACTGACTTCAATTTAATTCTATCTGATTCTCACGTGAAAAAACAAACATAAAATCTTTTGTAGTTGAATGAAAATTATTTTAGGTTATGGAAAATGCTCATGCTAATGTTCCAATCGGAACATTTATTTTCGAAGATGATGTCGAAAATTATCTTCTCGATCTAGTTGATACTGCCAATGGACGATTTAAATTAAACGGAGCGAATTTATTCGTAAATAGAAAAAATTACAGAGAAAGACTGATCTATTTGTTATTTTAGACAGATGGAAAATACGATGAACGTTGCCATTTTGAGAAAATATGTTTATTAGATTATGAACGTGAACCAGAAATAAACATAACCATTGCTGTTCGAGATCCAATAACCAACGAAACCATTCGTTTAGTTCCTTTTACAATTCAAGTTCAAGACGAAAACGAAGATCCTTATAATGTCTCGTTGACTAGTTCGTAGTCAAATTCGAATTGAATCAACATTATTTTCTGTTTTATTCAGATGAATTTGTTCCGGAAAATGCAACCATCGGCTCAGTTATTAGTTTAATAAGTGCAATGGATGATGATTTCAATCAAACATTGACTTATATAGTTGATAATCCCGTATTTTCAACAATAAATAATCAATTAATACTTGCACAACAATTGGATTATTCTCATAAACCTTCGATACCAATTATTATTCGAGCAACGGATAATGGCGAACCACCTTTATTCGTATGAAAACAAAAAAACAAAATGTTCTACTAAAATAAATTGTAAATTTAGTCGGAAAAATTCTTTCTCATCGAAGTAACAGTCGTCAATCAACCACCATATGAAGCCATGGCTGATCCATTTATTGTCTATCTTTCACCGAATCGACGTCCAACACCTGTCTATCTTGGACATATGAATGTTGTTGATCCAGATATCAAAGAAAATTTTGCAGTTGCATTTGATTATCCAAGTTTTCGAGCACTTTCACCAGCATTTCATTCCTATTCGATTGTCAACGATGAAAATTATCAACTCTATGTATTGTAATTCAAATTCTACATCAATCAAACTCACCGATTTGTTTCTTAGGCACACGTCTATAATATCGATTTAGTTGATATTACTCCTCCTATTCTTAATAATCAAACAGAATATGTTGTCAATTCAACAGCAAATATAATGGATTCATCGAATCATTCGATTCTACTGAATATCACTGTTCGTTATATTCTTTCGACAAACGACGATGAACAAACTCTTAATTCAACAGTTTCATCTTTGACAATACCAGTAAAACTAAAGATTAACATCGATCAATTCGAATCGTCTCTCATTTAGTCCGAATCATTTGATCAAGCTCTACATATTCGTCTCTATGAAACGACACCAGCCTATACGCCAATAATTCATGGTTTAGTAAGTTCATCGAATGAGTCATCACCGATATGTATTGCAACTGATGATGAAAATGTTTCATTTTTAATTAATAATACTCGAACAACATTTCTCATTTCTCTACCGGATAATTATACATTGAATTCAACGGTTCGTTCTGAAATTTTCGTTGTTGTTCACTGTACAATCAACAATATTACACAAGTCTATCAAGTAAATGCGTCTTTTTTTTTTAAACAACTAAATAACGTTGAATTTCTCTGAGGGGATTAGGAGATTGTTATCGATGTTTTACCGGCTCCACCCACTGTACAGATCAACTTTAATCAAACACAACCATTCAATACAAACAACAACAACAATAATCATACAATTCTAGGAACATTTTCATCTATTGAATTAACAACAACAACATCAACTATAAATCGAACGTATCAATTAGAATTGCTCAACTATCGAGATACTTTTCAAGTTAAATAAATAGATTTTCTCATTGAATTGTTCGTTCGTTATTTGAATTGTTCTAGCTTTTACCAAATGATAGTCTCATTCAGATTGGTTCATATCCATCGGACATTTTTGAAATGTCGAATCCACATATTAATCTAACAGTTCAATCAACTGAAACGACACTCAACGAACCAATACGTATTGTTCACGAAACATTTTCAATTCCAATTATAATCGATCGATCACAACCATTTCTAACATTTAGTCAAATATCAATTCCCTTTGATTTAAATCCCGAGGAAATTCTTGGAACTTTAACTGTTCATAATTTCACACGAGATTGCCATTTACATTTATTAAATACTTATGACAATGGTTTAGAATTTAATTCAACTACAAAAACGATTCGATTGAAAAAACCGTTGAGTACATTTCCAATCAATGAAACAAATAATCAATTATCACTCGATATTCGTTTAACTGATGTCGATAATCAAACAATTCTCACGACAACATTTCGATTGACAATCGTTTATTCAAATCAATCAACTGATCCTTGTTTAAATCGAGATTGTGGTAATGGAACATGTGTTTCATTAGAAAACAAGTAAATCGAAAGGAAACTATTCCCATTGAATTCGATTTGTTTTTTTTTGCCGTTAGTTCATCTTATTGTTTATGTACAAGTGGATATACAGGTATTGATTGTCGAGAAAATGATTTTTGTGCTTATAATCCATGTTTAAATAATGGTATATGTAAACAATTGAATTCGACAGGTGGTGATTTCGAATGTCAATGTTTACCGAACTATTCGGGTAGAATTTGTGAAACGTTTGTTGATGTTTGTCAACTGAATCAATCATTATGTTCAATAAATGAAACTTGTGTGCCATTGAGAGCTAATTTAACAACGTAAGATCAATTGAAGTCAATTGAATATTAAATTGAATTCGATCTGTAGAATTTATACGTGTATTTCCAATGATCGAATACAATATTTTGTTTTCGATTATTTAAAAACTGATGAACAAATTGATATTGTTAATGATGAAAATTTGCCAACGAAATTTCAAGATTTTATTCAAAACAATCTGTTTGATGTTGATAATCTCATTTTACCGAATCGACAAGTTCTTGGACCGGAACATTATCGTCGAGCTGCATTAGTATCTGTTATGGTTTCACCGTCGAACAATACTTTCAATGAATCTCTCGCTAAATTCTGTGAAAATCAATCGATCACTTGTAAGACAAAACGAAATCAAAATTCATTTTTATTTTATTTCGATAGTCGATTCATTTTCTCAACAAATCTGTTCGAGTTATCAGCAAACAATCGAACTTGAAAATTACTTTCAATCGAAATCCGTCGATTGTCCCGATTGTAATTTTACTCAAGTTGTCGATGAATATTACTGGTTCGATAAAGTACTTCCATTTCTACCCTTATGGATCACTCTGATCGGTAAGACGCAAAGAAACGATATTTTTTAAATGCTTTGATTGATTTATTCTTCAGTTGGATCATTTGTTTTGGCATTGATTCCATTTATTCCGCAGACAGAAAATGTACCGAAAAAAGTCTCAGTACCTTTGATGAAAGCTAAACGACGCCCTGAAGATGATCTGTTATCGTAAGTTTTTTTTCATTTATTATTGTTCTTCGAATTTATCCTCTTATTGTTTTTTTTTGAAATAAAAACAAAAAACTATAAAATTAATCCAGCAAAATATAATAATTGTAAAACAAATTCTCTAGATGAATCATAAAACGAACATGTGTTTCTAGTTGTAAATCATATCGTTATGTCATTTGAAACTCGTTCAGCACAATTTCGTCGACGTGGAACAACAATCGATGATATCCTGTCATCAGATCAATCATCACCCGTCATAACACGTCGACGAACAACTGATTCAACAAATCAACGTTCGCTATCGATGTCACCGATGAAAACTCGTTCAGAATCATCGATGCGAGCCAATCAAACATTGAAACCAATAATTCAACGTCGGTCAACGATGCTGAATTCAAGTATTGCGCAATTAGTACGTTTAACTGGTGTGCCGAGATTACATGCTGATGATGATGCTTACATATCAGATACATTTAAAAATGAGAATACATCGAAATTTGTTATTGGGACACTTTGGAATACATTTGCGTTGGTTAATAATCTGTTTTTACAACGACCGAGAAAACGTCGAAATGCAATGACAGGAGAAAGTATTCAAGCAGAGCAATTGGCTCGTCTACAGCAAATGTATTCGATTGCTGAACGAAATCAAAATGATCAACAAACATCGACCGATAATCTTCGATCAATTGCCGATGAAATTCTTACGCCAAGAAAAACAGAAAATCTACGAACAATCGTTTCCAATCTCGAGTCTCCAACTCAAAAACCATTGTGCACTTGCTACGGAACTCATCATGTTCCATCATGTCAATTCTATGATCATTCATTGCCGTATATTAAAAAGTTTATTGATCGAACTGTTCAATTAGAAAGCAAATATCTCAATGGGCAACAACAACCGAATCGACTCGTCTCTCGAGATGCAACAACGCAATCAGATCCCGATAAACCACCGAGAATTTCGCCACATCTGAAATCATTGCATCATGTTTCGACACAATCGAGTCCGATTCAACAATTCAAACAAACCTATTCCAATGTTTCGACACAATGTAGTCCAATTGAAAGCCAACGAAAATATATCAATCATCATTATGTGAATATGTCAACACAAAAAAATCCGAATAAAATTTCAACTGATTCATCAACACAATTTAGTCCGTTGAGTTCAGAACAAATTTATGTGAATACAACCGTTCAATTGAGTCCGACTGAAAGTGATGATCAGCGAAGAATTTCACCGAAAAAAGCTCCTGAAGAGAATATTTACGATCGAAGAAATGCGTTTTTCAGAGAAATTCGACCGATTGCTCAGCCATCTCAAGACCAACAATCGAATCCCAAAGTAAAAAATCTTGTTTCTCTATTTGAAACTACATTGCCTTTGAAAAAACCGACCTACGTCGTTCCACTGATCGGACCGAAAGTCGATCGAAATCTTCCCACAGCAGTTCGACAGTATGCCAATGGTGTTGCATCGAAAATAGTCAAGAATGCTGTTTCAACAGCATCGGAAAATATCATTCAAACAAATGAACAACTACAAAAACGCTTTTCGTTGTATAAAAATGGCGGAGGACATGGAAAGAATTTATTATTTCGAACGAATACATTTCTTCCATCGCCTGAACAGACAAAGCAAAATCTCGAGCCAAACATTCGAGGTAATTTCGAAAAACAAACAAGCAGACAAACATATTCGTTTTGTTTTCAGTTGAATCTCAAGCATCGAGCGTATTTCTAAATGATCATAATCTATTGAGTGAATCTCAACATACATTAATCGTTGGCCATTATATCGATGGAACTGAATCGAAACGAAAGAAACGTTCTCATTCAACAACTGAACCTCATTTGACTCACGATTATTCATCGTCAAATGAAGATGATGAAGAAGAAGATGATGTCGATGATGAAAATCTTGACGAACAAGTCGATCGTCAACAATTCCTTTCGAATAGTCAATTATTTTCAGCTCAAGAATTATACATTCGACCCTGGTTGGTTCGACGAGCAACCGCTCCTGATATTCATTGTCTCGATACCGAGATGATCGACACACGCGTCGAACACCTTCCATCAGCAACATTCGAAACATATTTTCATGTTTTTCCTTCGCATCAACATCACGTCGATGTTTACACCCGTTTAACTTGTCTAGCAACAATATTATTCTATCTCAATTATGTTCACGATCGATATTCGAATCAGATTTTGTACGATGAAATTGAACAAATTGAAAAAGAGTTCTTTACGCCGCTATCGACATCGGCATCGCCAGTGATTCATTCGAATACATTCCAAACGATTAATTCCGATGGAAGCAAACGTTATCGAACTGGTTTTGTTCTGGATGTTAAATCACCCGGGAACGATTCTCAACGACAAATTCTTGCTCAACAAATTCAATGGAAACGCGTCAAAGTTCTCGTACGACGTTTTAGAAAGAAATATCTCTATTACAAACAATTCATGAAAAATGATCGACAAAAATCAGCAGATCAACGAAATATTAACGAATTACTCAAATATTTCGATTCAACATCGAAACGTCGCATTAAAAAATATGCGAAACACTACGCACAAAAACTCTAGAATACAAAACGATTCAATTGACATTTCCAATTCTATATACATATTTTGTTTTTTCGAAATAATAAATTTTAACTCGAACCGAATCGTCGATACTAGTTCGAGTGTTGTTAGTCGTCGAAAATTTACATAGGAAACAAATTCTCATAGAGAAATAAAATAGTAAGAATAATTCTATTTTGTCACATGGCGAATCGATTCTCCGTCCAGGGCAACACTGTGTAAAGTTAACGCTAAGAAAAAGGAAAGAAAACATCATATAAATAGACAAGAGAAGTTCGAATTCGACGAGAAGAGAACTTCGATTGATTTCTTTTCGATCGATTATTTATTTCTTGTTGATGTCGAAATATTTTTTTCTATTCAAATAAAATATCCTTAGTTTTTTAATTAACAAAAAAAAAGAAATTATAATAATGAACCAAACAGAGATGGACGATGGACAAGAAGAACATACGATTGGAAGTCTCGATACATCGATGGACCGATATCTTGAACATCATAAACTTTGGCGGAAACGAATTCCACAAGGTTGGCAAAACAACGATTTCGAATTCAAATGCAACTTGTTTCTATTTAGATGGATCGAGTTTATTTCGTGCGGTTTCAGAAGCCGTAAGAAAATTCATGTAACATTTTAGTAAATTTAAATTTGTTTTTTTTTTCTTTAAAAGTTATTTTCAACACAAGTTCATCATTATGATGTTCGATTGAAATGCATTGAACATATGGAATTATATGCGAATGAATACAGTTCATTGATCGCAATGCCTTTGACAAAATATTTAACTCATTTAAAAGATCCAACAGTAAGCTGATCGAGTTGAACTTTGACTTTTTGTAGGAAAATCTTCGATTTCTTTGTTCAGACACCCGGTGGTATGCTTGAAGTCGAAGCACTTGCCCGATGTTATCGGTATGATGAATCATTCGAATGATGATGATGATGATGATGCAATTCGTGTTTCTTCTAGTGTTTGTATAATTGTATATTCTGGCAAAGATCACGATCCAGTTGAATGTCAATATGGTACAAAAAAGATCATGTTATCTTTGATCGGTTATCAATTCGATCGAGTTATTACTGAAGAACGTCGTCGTTTATTAGGCATTGTTCAAGGTATTTCGATTGGTTTTTTTTTCAAATGAATTCGATTTTATTTTTATTTTTTTTCTATTTAGCTTATGTCTATAAGTTTTTGTATAGTGAAGTATTTAATCAACCGAAAGTTGTCGAGCAAGCGAAAGCTATGTTAAGAAAATCGGATACACTCTACTATGGAGTTAAAGGTGCTAGCATGCAGAAAACAGATCGAACGGAAAAGAAAACAAATCACGATCTCATACCTGTACCATATCGAACAGCTAAAGCATTCGAACCAGCTATTTATCGAAATGTTGCCTATGATGTTTATATGAATGATCATTTTAAGAAATATTTCGATAAGAATCTGCTCAAACAACATCAACATATTCCGTTTATGACTCATAATCGACTCATTGAACGATTTGGTTCGACAAGAGAATCGTTTTTTTGTTGTTAAAATTCAACAAATTATTATTATTTCTAGGCGTGAAAATGCATTTGCCTGTTTCGTATATAAATCCAACTGATTGCCGACGTGTTATTGTTAAACTATCGAATTCTGATGAATTATTTGCTTATTATGTCAATGAAGATGCAAATACAAATATGCACAATGTTTATTTAGTTAAATTTGGTTCGATGTAAGATTTTCGTCTTGTTTTTTTTGTGTCAATGAACAACTCATTTGTTTGTAGGACAAAAACAACGGGTGAGAAAATGTTAGATTTTCCGGCTTCACTCGGTCGTCGTCCGGTAACATTTGCACAATTAAAACGAAATACAACGATGTTTCGAAAGCTAAAACCTTGCTGTATGTTTTTCAATACAAAAACAATCGGCAAAAAAAAACTTCTTTTCAATTCTAGTGGATGCAAGTCTACAATTCTTCGAAGAACGTTCATCACGACGACAACGACAACAGATTATCGATTATCAAGCCAATCAACCAATTCCACTGTAAAAAAAACGAACAACAAATTCATCGAATAACTTTCTGAAATTGATGTTTTTTTTTAGTTTTCGTCCGTATCCATCATTGATGTCACCAGGAAATCCGACGATTTTATGTTCACCACCGCTGGAAAACTATCCGTCGAATTCCAATTGGATTCCACCGCCACCACCTCATCCTCCGCCGCCATCGTCACAACCACCGCATCCAGCAAGTTCATCATCTCGTTCGACAATCCCAATTCTAATGCCAATGAATCATTCCGATCAAATTCAATATCATCATCGTTTAAGTGTCAATGTCACCGATCATCATGAATGGACAACGAATCCAACAAATTTAGAAACGATGTCATTAAATGGAAGTTTAAGTAGTAATACAAGTACAAACGAAAGTTCGTCTTATCCAATTTTAGCACCTATACCAACAGTTTATTTTAATCAATATCCTCAACAATCAGCCAACGAACAAACATTTATTCCATCAACAGTTTACATTCCTCAGCAAATCTCACCGAGATTACTCAATGAACCCATTCAATCGAATATGATCAATGAGTTAACATCGAATAAATATCCTCCCAATCAATCATCATTCGTTCTCATGTCACCGACACAACCAACACCTCTTTCAGGATTTCATCCGATTCCAATGATATCACGTGTCTATATGGATCAGCCAAATGGTTCAGCACAACAACAGCCAATATCTCCAACATATCCGGTGTTTTATTCATCACCATCGCCATCAACACCTTTAACTCCATGGATTCCAGCAGGTGCACAAGCAACACCTTACTTTATGGTGCCGAATCATCAACAAATTCAACATTTTCCTTTTCAACAGTTGATTTGAACTGTGTATTTGTGTGATTTATTTTGTTTTTCATTTTTTTTCTTTTGTTTTCTTTTTTCTTTCTTGTTTCAGTTGTAAAAATTTAACTCTCTCGTACATTTATTAGATTTATCTATCTATCTATCTATCTATCATATCTATTTTTGTTTGTGAACTATTAGTAGACTTCTATTTTCTTTTTCTTTATGGGATTTATTTGTATATATATGTATACGAGTGTCATTAGTTTGTTTAAGTTGGCTTTTTTTTATAAGCGTATACACCATGTGTATTGAACAACCATATGAAAGAAGAGTTAATATATCATACTTATATATGCATATAGCTATAAGATTTTCGATGCATTCAATTTTTTCACTGGGTCTATATACAATGTTAATTGCAGATTATTAAACCATAAATAACATGTAATTTTAAATAGATAATCATTTATCATGATAAAAAAGATTCCTCGTGTTCAACAATTTTAAATCTTTGAACTCGATGTTAGAGACAGCTGAATAATTTTCATTGATCATGTATCAGTAGAGGTCGTTCGTTGGAAAATAATCTGTGTATTTCCCTCGTTTTTTTACGTCTGTTTTTTACGTTCTCACCGGGGAATTATGTTAGTCGATATTAAAAAATAATTTCAAAAAAAAAAGAAGGAAAAATAACGGGGCGCAGAAAAAGATAAGACAACTAAGAACATAGAAGCGAAAGGAGATTTTTCTTTCTTTTTTTTACTTTACTCAGATTACTTGTCAGACCTCCGTTCTTGCACTTTTTATTTCCTTTCTAAGTGAAAAACTACGTCTTCTCCAAGCATATTTTAATCTATAGATCATTTTTCAATTCGTCCAACACCTTCATTCAAACAAGATGTTCCAAACAACTAACGATGATATTGATACATCTCAACAGACAAAAAAATCCAATCATAGTACTGATGTTGTTTATGATAATGAAACACTTATTAATAGCATAACTGGTTTCGAAAAAGATCTCACCGATAGATTAGAACTGTTAGAGCGTGATGCAGAAATACATGCACGACAAATCGAACTCGGCGAATGTCTTGAATATGTTGCCCAGTTAGTTGATCTTTTTAAACATACGGTTATTACAACGGAATTAAAAAATCAAAATCATTGGCATCATAATACACAAGATAATCTACAAAAACACAAAGGTATCACTGGGAATCGTCTGCTCGATGATAAAGTCGAGAAAATCGTTCTCAGTAGAGGTCTCAATAAAGAACAATGGAATTGTCTTCTTTACATATCATATAATAATGGTGATACTATGGAAATTACAAAATCCACCAAACAACATCTCCACAAAGTACGTGATATGGCTTCACGCCTTCTTGAAGACACGGAACAGAGTGCTGTGTTTGCACTCATTAAGGCGATGGAAACCTATATGGCTAAAAATCATTTTATTCAAAAATAAAAGAAACTGATCTTTGCTTATATGTATGTGTGTGTGTATGTACAAATGTCGTATTTTTTATTTATATTCCAATTATCTAATTGTATAAATAAATATGATTATACTTTGTCAACCCATGTATATTAATTAACGTTTAATTATTTACAGGAACACAATGACGAAACTTAGATGTTTTCCCGTTTATTCATGGCTGAACGCTGCGAAGCGTATTTGCTAAATTATAGATACTAAAAAAAGTCTGAATGTTCCCGTGCACGTGATTAAAATGGATGATAATTAACTTGCATATCGTTGATTGATGCGTACTAATAAGACTTTTTTCTTAGTTAGAAATTTCTCTAGATCCGGATAAAATTATATTTCTGACTATTTTTTTTTCAAATAAATAAAAGCGTTGTGAGCATGCTATACAGTCATACTAATGAACTTTTCAGAAATGGAAAGTGAGAATTCAACTACTACAAACGCACCGTTTCTTTTTACGATCATACCAATCTCTGTTCGGTTTTGGATCTATCTAATTGCGGATATTCTGTCTGTCTTATGCTCTCTATTTGTTCTGTATTATCTTTTATTCGATCGAACACTTCGTCAAGCTTTGAATAATCATGTTATTATTGTTCTTCTTCTAGCCGGATTGATCTATGAACTAACAACTGTTCCATTGATGCTTTATTACTTTCAATTCTACGATACTTGGCAAATATCAGCAACATTCTCACGTTTCTGGAGTTTTATCGATTACACTTGTTATACAATTCAAATGATCGGCATTGCTTGGGCATCCATTGAACGACACATCCTTATATTTAACAGTACATGGCTGGTAACACAAAGGAAACGATTTCTTTGGCATTATCTTCCTCTTATCATAATCTGTATCTATTGTATCGCCTTCGAAACTGTCTATGTTTTGTATCCATGGTGCGGAGATACTTATGGTTATTCACCAATCAATGGTGTTCCAGTTCATTGTCCATATGTTGATCCTGAAATGGCTCTATGGGATACATTTCTTCATCAAATCATTCCAACAGTTACTGTTATTGTATTTAGTCTTGCATTATTATTTCGTGTTCTCAAACAACAAGCACAATTTCGTCGATCAACAAACGGATCTAAACATCGTAAATTAACTATTCAATTATTATCCATAACAAGCGTATATCTTTTATTTAATTTTCCCCGATCTATTATACAAATTTTTATTTTTACTGGTTCACCAACAAATGAACTACAAGATGCTTATTATAGCAATTTATTTTTTTCAGTATGTATTGTATTTTTTCTACCGTTTATTTGTTATGGATCAACACCTGGATTAAATCAAAAACTCAACAAACTTTTTTGTCATGCAAACCGATTACATCCAACTATTGTTCCTGAAAACGAATTGGTACAACGTACATAATAATATTAGCTCGAAATTGCCAGATGTTTTCTTTTCATTTTGACCAAAAATAAAAGACAACTGCCGAATTTCACATCAATTATCGCATCGTTTTCTTTTATCTCACTGTAGAAAAAAACCGATGATAAATTGAATCTCACAAAATCTATTCAATCAAAATACGAAATGAAGTTATTTAGTTTGTTGTTCTTTTTGTCAACAATTATTAGCATCTATGCTATCAATGGAACAACTCTACGAGGCACAATGATTAATCCTTTACTCACTGAAGATGATTTTAAGGTTTTAGCTAGTTGGAATGCTAATCATGTACGTTGGCAATTACTATGGGGTGGATTTCCACATGGTCCAGCAGATAAAGGTGATATACCTGCATATGAAGCTTGGCTTGAAACTGCACTTGAACATCTCGATTCTCTATTACCATTTTTTCGTCAAGTTGGTATCAAAGTTCTTCTGGATCTTCATACACCACCTGGTGGACGTGATAAAAATGATAAATGGCCATTATTCTATAATCAAACATTTCAAGATACGTTTCTCAATGTATGGGAAAAGATGGCTAATCGATATAAAAATGAAACACAAATCATGGGTTTTGATCTCGTCAATGAACCAGACGATCGAGATTTAGCACCTGGTCTATTGAATTGGCGTAGTTTAGCTATCGTTGCTATTCAACGTATTCGTACAATCGATACATTACATCCAATCGTTCTCGAAGCATCTCCTGTTAGTGGCCCAGAAACTTTACCTAACTTCGAACCTGTTCCATTTGATAATGTGATCTATTCGTTTCATATGTACGAACCGTATCAATTCGTTTTTCAAAACGTTTTTAGCAACGACACTCCTATCTATTATCCAGGTATAATCGGTGGCAAAATGTGGAATAAAGATCAATTACGTGCTACAATGCAAGCTACACTGGATTGGCAAAAAACACACAATGCTACCATTCATGTTGGCGAATTTTCAGCTATTCGTTGGGCACCAGGCAATAGTACTTGTAATTATCTCAATGATGTTATTGAATTATTCGAAGAAAATGGTTGGAATTGGGATTATCATGCGTTTCGTGAATGGCAAGGTTGGAATGTTGAAATGATTGGTGATAAAGATCATCCTCAACCGTCACCTGTGCCTACTGACCGACAATTATTATTAATGAAATGGTTTCAAAAAAATAAACATTAAATTTTGAAATTTACTAAATAAATAAATATGCTGAAAATTTTAATAACGTATAAATTTTTGTACACGATGATTATATCGATCGACAACGTATAAGTTCAATTGATTGTCAAGAATCATTGATGCAGGAAAATTGAAAAGTGTCGTATTATCTCCACTGACACCTGTAACACCTGCAATAGTTGTACCATTGAGTTGTCCCGATGAAAAGAATTGTATTCGATGATTGTTTCGATCAACAACATACATATTTCCCATCGGATCCAATGTTACATCAGTCGGAGATTTGAGATGGAATGGCGTGCTACCAGCTCCAGTCGTACCACCACCAGCCAATGTCCAATTGTTAGCTCCTAACGTCCAACGAACGACATTATGGCTACCAGTATTAACAATTAAAAGACTCTTCATGAACGCATCATAATGAATAGCATTAGGCAGTAGTAATTGTGATCCATTTGTTCCATTTCCGTTTCCACCAGCAACTATAACATTGATCGAAGAATTCGTTGATGAACGATGTACAATTCGATGATTAAAAAAATCGGCGATGTATATTTTATTTGAACTCGAATCATGTGCGAGACCATAGGGTTCATCTAATGCAGTGAGTGACGTGCTACCAGTTCCAGCGTATAAAGTACCAATTGATGCACCATTTGACCAATAAACAACACGATCATTGTCTCGATCCGATATGTAGAGATTTTTATTGTCGTCAACAATAATTCCTAATGGTGATTTTAAACATTTTAAAGACGAACATCCTGTCAAATTCGCTAGTCCTGCTACTGTAATTCCGGTTTTTGAATTTAAAGAGAATTTTTGAACTCGATTATTCCGGATTTCAGTAACGTAGATTGCATTTGACCAATCCATTGCTAAATCCCAAGGTTCAAATAATAGATTCGATGTATTTCCTGATATACCTGACACACCAATGATTGTTATTCCTGTTGTATTCCACCGTAATACTACAAGTTTACCATAGCAATATATAATTATGTATATAAACAAAAATGTTTTCATCCTACCAGTTGTCGTTACTTTACGTTTGGTTTCTGCTTTAACTAATGAGATAACAACTACGGTGGTGATAACTCCAATAGTTAAAAGAGCAATCACAATACTTGAGATAAGCAAACATTTGTTGAAACATCTACAGTGAATATCTGTTATAAGTAAATAATGAAGTAAAAAAAAGAAGAATTTATTACGGTTTTGATTGTTTAGTCTGCAATGTTTTCGGATCATTAACTGTAGGTCCTTGTAATCGATTATAATTAGGATTGATGGGAAATATTTTCTTTGTCTATAAGAGAAAAATTTCCTTGCAAAATAAAATTGCATCTATAATTGTAATTACCTGTATTTGAGGTAGAGCATTTTGAGGAACTCTTGTAACCTTTACTGAATCGACTATATCGATCAATTTAGTAATCTACGTATATCAATAGGAAAACAAAAACAAAAATAAATAGAATCTCACTGAAAATAAATCAGTTTTCGTTGGTGATTGTGTATTATGGGCCATTATTCGAGATGACTTATCGAATGTGACGAAATCAATTTTTTGAGTTACTTTTTATAAAGAAAAGAAGCTGTACAAATAGTTCTAATGGCGTCAGCAGTCAAATTATAAAGCGTACTTTCATCACTCATAGACTGAATTCTATTCGGTTTAATCTATGAAGAAACTGATGTTGTCAAGGAGAGAATGTTTGTAGAAAAAAACAAGTCAATTTAATGCTTATTTTTTTGAAACCATTTCATTAATAATAACTGTCGATCTGTAGGTACGGGTGATGGTTGAGGATGGTATTTATCACCAATCATTTCCACATTCCATCCTTGAAATTCTCGAAACGCATGATAATTCCAATTCCATCCAAATTCTTCGAATAACTCAATAACATCATTGAGATAATTACAAGTACTATTGCCTGGTGCCCATCGAATAGCGGAAAATTCACCGATATGTATTGATACATTATGACGTTTTTGCCAATCAACATTTGGCTGCATAAGAGTACGTAATTGATCTTTGTTCCACATTGTACCATTGATCATACCAGGATAGTATACAGGTGTATCATTGGTAAAAACATTCTGGTGAGTGAATTCCAATGGTCGGTACATATGAAATGAATAAATAATGTTATCGAATGGGACAGGTTCAAATGTTGGCAATGTATAAACATTTCCATTAGGTGAAGCTTCAATAAAGATTGTACGTTGTGGATCAATTGTACGAATACGTTGAATAGTTGCAATAGCCAAATCACGCCAATTCAAGAGACCAGCAGCTAAATCTTGATCATTTGGTTCATTAACGAGATCAAAACCCATGATTTGTGTTTCATTTTTATATCGATTAGCCATCTTTTCCCATACATTGAGAAAAGTATTCTGATGTGTTTGATTGTAGAATAATGGCCATTGATTTTTTGGATCACGTCCACCTGGAGCGGTGTGAAGATCCAAAAGAATTTTAATGCCAACTTGACGAAAAAATGGTAATAAAGAATCAAGATGTTCAAGTGCTGACTCAAGCCATGCTTCGTATTCAGCAACAGTCGCATTATCTGCTGGACCATGTGGAAATCCACCCCATTGTAATGGCCAACGAATATGATTCGCATTCCAACTAGCTAAAACACGAAAATCTTGTTCGCCAAGTGAATTTTGTACCATTGTACCTCGAAAATAGATACCATTATTAACACTAACAACAGTGCGAGCAAACGTTGCACATACAATCAACGAAAAATAAATTGACATTCGCATGATTTCGAATGAAAAAAATATGTTCCCATAATACAAAATACACGCATATTTATCGTTTGTCTGCTGGGAAAATCTACAAATGTTTTATTTTTCAAATACTACATAAATAAAATTATCTCAAACAGTCAATGTTGATTCTTTTTAAACCAATCCATGAGCAATGCTTGAGTGAGTGTTGGTGTAGGTGAACGATGAGGATGATCTTTGTCACCGATCATTTCGACATCGAAGGCTTGTGTTTCACGGAAACAATGATAATCCCAATACCATCCGAATTCTTCGAATAAATCAATGCAATCACTTAAGAAATAAAAAGTACTATTTCCCGGTGTCCATCGCACAGCAGAAAATTCACCAACATGAACTGTAATATTATTTGCTTTTTTCCATTGAGCAACACCTTGTAATTCCGTACGTATTCGTTCTTTATCCCACATCACACCTGCTACCACACCTGGATAAGTTTGTGGTGTAATGTTAAAATACAAGTTTTGAAATGTAAATTGATACGGAGTATAATAATGAAAAGAATATATCATATTATCAAATGGTAGAAGTCCTAGTTTAAGTATAGCATGTTGGTCACCACCTGGTGATCCTTCAACAAAGATAGTACGTTGTGGATCAATTGCACGAATACGTTGAATAACCGCAATTGCTAGATCACGCCAATTCAATAGACCAGGTATGACATCTTTGTCATTGGGTTCATTCAATATATCATAACCCATGATTTGTGTTTCATTTTTGTATCGATTTGCCATCATTTCCCATACAGAAAGGTAAGCATCTTGAAATGTTTGATTATAGAATAGTGGCCATTTATCATGTGGATCACGTCCACCTGGAGGTGTATGCAAATCGAGTAGAACTTTGATACGTGATTCACGAAAGATTGGTAGTGCAGCATCAAAATCTCTGAGTGCTGTTTGAAGCCAAGCTTTATATTCAGCAACATCGGCTTTATCTGCAGGTCCATGTGGAAACAAACCCCATGATAATTGCCATCGAATAAGATTTGGATTCCAAGTTGCTAACACACGAAAGTCATCCAATGTCGAATTTGGATTGATAACTGTTCCTCGATATTGTGTGATATTATCCGTATACACACTAACAATTGTCATAGTAAATATGAGCAAGAACATTATTTTCATGATTCTGTGAAACTGATTTTTAAAGTTGAAAAAAACATGTTGAATATATATATATAAATACTGTTATCGGTGAGAATGGGAACATTAGCATCAGTGATTTTTATTATCTTAGAACAGAATTAGTTTCAAGATAATCTAATGTTGATTCTTCTTAAACCATTCTATTAATAGTAGCTGTCGATCCGTAGGTACAGGTGAATGTTGTGGATGATATTTATCGCCAATCATTTCAACATCCCATCCTTGAAATTCTCGAAACGCATGATAGTCCCAATTCCAACCAAATTCTTCGAATAATTCAATAACGTCATTGAGATAATTACAAGTACTATTGCCTGGTGCCCATCGAATAGCGGAAAATTCACCGATATGTATTGATACATTATGATGATTTTGCCAATCAACATTAGGTTGCAGAACTGTACGCAACTGGTCTTTATTCCACATTGTATCTTTGATCATGCCAGGATAATATACGGGCGTAACATTGGATGCAATATTTTGAAAAGTAAATTCTCCTGGTACATACATGTGAAACGAATAGATCACATTATCAAATGGAACAGGTTCAAAGGTGGGCAGAGTTGTAGGTCCACTAACAGGAGATGCTTCAAGAACGATTGGGTGTAATGTATCGATTGCACGAATACGTTGAATAGCAGCGATAGCCAAATCACGCCAATTCAAGAGACCAGCAGCTAAATCTTGATCATTTGGTTCATTAACGAGATCAAAACCCATGATTTGTGTTTCATTTTTATATCGATTAGCCATCTTTTCCCATACATTGAGAAACGTATCTTGAAATGTTTGATTATAGAATAATGGCCATTTATCATTTTTATCACGTCCACCAGGTGGTGTATGAAGATCCAGAAGAACTTTGATACCAACTTGACGAAAAAATGGTAATAGAGAATCGAGATGTTCAAGTGCTGACTCAAGCCATGCTTCGTATTCAGTAACAGTCGCATTATCTGCTGGACCATGTGGAAATCCACCCCATATCAGTTGCCAACGCACATGATTAGCATTCCAACTAGCTAAAACACGAAAATCTTGTTCTGCTAGATGCGGATTAATCATAGTTCCACGAAATTGTGTGCCATTAGCAGCATCCAACATAGGAAATATGTTAAGTAAAATTATCAATAATCCCAGTTTCATCATGTAATGCCTTTCGTTTCGTTTTCAAATCTGTTCTAATAGAACAAGAATGGTTCTTAATATGATAACAACGCATTGAATGAGAATCAAACACATCTGTAATTATTGATTAGTACTTGCCAAATCTATCGAGGCAAAACGTGATTCGACACACATTTACTTGAATTCTACGTACTTTTTACTAAAGTTGTCGTGAGTCATATGCAGTGAATTTGAGATTGAGTATATCTTCATCTATTGTTTTATGGTTTCCTATTAAAAACCGAACTCTATTGTTTATCTAAGGATTCTTTTCAATCAATATTCTTTCTTTTTTCACTCTGGTGCAGCCAGTCATTCGCTCTTTTTTTATTCAAAAAATTGTTGTTGATTGCAATACTCACGGTGAATATGCTGGCAAACGATGTTGGATATGAATATATAGATGAGGAATCAATAAATGAACGTTTGAAATGTTCAATCTGTACGATGCCGTTTATTGAACCTGTCATAACAAATTGTAGACTAAAAAGACATACATTCTGTCGACGATGTATCAAAGAATGGATTAGACATAATCCATCGTGTCCATCGTGTCGTGATAAAATTGTTGTTAAAGATTTAAAAGTGATTACGGAAAGTTATCTATTGGATTCACTCAATGAACTTCAAGTTAAATGTAAATATTGTGGTCAAACTGGTTTAGAACGAGCTAAATTTGAAGAACATCAAAATCGACATTGTACAAAAGTCCTCACACTTTGTCCACTTGCTGACCTTCAATGTCCATGGAAAGGACCAGTAGATCAGGTGGATAAACATTTGAATTCTTGTGTTTTCAAACCATTAAGTCCTTTAATTACGCATTTGAAAGATCAAATCAATGAGCTGCGTGTTTCAAATCAACAACTCGAGAAACGATTAAGAAAAACCGAAAGTAAATTTTATCTCAAGAGTGTTTTCTATTTTTTGTCGTTATATATTCATTCGATAGGTGAAGTCAAATGGCTTCGATCAATCTGTCCGAGAACTTTGGAATGTCGTGGTCATCCTTGTTTGAAATGTAAAACTTATTCAATTGACATGTCATCGATCAGCATATCAATCTTTGAATATCTTTTGAATCAATTCATCGAAATCAATTGAATAACATTTTGGAAAATGTCGAGATTGGGTTCGAACTGAAACCGATTCGGAAAATTCAAATCACATGTGATCTTTACTGAATTGCTTTCATTGAAGTCTTTTGCTTTATATTGACAACGAAAATGAATTCAATAGTTGGAAAAGGATTATTTAACTATCACATAAATGTTTTGTAGTCGATTTTAAAATGGTTTTGTGATGAAATCACCAAGATATGCGAACAGAATTAGCGTTTGAATTGTTTATTTCTAATGAGTTTTTCAAGAATCAATTCAAGCAAAGATTTACTTTATGAAAGAGAGTGAAATAAATGAACAAAAGATTCGACGTGATGCTACTTGTGTAGAACAACATCCTACGAACTATTCACTTTCTATGTGATAGCAAGGAAACCTTTGAAATGCTTGCACTTGTTTTTATGCTGATCAACAGAATGAATTCATTGATGCACCCGGCATTTTCAATCGTTTATTTTCCATGTGATCATAGATTTGGCCATCAACGGAGGATATATTTCTTTCAAATATTACATATAGACGAATAAAATAATCTCGGTCGTCGAGTGTAGTCAATTTCTATGTGATCATCGGTTAATAAGAGAATCTCTATACATGATAAGTGAGTAAATCTAATAAAAATACTGCATTTTCTTGGCTTAGGTGGTGCTGTATGTTCTTGTGACTAGAAACTATCTTCTGTTTTCTTTTATCTACGTATTTCGAAATGAATAAATTTTTCTTATCTAACAAAAGTGATAAAGATAAATTTCTATTCTATCTTTTCATTTACACGAAATAAAATGATCAAATTCTACGATCTCGTCCCATCCCCAGATTCTATTCGATACTTTTCGCCAAATCCTTGGAAAACCCGAATGGATCTTCTACATAAAGGCGTACAATTCGAAACTATTCCCGTTACTTTAATTGATGTTCGTCGTGATTTAGCTACGCGTTCAAAACAACCTAACATAACTGTACCAGCAATAGAATTGCCCAATGGAGAATTCATTTATGATTCTTTTCGTATTGCTGAATGGTTAGAAACAGCCTATCCTGATCAGCCATCTCTATTTACTGGCGATGGTCGAACAACGAATGAATCCAGTTCAGAACAGATTACTCTTGGAAAGAATTATGCGCGTATGATCGATTTAGGACTTGGTGCATCGAAACCTGAATGGGCTGTATGGTTTGATCTGTTCTTTCCGCTATTGGATCAGTTGATGGCGAAAGGCGAAGTTCAAGATTATTTTCGATCGGACGCAAGACTTGGCCCGCAAGGCTATCAAAAACTGATGGCACTCGATCGACAAGAACTCATACGTCGAGCTAAAATAAATCTTCAGCCATTTCTACAGATTCTACGTGAACGTCCCAATGAATATTTTCAAGGTAAATATCCGGGACAAGTTGATTATGTTCTTTTCGGTCGTTATGCATATTGTCGTATGCTTGATTCGAAATTAGCGAAAGAAATTTGGCAAGATCAAGGCGAAGAAATCGCTCAATGGATCGATAAACTATCGAATGCGTATGATGGACATGCATTGAAAATTTTTCAAAGTTTCGAATAAAAATGAATTTATTGTTCATTCTTTTTCAAACCGTTCATTAGTGTTAACTGTCGATCGGTAGGTACAGGAGATCGTTGTGGATGATTTTTGTCACCAATCATTTCAACGTCCCATCCTTGAAATTCACGAAAACAATGATAATCCCATGTCCAACCGTATTCTTCGTACAAATCAATTAGATCTCTCAAATAATTCGCTGTACTATTTCCCGGTGCCCATCGAATAGCCGAGAACTCGCCAACATGAATCGAAACATTATGAGCTCTTTGCCAAACCGAATTCGGTTGTAAAATCGAACGTAATAGATCTTTATCGAATATTTTCTCACCAATCTTACCTGGATAGTAAATAGGCGTCACATTATTATTCAAATTTTGAAATGTAAATTCATAGGGTTCGTACATATGAATTGAATAAATTATATTGTCAAATGGTAATGGCACAAATGTCGGCAGTGTACTTGGTAAACCGCCAGGTGAAGCTTCGAAAATAATAGGATGTTGTGAATCGATCGCTCGAATATTTTGAATAGCTAGTATTGATAAATTACGCCAATTGAGTAAACCTGGCGCAAGAATACGATCATCAGGTTCATTGAGAATATCATAACCCATGATTAATGTTTCGTTTTTGTAACGATTCGCCATCATTTTCCAAACATAGAGAAAACAATCTTGAAATTGTTGTTCCGTAAAAATACGATAACGATGTTGTTCATCTTGTCCACCAGGTGAAGTGTGTAAATCAAGAAGAACATGCAAGCCAAGATCTCGAAGAACAGGTATCATACCATCAAATACACTCAACGCACCTTCTAACCAGGCTATATATTGTGAAACATTGGCTTTATTTGCGTCATCACTGAACCAATTCAATTGCCATCGAACATGATTCGCTTTCCAACTTGCTAACACACGAAAATCATCGGCTTTTAGGCTTGTAGAGATCATTGTGCCTCGATAATGAATACTTATGCTTTGTTGAACGCTTACCAAAAGAAATACAATCGCACAGAATAGAAACATGAAGTTAGATTTCATTTTTTTAAAGAAATATTATGAGAAACAATTATTTTTCTTCATTTTATTTTTATATCATGTGAAAATATTAAACAAATAGATAAGATATCTCTCGTGTACTTAACTTCATTTTTGTTTATTATGAGAAAATACAAAAGTCAATTTTATAATTATCATTCATTTTTCTTAAACCATTCCATTAAAACCAATTGTCGATCAGTAGGAACTGGTGATCGTTGTGGATGATGTGGATCACCAATCATTTCAACGTCCCATCCTTGAAATTCACGAAAACAATGATAATTCCAATTCCAATCGAATTCTTCAAATAATTCAATAACATCACTCAAATATTGAGCTGTGCTATTGCCTGGTGCCCAACGTACGGCTGAAAATTCACCGATATGAATCGAAACATTGTGCATTTTTTGCCAATCAACATTTGGTTGCAGTACAACTCGTAGTTCGTCTTTATTCCACATTGTTCCATGAATCATACCTGGATAGTAAATAGGTTCACTAACGTTAAATAAAACACCTTGAAAAACAAATAGTGCTGGTGCATACATATGAAATGAATAGATAATGTTATCGAATGGTATTGGTTCGAAATTAGGTAATGTTTTGTAATCACCACCAGGTGATGCTTCAACGATAATTGTACGTTGAGGATCAATTGCACGAATACGTTGAGTAGCGGCGATTGCTAGATCACGCCAATTCAATAGGCCAGTTGCTAGCGTAGTATCATTAGGTTCGTTTAATATATCAAAACCCATGATTTGTTTTTCGTTTTTATATCGATTGGCCATCATTTCCCATGAAGAAAGAAAACAATCTTGAAATTGTGTTTCATTAAATAAACGAAATCGATGTTGTTTATCAGCTCCACCGGGTGGCGTATGTAAATCGAGAAGGACACTAAGACCAAGTTGACGAAGAACTGGTAACATAGCATCGAATATGTTTAAAGCATTTTGTAACCATGCTTCATATTCAGCAACAGTAGCATTGATCGGTGTACCACCTTGTTCTCCCATATTCAATTGCCATCGAATATGATTTGCTTTCCAACTTGCAAGTACACGAAAATCATCGGCTTTTAAATTTGAATTAATCATTGTACCTCGTAGTGTTGTCGCATTGCTCGTATAGATGCTAACAAGTACTACGAACGACACGACCAGTACCAAAACTGATTTCATTATTATCTTCAATTCAGTATATTTCGGTCCGTATATATATATATTATATTTAGTTAATATGAGAATAGAAACACGTGTTTGGTTTTTATGAATTTATTGGGCGTTTGTAGATTAGGAAAATTGATTTTGTTGAAACCATTTCATGAGTACTTGCTGGCGATCGGTGGGAACTGATGATCGGTGTGGATTATTCATATCACCAATCATTTCAACATCCCACCCTTGCCATTCACGAAAAGCATGATAATTCCATGTCCAACCGAATTCTTCAAACAATTCAATAACATCACTTAAATAGTTTGCTGTACTATTTCCTGGTGCCCATCGAATAGCTGAAAATTCACCAACATGAATTGAAACATTATGGCGTTTTTGCCAATCGACATTCGGTTGCATCAGTGTACGTAATTGATCTTTATTCCACATCTTTCCATCGATCATACCTGGATAATAAACAGGCGGTGTAGTATTAGCACGAAGATTTTGAAAAGTAAACTTTCCTGGTTCGTACATATGAAACGAATAGATAATATTATCGAAGGATAGTGGAGTAAAATTAGGTAAAGTTGTAACTCCACTGCCGGGTGGTGCTTCAACAATAATTGTACGTTGAGGATCAATGGCACGGATACGTTGAACAGTCACACTAGCTAAATCATGCCAATTGAGAAGACCGGGTACGACATCTCGATCATCGGGCTCATTGACAAGATCGTAACCCATGATTATCGTTTCATTTTTATAACGATTGGCCATCATATCCCATGATGCAAGAAAACAATCTTGCCATGTCTTATTGTTGAACATTCGCCAATTGAGTTTTGGATCACGTCCACCTGGTGAAGTATGTAAATCAAGAAGAACATTGAGACGAAGTTCACGAAGAACTGGTAACATTGAATCGAAATCATTCAACGCACCTTGTAGCCACGCGTTATATTCATCGACAGTAGCATTATCTGCTGGATGGCCATCTCCACCCCATAGTACTTGCCATCGAATATGATTTGCTTTCCAACTTGCTAATACACGAAAATCATCTGCCTTTAGATGTGGATTTATCATTGTCCCACGAAAACGTACTGCATCATTGATATTCAAAATAATTACAACAGTTAAAAGAATAAATATCAAACTAAATTCCATTTAGTATTGAATCGAAAACGAATAAAATATTCTTTCCGAATTTAACTATCGGCATACATGTGAATAGAAAAATCTGTTTGATTATTCTTTCTATTTTAATTTACGAGATTCCACACATCTGTTAAGGGTGGGGTATTCAAATTGAGGTTATTTTTTTATTTTTTTGAAAAATTGGCCAAGGACACTTAAAAATAGAAATCAAATTGAAAAGAAACCTTAAAATACATGACTGAAATCTATGACATGATCGTTGAGATTTCGTAAGAATTCGTCTACATCGATTGAACATACATATTACGTACGATGAATTCACATTTTCAAGTATCGACCCTATTTTAATCAATTGATCAAGTGCGTATTCAAGTATTCAGAATGTTATTGAGAAAAGAATCGAACGATTGAAATCAAGTTTCATCTTGTTCGGTTTTTTTTTCAACTAGAACGAAAATCGAGAATGAGTTTGCGGTAGGTATGTCATTAAAAAAAACTTGTATCGTCAATATTTATCAAATATTGGTATGCGTGGAATGATAAGGAAAAAAACCACTTTAATACTCGAATATTTACAAACTTAATCCGTTTGGATTAGAAATCTAATATTGAAATAACAAAATCAAGACAAATTTCAAATTTTCTCGTTTCCTTTCTGTTCTTTCTTTTTTTTTCATCATAATCATCATTTAAAAGAAAAAAAACAAGGAAACAATATCTTTGTACAATCAAGAGAGAAGAAAAAGAAAAAAGACCATAGAATACAAATCAAAAGAAGAACGACAGAGAGAGAAAAAACGTAATGTGATCAGCACCACGACAAGAACACCCCTTAATTTGTTTCGATTTTTTTTCTTTTTTTTTGTATATATTTATATATATATATATATTTCCCGCATCTTGAATAAAACAACATGCATACATACACATACATCGAAGCAAGCCATTCATTTTACATTAAAAGGAAAAGAAAAACGAGAGAAAAAGAAAAAAAATAAACGTATAGAATATCTAGAGATACGAATGAATGATGAATTCACCGAGAATGTTGGAAGGTAGAAGCAGGATGTTGTATGTGTGTGTGTGTGTGTTCAGATCTGTCCCAATGCCCAACGAAAACCCGCAAACAATCTGACCGACAGTCCAGAAGATAAAACACAAGAACAAAAGCAATTGAAGTCAATTGAATATAAGCGTTTTCGAAAAAAAAAGAGGATAAATTGAATTTTTGAACCACTACGAAGAAAAAAACATAAACAAATGAAGCAAAGAGAAGAAAAAAGAACGTCGATTTTCTTTTTGGCTGCATGCGTATATATATATATATATATGTACGTATATGGAGAATTTAAAAAAATAAGATTCGAGATTTTTTCACTTAATGACTGCCATATGCATTATCGTATGTTGGCATTAAAAGTTCTCGTGCAAAGCCATCGCTAATAAATCGTTTGAAATCTGTTGTGTTTTATGTTGAAATAGAAAATCAAAGTTAGATTAAAAAAATAATGAAGAGAAACAAAAACGAAGTTCTACCTTCAAAATTAAGTTTACCACGCGATCCTCCTAAATGTGAAACGATATCTTGAACACGATAGTTCGAATCGGGTCGACCGACGACAATTAAAAGATTCTGAATATCTTGGGAAGTTAAATAGGCGTCATTATCGGAATCTAATTTCTCGAATGTTCGACGTAATTGATAATCATTGTATTGACCTGTGATAATCGGTGCTAATAATTCGCAGAATTGTTCGAAACTTAATCGTCGAATGTCTAGAAAAAATTCAATCATTTGCCTTTTGTTTCGTTGAAATCAAAAGAAAAGATTGTTTTACTTGGTAATCGATCGTTGTATTGATCGAATGTATCTTTATTGATTTCGAGACGGAAATGTTTGTCTCGTTGGTTGCCATAGGATGTTGGCTGACGATTTCGACGATCGCCACGTTCGAACCATTCGTACATAACTGAAATTCGAGAGTTTTTTTTTGTTGTGTTGTGTTTTATTATTAATTTCAATCATAAAACGAAAGTGAAACATTTGCTCTTTACCTTTGATCATTTCACCATTGACACGTTTTGTGTATTGAGCATATTTTTTTACGATGTCATCTCGAATTTTATTATTGATCACTTGCATGATCTTCCAATCTTGGGCTTGATGGGCTATCATAGATAACATACAAATAGATTAAAACGATTTGACACTTCTTTTTTTACATCTATTAACTAGTTAAGAGCATTGTGATAAGGAAAAACCGAGACAAAGGTTTACTCATACTGATAAGGTAAAATTTCTTTCTTTTTTCTCCGACCTCGTGCTTTTCTTTCTGTCTCGTTTCTTTTGTTTTTTTCTATTAAATGAGAAATACTGAAAAAAAGAAGAAAAAAAAATGTGACATCTACACTTAACAACTACTGTCAGTTTCTATTGTGAAATTGAATTTCTCTTACGACTCTCAATATACACGCATTTTTCTTTCATCGAACTCAATCCGACAATTGTTAGTAGTGAAGGTTATTGAGATTCAGTAATAAGAGATAAGTTCATAATCCTGTGTTTATGAACCTTGACGTTCGCATTCAGTTCAATTTACACACCGAGAGCATTGCTGGGTGTTGTTGGAATGATCACGGGTGGATGGTGATACTCCATTGAAGTCAATTCTGTTCCGTATACCGACCGTTTGTTGTTACGACCAAACTATCGTCGATTGTGTCGATGAAAAAGAAGAAGAAGAAGAAGAAAAAAACAGACCGTACTCGTTGCTGCAACTCATGGCATCATACGCAGCCGAAGCGGCGACGACACGTAAACCAAGCAAGCAAAAAAAAAGGTAGTATGTGTGTAATTGAAGACACGGAGAGAGAGAGAGAGAAGGAAAAAGAAACAGAGAGAAGGAGAGACACAGAGGAAAGGCAAAAAAGTGAAGTATGAATGGAATTCGATGCTTCTGTCGATGGAAGCGGTTTGACTACGGCGAATTTCGAATTCTTTCGTTTTGCTTTGTCTCTTTCTTCTTTCCCTTAGCACTTGATTGCATCACTCAATTTAGAAATATTCGAAACGAAGCGAGAAAAAAAACGAGAGAGAAAGAGAGAGAGAGAGAGAAATGCATATTGAATATTTAGAATTTCGAAAAAAAAAGTAAGCGTACTCTTCCTCTCAAGTATGTTTGTATATTCATCCTAGTGTGGTGAATTGAATGATTTATGTTATTCGTGGTTTTTTAGGCTACACCCAAGAGAAGAAGAAAAAAGCTAACCTCAAGGAGAAATAAAGACGAAAAAGAAAAAAACTTTAAGCACACTCTTTTTTGGACAAAAATCTTCGATTCGGAGGAAAGAGAAAAAAAAAGAAAAAGGAAAAATATATCAAGACGAGACCTAAAAAAAGAAATCAAAATGGAATAACGACGAAACCTTCGCGCTCTTAGTCTTATTACAATTTCTCTTTTTTTTTCTTTTTTTCTTCAGTCCATTACTTTTATTATGATTATCATCATTAAAAAAAACGAGAACTACGAACGAACGAACGAAAGGGAGAGAAAGTAAGAACTCAATTTCATAACATGATATGCGAAATGCATATCTTCGAAAAGGTCAGTTTAATACATGTAAAGATGAAGAAAACGATAAAAAAAATGAAAGAATTTATTTATTTTTATTCGTTTTTGGTTTCTGTTGGTCGAAGATATTTGCTTAAATTGATATATATATATGATTACAACGACTTACCACTCCTTTTTCCTCGATAGTAAATCACCTAAACTCAGTTGTCGACTTGTAGTTACCACTATTGCTTACGACTATAACAATAATATATATATATACGACTTTGTCTGCACGCACTTCAACTTCAACATTTATACAGAACAAAAAATCCTCTTCACGTTTTTTTTTCTTCTCTTCTCCTGTGTCCAGTCAGTTCATGTTTGTTCTTTTCTTTTGTCTCACATATATTGACTTCATTATTACGCCATCAATCGTCTTAGACTCGATTAAATGTAGTCACTGACACTAACCAATTGTTGGACAGACAGAAAATGGCAGCATGTGCAAGGTCAGATCAATGGGTTCATTGAAATTTTTACTAGTTGTCAAATAATAAAATAATTCGAAATATCATCAAGAGAAAAAAAAGAGAATAAACATGATCAATGAACATAAACATACATAGTCACTCTAGCGAATACGTGCATTTAAATGTATTTCGTTTCTCTGTGAACTTTTTAACACGACTGTACAATGAGCATACAGTACGAACGAGGGAGAGAGAGAGAGAGAAGCCCTCATTTTACTTTTTTGCATATGCTAATAGGCACATAATTATCGATGAAGAAGAGAGGAGAGTTGAATTGCCTATGATGCTAATTGATATGGTCAGACCACCCACACTCTCTATCAAGCCGAGACGAAGCTAATGTATTAACCTTTTTTTTTATATGTGCGTATGATTTGATAGTTTTTATTTGAATCCTTATCTACATAAATTCATTAAGAAACAAAACACCACAAACAAGAATCTTTTCGTATTGTCATGCTATTCATTCGTTCATTTACCTTTGTTCTGCTGTTCATTTTGAAACGTTTACATACTTATAGGCGTCTGCTACGCATTAGTACGAAGTGCGAAGGAGTAGCAATGCATATTTACTCTTCACTTTCACGTTGTCCTATTTAGTAGACTAATGATCAGATTGTGATGGCAAAATAAACATCTTTAACACTTCAGACAACGCTCATTAGTAACTCAAAGACAATGTGATGTACAACTAATTTCGTTGAGTCTTTCTTTTATTTTTCTCATTGACGTAATAAAGCTTTTCTATTTCATACTTGAATTGATGAGACACATCGATTTCTATGTAATAGAGATAAAAGAGAATGCTGTCATAACTATGGCGAGTTTATGCATATATATATCCTGCAGATAAATATCGGCGAGACGAGAAAATGGACTTGATGGATAGAGATGATGAGAACTTTTTGTTTTATATGATCAATCTTCAATACGTGACAATAGTAGTAGTTCATTTTCAATAAGAATAATAAAACGAAACAAAGCTATTATCTAATCCAAGAACAATAATTAATGATATTGTTTTTTTTCTTCTCTTCTCTTCTCTTCTTTCTTTTGTCATGTTCATTGAAGATGTATACTAATAAATTTTCAATCATAACTAGTATTTAAATGATCGATAAGATCGATTAACAACGAGTCGATAATAAATGAGCTTTTCTTTCTTTTTTTCTTCCGTTTATTTGACATGTAATTGATCGTTTAAAAAAAAACATCACGATAAAAACAACTTTTTTTTCAACAACAACAACAACAACACGTCGGCGAGAAGCACTCGGATTAGTAGGGCTGCATTATATGTCTCTCTCGTTCTTGCTCAACTTGATTCAATATTATTGTTATATTTGCATAGTTGTTTGAATCAATCAAACTACCTTGACATATTGATCATACTTCGTCACAAACGGACAAAAACATCTTTATATTTTATTATTATTTCTTTAGCTGGTGCTCGTATTGTTATCGTGTCACGAGAGAGAGAAAAAACAACAGCAGAAAATAATTAATCGGAATAAAGACAAGACAGAAATCGAGACACATTTTGCGAAAGTGCAAATCAATAATTGCCTTTAGATAGGTTATCAGACAATGTACATCAATGAGGCTTGCGTGCGACGAAATCGAGAGAGAAAATCTGTCAATAAACCGTCATTAATGAATAGAACATGAAAAACAACGATGGATTATCAATAAAATCATGCACATTAATATTTATGTTCTTGTCCTTGACTAAAACTATACACGTTTAGATGTGTATACCTTGTATATATATAAAAAAAGATCGATCAACATCAATATTTTACTTCGGGATAAAGAAATCGGAGAAACAAGGAAAAACCTTGACTAACTATTGAATTTGATGATTATTGCTCGAATTCAAGTCGTAAGTAATAATTGATGATAGAAACGAAAAAAAAACGTGAAAAAAAAGCTAATGAAAGTGAATGAAAAACGGACAGCGCGTGTTGATGGTAATCAAAAAGTCATCATGCGTGTATGATGCGTCTGTCATTGAAGTTATTCAATCGACATTCACGTTCACACAAAACGACAACACAAAAACACCTCTCTTATGTTTCTTTTTTGTTATTGTACATAATCAAATTGCAGTTGAGTAAACGCAAAATACAGGGTGCTCTTATGTTTTATTAGTAATCGGGAAGGAGAATATTTACTTATGATAATTTTTCTTTCTCTCTCTCTCTCTTTTTTCTCATTATCGGTTTCGTTCTACCACCCAAATATAGTAAAAAAAATAACAAATAAAAAAAAAGTTAAAAAAAAATGACAAGCGTCAGCTGCCAATTAAAATACGCATGTAAAACGAAGAATCCTTGAAATCGATACGAATACATCGACTGTTTAGGTAAAGATGATGAGTAACAGATGCACGAGCATGATAGATTCTCATCACTTTTCAAGGACAGTTGTTTTTCGAATCGATACGTATCTCGTCGATTGATTGTCTTTCTTAAACACGTTCAAACGTCAAAATCAAGCGAACTAATCTGAGAAACGTGCTTCTTGTTTGTTTGTTTTTTGTCTAATATTAATAGTAATCAAGAGACGGAAAAATCAAACTGATATGATATTGATTTCTTTTTAATCGATTACTGATTGCAAAGCAAAAAGAAAATGAAAACAAACTTACGAAGTTGCTCATAAGCTTCATTTCCGTACAAAGCATGAAATAACATTTTTTCACCGTCGACAACAAATTCGGGAACTTGATAAACCGATACACTTGAGTCATGAGCTCGATAGGGATTCATTGAAGTCGTAGTGGCCATGGGGATTGTTTTCTTATTTATTCGCACGAATGAAATAGATAATCAAGTTATAACTTGTCTTTCTTCTTCTTCTTCTTCTTCTTTTTTTTCTTCGCTTTTTGCCAGTAGGTAACTAGACGCGCGTGTGCGTATATATATAGAGAGAGACGAACGATCGATGTTGTTGATGATTTCAGAATAAGAGGAAAAAACAATGCATAATAATTTTTCTCGGCTTTCTCTCTCTCCCTTTTCTTCCCTCTTTCGCGCTCTCTCTCTCTCTATTTCGCTCGTTTGTCGATGATGATGATGATGAGAGGACGTGAGGAGGAGAGCTTACACGTATTTATATATTTATACACAAAAAATGAAGAGAGAGAGAGAGCGAAAGACAGACGACGGCTGTTGCTATTACTACTGTTATTCCCTATCATCATCATCATCATCATCGTCATATGCGTTCTTTTGATGTAATTGATTCTTTCGTTTGCTTTTTCTTTTTTTGTATTTTTGTTATAAATTTTGAAGAAAAAAAAAACAGTTTGGTTCTTAACGGATGCACATATGTTTTTTACATTTGATCGAGCAAACGATAAGAGTTGGTTTTGTGCTTTTTTTCAATCAAAAAGAAAAAGAAAATAAGAAAGAATAATAAATACAAGTTAATCAACTATGCAAGTCGATGAATGAAATTAAACGTCAAACAAACTAACAGCAGAATGTTTTTAGATGAAAATATGTTTATCTTCAGGTGGCAATCACAAGACAGCAAAGAAAAACAAAAGCTCAAACAAGATTATATTTATACATTGATCAATCAATTCTCTCAATAGTTTTGCTTTTATTTGTCATCCGATGAGAATATTTTTGTTTTGAAGAAAAAGAAGAACGACGCCGATCGACATGTTAAAAGAAGTTGAGAATTAAAAGCTTTCGTTGACTTACTCGTGTCGAATTGTTAAAGATGATTGACCGTGTCTAAAGCACGTTTATGTCTCTTACGTTGATCTAATAGTGTCGTTGTAGTTTTGTTCTCTTGTGTAACATGTGTAAAATCACTTTTGTCTTCGATAGAAGAATGAACGAAAGAAAAAAAAAATGAATTGTTCTTTTGTTCGTTTCACATAACCTAATCCCGTTTGGTAAGGGTGACGATTGATAAGACAAGAGCAAATACTAAACATCGAATCAATTTGATGGAATAGTTCATTTCCTATTGACTAAACAAATAGAATTAGATCGCAATTGAAGAAGAAAAATCAGTTTCGTTTTAATCTAAAACAAATCGAGCAATTCGATCGCTCTTGCTTATCTACGATAGATCATTATCATAATTTTTCACGTTTTTTTTATCCAACGAACAAGGTTAACAATTATCTCGATAAACATATGGTTCATTAATAATCAAGGAAAAATTCGAAATTCGATGATTGTGTCATTTGACAAGTTAAATACTTTATTCAATTGAAAATTGACAAGTTAAATTTATCTGTGATTACATATTCGTTGAAAAGAAAGGCGATTTAACATTTTTTTATTGTAATTATAATTGAATGAATTTTAGGATTTTCTTCAATCCATTTTATATTGAAATACACATCGTTTCGGCTATTGATTCGAGTTAATGTCTTTCGACAATAATCATCGAACAGATGATGTTCATTGCTGTTGATTAATTTTCCTAAACCATTTGATCGAATGAATAATTCAACGAAACGTATTCGATCGAATTTCGACCACCAACGATCGAGTAAATTCTCGAAAAACGATTCACTCAATCGAAAATAATAGAAACCAAGTGAAATATATTCAATATTCGGTAGAATTGTTAATAAATCATCGAAATAATCAATTGACATACTTCGACGTAGCCAAGTTAGTTTCAATCGTTCAAGTTTCGATAAGATCGAAATCGATTTTGTTAGATATTCATGAACATGATCAGCAACGATTTCTAATCGTTTCAGATTCGGCATATTCGATAGAAGATAATGAGTCAACGAATGATTTGATCCGTCTTTTAATTTAATAAAAAGTATTCGAATTTCACTGAGAATTTGCACAGTTGAATTGAGATTGTTGATGTTCGTTGGCCAAAAATATAAACGACATTTGTAGAGTTTCGATGACGAGAGAATTGCTTGAAGAAGATCTTCAGTTGGTACACATGCAATCGAAAGATATTCAATTGGATGACAAGACAAATATTCGATAGAATTCGGACGAAGTTCTTGTCGATTGACTTCGATTGTTAATGATTTTAATCGAAGAAGTTGACTACCATGCCAATAGAGAAATTGTGAGAGATATTTGCCGTGACCTTGTGTCGAAGATTTCAAATAAACAATTCGATTTAGAATCGAACTCGGCCAAGGAGAGAGAAAAGCGAGTTGTCTGTAGAATTGTTCGCATTTTTCTAGTTGAACATGCAATAAAAGATGATCAGACGAGAGAATTTCGTTGAAATAACGGTTTAAATTGTTGAATGCATAGAGCAAATCATGAATTTCGAAATGTTGAAAAATTGAAATCCAAATTTCGATAGGCAACTGTTCGGCACATGTTTTCATTTGATTCTATTTTTGTTTTTGTCAATCATTTATTTCGAGGTCATTTTTCTTCTTTTTTATTTGTACAACAAGTTCGAAAACAGCCGAAAAAGAAATGTGATTTTCTTTTTTATTGTCTCAGTCAACAAACTAGGATTCGTTTGTTTATTTGTTCATTTTAAATTGACATTTTTTTTCTCTCCCGTCTCCTGAAATTTCAATGACATTTTCGTAATGATGAACAATTGACTATCTGGAATGTAGGCCAATGGAAAAGATATGCGATATTTTGATGAGTTCCATCGGATTTCCAAGACAAGAAATCGAGAGAATGATTAAAAAAAATGGTTTACTTTTTATTGGCGAAAAAAAAGATTTAAAGATTCTTTTTAAAAAACTCAATGGCGTCTTGAATAGCGATTTCGCATTGTTCTTTCGATTGTTCGGTATCAGCTGGCCGAACAACAAATCCATGAACTGTTCCAGGATATGTTCGAAATGTACCGAGACCATTCTCGGTTAATTCTTTTTCGAAATGTGCTTTGAGTTCGTCAGGAAATGCGCGATCAGTTTCGGCGCAAAGGAAAAGAATTGGTCGTTTAATGATTGCTGTATCTTCTTTTTCTAATCTCGACGGATGTCCGACGGCACCTGCTTTTATTGCTGACGATAATTCAGCATGACTGATCAAATGAACAACCGCTCTTGCGCCATAACAAAATCCAATTACCTAGATATTTCAATTTGAAATTATCGAATAATAAGAAAAATTCACTTGAATCGAATCATAATGTCCTTTGATTGTCGAAATTAATTTATCGGCAATAGCACATGAATTACTAGTTGGATGTCTTTCTCTCCATTGAGGCATTTTTTCGCTACGATTAGGATCATCGGCATCCACTGGATCTCCATTGAAACAATCAGGAATAAGAACAGTTGCGCCAACAGCAGCGGCTAAACGATCGGCTAGTTTTCGAGCATTAGGAAATGCATAACCAAAGATGTCTGTAAATATGACAATCGCTGCTTTGCCTTGACCTGTTTTATAGGTACTGATTTCAGCGATGTCTTCTACTAGACCTTGTGCTTCGTGTGTTTGAGGAGCACCGGGATCAGTACAATGCGAACTATCCATTGCAAAAAATTCTAAAAGTGAGAAATATGCGACCTATTTAACTGTAAATGTCGTTTTCAAGTACGAAACTTGGTTTTGTTCGATAAAAAAGAAGCAAAAAGTACGACGTTCTTATCACTTTTTGTTTTTAAAAAAAAACAACTAGATACAGATCGAGTAGTATGAGAACTTTATCTCGATAAATGAAAGTCAATGTAATTCGCTAATATTTTTTTTTATTTTCTTCTTTTTGTTGATGCCACACTGGCTGGCAGAATATAACAAACAAACAAAAACAAACAAAAAAAATGAAACAAATAACAAAAAACGGTATTTAATCGGAATCTTCCTTATTTTTCTTCTTGTGTTTTTTATGTTTTTTTTCACTTGTTGTCTAAATAACAAAGAAAAAACAAAATTCGATTTTCATTCGATGAATATTCTCTTACTGAATCATCAGCTACCGATGATGTTTGCATTTGGTTGTCATCATCGTCATCATCTTCGGTCTTTTGTTTTTTATCTTTTTTCTTCTTTTCACTTTTGCTTTCATCGACCGTCGATGATTCGTCCAATGATCGCTAAAATCACAATTTTCCAGACATTCGAAAAAGCAAATCTTGTTTTTACTTTAGCAGCAGGCGGCGTTGCACTAACATCATAGAGCATTTCACGCCAATTCTTCGGTGTTTGTTCAGTTGGTTTACCGAATTTACCTAAGATACCTTCTTTAATCATCAATTTCTTTTTCGATGCAACAGGACCAAATCCCCATTTTCGTGGATAAGTATCACGTTCCATAACAACACGTTTAATTTTCGCTGCAATACCGTGATCACATGTCGCCATTGTTGCTGTTGTCATCAACGCAATGCCCAAAGCAACAGCTTCGCCTTTCGTTGTTGTTATAACGATTTGTTCGTTGAGTTCGATTCCATCTTCGAAACGAAGAATACCAGGTAATAATACTTTCGCACCATAACAAACGGCATTGACCTAATTTACACGAAGTTTTTATTCAAACAAAAAGCAAAAAATCGAGAAAACCTACGGCACTATCTTTGATAATAATACGTTTATGTGAGACTAACAAAGCTTCTAAAGGTTTAACAACACGACGAAGATAAGTTTCGTCTTTATTGTGCATATAAGCGTAGGTTGCATCGATAACATCGTGCATTGTTACCATTCCTTCCTGAAAAAAAAACACGAAGAACATAGAGAACGAATTTGAGTTTTTTGTTGAGAATGATTTACCGCTTCCGATTGAATACCCGATCGAACACGACGAAGTTCTTGCATGATACCACCGACACCAAGTAAAAGACCCATATGAACACATAATGTTCGAATATATGTTCCAGCTTCGCAACTAACCCAGAAAATACCTTGATAAACAAAAAAACAATCGAGTTTTCTCTCTCAAAAACTAAACTCCAATCTTACCAAGATTTCGTCGTTGATCGTATTCCAATAATTTACTTTCGTAAATTGTTCGAATACGTAATTGACGTTTAACAGCAGCGATAACCGGTGGCTTCTGAAAAACAGCTCCTGTCAACGATTCGAGTGTCTAGAAAGTCCAAACATTGAATTTCTTTTTCCTTCAAATTCGATTTTTTTCTTACACGTTCGACTTTTTTGACATCGTCAATCGGCGAATGAAAACGAACAACACCGATATATTCTTTACCAGCCGATTGCTGTGATTTAACAAGACGTGTTGCACGTTCAATGCAAACGATCAAACAGCCCGATACTTTCGGATCTAAGGTACCTGAGTGACCTGTTTTCGATACAGGCAGTGCTTTGCAAAGAATTCGTTTGATCCAAGCAACGACTTCGTGAGACGATGGATTCACTGGCTTGTCCAAATTAATAAAACCCGATCTACGAGAATTTTTCGAGTTTTACAATTCGAAAAAAAAGCGAAGTTTTACTTGATGTATTCCTCGATCGGTCGTTGTAATGGCGAACAACCTTGAGGAACAGCTGAAAAACAAACAAACAAACAAATCAATTCGATTTCGATCGAAAATATTCATTTCGTACGTGTGTAATGATTTGAACGAACATTTAAACGATCGAAATTCTAAATCGCAACGAGAAATAAATTCACAAAATTCGAAAATTCATGTGAAAACTACTTTGAGAAGAAGCGGCCAATCGGCAGTATTCAATTTGCCAGACGAGGACGATGGTTCAACAACAAATTTGCCTTTATGCTGAATATCCTGTCGAACGAGACAATCAAATAAACAAAACAAACAAACGAAGATGAACGAGTCAACTCACAGCTATACTTTTGCTTGCCATTTAACAAAGCTAATGGAAATCAACTAACTAAACTAAATAAGAAAACAAATAAATGTTCACTGTGATGTTCAAATAGATCGAATAGAAGAAGAAGAAGGGCAAATCGATTCGAAAACCTTTCGACGAAGAACAATGGGAATCTTATCGGTTTGGTTGCATTTCAACGAATCGGAAGTATTCATTCGAGTTCAAGGAGGTTTATTTCTATCTTGAGATTCAATTCAATTTTGAGATTAAATACAAAAAAAACTTTCGAAATTATCAAAAATTTCAATTGGTTTACGTGACTTTTTTTTATTTTTAAATAAAATTTCAATGTTTGACTATTGACGACATCTGTGTGTGGGTGAAGAGAAAAAAAGTTTATCATTTTACTCGTTGATTACATTGAACTTTGCATGATCTTATAAAGAAAGACTCGGGTCTTTTATAATTGCACTCGTATATACTTTTACGAAAGAATCTATCTGCAGTTTAATAATAATAATAATGCGGAAGCGCACATCGGAAGTTTGCATTGCAGAACGGAAATTTTTACATGTGATTTTCGTCAATTGATTCGATGATATTCAAATCATGACGATTGTTACTAAAGTATCAGACAAAACTTCTGATATTTAAGCTTTTGTGTTAGTTGTGAAAACAAGAAGAAGAAAAAAACATCGACCGTATTTTAAAATGCTAAGCCGTTGTAAAAAAGAAAGAAAAACTACTTAGAACAGAACATTCGTTTTTATCCTTTATTTAATTAATAGTTAAATGCAAAGAGGCAAGAAAAAGAAAATGCGTAAAATGAAATCTTCTCAGTCTTTTCTTTTCTTTTACTCTCGTTATGTAAAACATGAGAAATTGAACGACAGAGATCTTCGAATGCACATCAAGAGGAATTCTTCTTTTTTCTTCTTCTCGTATCCAAGGTTAAAATGGTGACGTCAGTTGTGTTTTACATATCTGTCTCTGGCGGAAGAGATTCAGTTCACTTTAATGGTAAATTACACCAAATTGATTAGAGATAAAAGTCATATTTATTTTAAAAAAAAAACAAATTTAGAAAATTAAAATAAACAAAACATTACATCACGAGACATTTTTGTTTGTTTGAGGTAATAGAAATTGATTTGTGATGAGACCTAATAATTTGCCCCATGTTGATTCATGTTTTATTGTCCATTCGTTGCCATGTTGATACATCAAAGCTTTGAAACACTCAATTATGGATTCACAGAGCATCTATTCATTAAAAAAGAAAAACGCAAAGTTCATCTTCTTTCAAAAAATTTTTTCAATGACTTTCGTCTTACATCGACATGATCTTGTTTGATTCTATATTCTGCATGTGCATCAGCAACTTTTTGAAAATAATCTTTCAGTATACTATCATTATTAGTCGTTGGCGTCACACGTGTTACCATAATCATGATTAATTGATCGATTTTTTCGAGAATTTTATAACCATGTTGTTTAAATGATTGTTTTGCAAGGGCATCTGTATTAACAAATGATTCATTTTCATTGAAAGTTAAATTATTTTGATCCAAAAACGACGCATTTTGCCAATAGTTAAACAAAGTTGCATTCTTGCCTAACGTTCTACAAATACAAAGAAAAGCAACAACAACAACAACAAAGAGATCTCGTTAGTTACTTTGTCATAATATCATCGCCTAATTTTTTCAGATTATTTTGTTTAACAATAACCCAAACTTCTTTTAATTTTAATCTTTCATCGACAGTAAATATTAGATGGCTATTGCCTTCATTTTGTTCAGCTGGCGCAACTGCTGTTGGTGGTGCAACCGATGGTGTACATCCCATAATTATATATATTTATTTAACGATCTTTTTTCTTCTTCGTCTATTTGTTCGTTTACCAATGAATTGTGCGGCGTGTAGAAAAGTCACATAAAGCCAACGGAAAATCAGCAAGAGTAAATCTTTCTCTTTAGTCTTTTCTTTTTCTCGTTCTATTTAGATTTTCTAATTAAGAGACGAACGCATTGCGATGAAGAGAGATGTTGCTTAGTCTTACCTTTTCTTCTGTCAGAAAAACTTCTACTGCCGTGTTTTTCTTTCTTCTTCTTTTTTCTCTCTCTCTCTCTCTCTCTTTACGTTGTTGTCGTTTAATTCTCTTCGATGTTCCTCTCATCAAACCGTCTAAGAGAAAAAAACTCTTTAAACTTGTTTTACATTTTCTTGAATTTTCAATTCACACAAATTATATCCAGTTAAGCTGTTTTATTTTTCAGTTGTTGTTAGACAAACAAAAACTTCGCGCTAAGATAGAAAGGTATCATCAAAAACTACTAAATATACATTAATGTCTTCGTCAAAGAAACAGAATAAAAATATGAAGAAAAAATCAAAAAAAACAAAGAAGAAAGACGTTGATAATGTGTTATTTACAAATCCACCAGTATTAAGCCAAGAACAAAAAGAGTTCTATCTTGATCAAATCAAATCTTTGGAAACACGGTTGATTAGGTATGTTTTACATTGCACTTCCTGCTCCGAGATTTGTATAACCAGCTTTTGTGAGAACTTCACGAATTTCATCATAAACAGTTGCATCTTCGATTGTACTTGGAATTCGAAATGGTTTGCCATTTAATAAAGCTGTCAAAGTATTTCGAGCAACTTTTCCTGAACGGGTTTTGGGTAATCGTTTTACTGGAACGAATTTTTTGAATGCTGCAACAGGACCAATTTGTTGACGAACAGTTGCAACGATTGCCTTTTCAATATCTTCTTGGCTAAATCACAGATAAAATCAATACAAAATAATTCAACTTAAAAGAATCAAAAGCTAACTTTGTATTCTCTTCGGCTTTGTTAAGCACAATGAAAGCAAATGGCATTTGACCTTTAACATCATCTTTCAAACCAATAACTGCAC